>Ga0210393_10001023_pt1 | contig 24021 bp, 37 predicted proteins | sample IncBWC27OmetaG_FD_160068 | JGI IMG/M metagenome (GOLD analysis project Ga0210393, IMG submission 160068) | Forest soil microbial communities from Barre Woods Harvard Forest LTER site, Petersham, Massachusetts, United States - Inc-BW-C-27-O ... | reverse complement strand
TGATAGGAATTACCATGGAAGTAAGGACGAGTGATGTATTTTTAAACAAGTTCCCGAGGTGTTCCTGTGGTTCAACGTTCAACGTTCAACGTTCAACGTTCATCCCCTGAAGTCAAGCGGAATAGGTCACGGTTACGACGTTTCTCGTGACTTACGTTCACCGCTTCCATCATCATCTCGAATAACTTCGCCGGATGTCATCGACGTTGTCAAAGGTAAGATGAGGAATATCGCCGACTCTTCCCTGTTCCCCAGGCAACTATTCTTCACGTCTCTTGTAGATGGCACGAAGGCACTCCCCCGATATACTGCAAGTTGAACCCATCATCGTGCGCGGGCATTGCCCAGTCAGGTCACGGACGCTGAGTCTGAGGGCTCAGCCGAACAGGGTAACCTTAACCTTATATCAGAAATTACGGGAATCGATCATCTGGGTGGGAGTCCCAGTGACCCGGATGGCGTGCGATATATAACAGCAACGACTTCCCACCGTCTCAGGCTATCACTCTCCTAGTCCCCGTTCTTTTTATCTCGTCATGGACATGGGTTCAAACTCTACGGCCCGAATAGCTGCCCGTTTGAATAACCTGCCTTCCATATCCTTGCCCACAGATTATCCCCGGCCTTCCGGCGCACATCGCCTTGTCGAAGCAGTCCACGTCGCCGAACTCTCGGAACAGACGTCGCTCAGCTTGCTGAAAATTGCCCTGTATGACGAGAATTTTGCCGACGATGAGGATGATCCAGCCGTGTCCAGCCGGCCTTCAGCATTTCATTTACTCCTATCCGCCTTCGCCGTTCTTTTGCACCGTTACACAGGTGATACCGATCTTGTCATCGGTTCCTCCTCTGCGTCTGCGAAGGATCCTCTCATCATTCGGCTATCTGTCGATCCCAGCGATCCGTTCTGGGCTGTCGTCAAGAAAGTCCAGCAGGCTGAGCGTGATGCTGAACAGGATTGTCTTCCCTACGAAACTGTGGTACAAGCTCTTGGAAAGGATAAAGAAGATCTCCCGGAAATGTCCAGATCTATTTTCCGCGTCAGGTTCTTCGATGAAATGGACGCACAGAAAGAGAATTTTGTCAAATCCACCGGTCTCACTTCCGATATCACTTTTTTTGTCACTCGCCCCCCGGCTTCTATCCATGAATCTATCGCGCCTCGGATAACTCTGCGTATAATATATAACTCACTCCTCTTCACTCGAACACGTATTTCCTGTATCGTTGATCAGCTCTCTACCCTTCTCCGGAGAGCCGCTCCTTATCCATTATCATCGGTTGGATCCATCTCCTTGTTGACATCTGCACAACGAACATACCTACCTGATCCAACCGCCGACTTGAATTGGTGCGACTGGAAGGGTTCCATCACAGATGTGTTCTCAGAAAATGCTCGGCTCTTCCCACAATGGCCTTGCGTTATACAGAGCATCCCTGCAGCCCATCTGGACGAACCGCAAGAGCGAAGATATTTCTCTTATAGAACAATACTTCGAGCATCGAACATCCTTGCCCATCACCTCATTTCCGGTGGTGTTAAGCCAGGAGATATAGTCATGATATACGCCCATCGTAGCGTTGACTTGGTGGTTGCAGTCATGGGAACGCTGAAGGTGGGGGCGGCTTTTTCTGTCATCGGTATGTTTCGAACATCTAGTAAGCTCGCGAGCCGCCAATTGATACTTTGCAGATCCCGCATACCCGCCCTCGCGCCAGACTATCTACCTTCGTGTTGCCCAACCCCGTGGGTTAATCGTTCTCAAAGGCGCGGGAACGATCAACCCGACTGTCCGAGCTTTCATAGCTTCCGAACTTCATGTTTGCGTTGAGGTTCCCGCATTAGAACTCTACGCAGATGGCACCATCGTCGGAGGACCTGGTCGTGGTAATTCGGATGTTCTCCTTCCGCAATACGCCTTGGAAGACTCAGATCCAGACATTGCCCTTGGCCCGGATAGCATTGCGACCCTGTCTTTTACGAGCGGGAGTACCGGGATACCGAAGGGGGTCAAAGGTCGACATTATAGTTTGACTCACTTCTTCCCATGGATGGGCCACGAGTTCAGCATTGGACAAACCTCTAAATTCACCATGCTCAGCGGCATTGCCCACGACCCCATTCAGCGGGATAGTGAGATCAATCTGTTACTCTTTACGCTCCATATACTCATTTCACCACAGTGTTTACTCCTCTGTTCTTCGGAGCCGAACTCCATGTTCCGACCTTCGATGACATCAACACTCCTGGGCGGCTGGCAGAATGGATGGCAAGCAGTGAGGTGACGGTAACCCATTTGACGCCAGCCATGGGACAGCTTCTCTCGGCCCAAGCCACCCGTCAAATACCTTCCCTCCTCAGCGCATTTTTCGTTGGAGATGTTCTGACCAAACGTGACTGCACCCGCCTACAATCGTTGGCAGCCAATGTGCGCATCATAAATATGTACGGAACAACGGAGACCCAACGGGCTGTCTCTTACTTCGCCATACCGAGCATTTCTGAAGACTCTACGTTCCTGGCGACACAAAAAGATATCATACCCGCGGGCCAAGGCATGATCGATGTTCAGCTTCTTATCGTTAATAGGAATGACAAGAACATCCCCTGCGCGGTTGGAGAGATTGGGGAGATTTATGTACGCTCAGGGGGCCTAGCAGAGGGATATACAGATCCAGCTGCTACTGCCGAGAAGTTCGTCTTTAACTGGTTCTCCGCAACAGCTCAGCGTCCGGACGCACTCCTTCAACCACCTAACGGGGCACTCCCCGGCCCAGAAACTAAACTTTGGAAAGGAATTCGCGACCGAATGTATCGCTCTGGGGATCTCGGTCGTTACATGCCTAACGGCATCGTGGAATGCACAGGGCGCGCCGACGATCAAGTTAAAATCAGGGGGTTCCGTATTGAGCTGGGAGAAATTGATACACATCTCAGCCAACACCGTCTTGTGAGGGAGAACGTCACGCTTGTCCGGAGAGACAAAGATGAGGAGAAGGTCTTGGTCAGTTACTTTGTGCCGCTCGAAGGGCCCGATCTCGATGGCTTTGCTAGTGATCTACCTGACGAGGGGGACGTCTTTGGCGGAATTCGCAAGTATAGGCGTCTCATCAAAGACATTAGAGAACATCTCAAGAAAAAACTTCCCAGCTACAGTATTCCTACATGTATGTTTCCACGTCCATTTCAACGCGAACACTGAATGGACATTATCTAGTATTTGTCCCGTTGAAAAAAATGCCGCTGAATCCGAATGGGAAGATCGACAAACCGGCCCTTCCCTTCCCGGACACTGCACATGCGTACGCCACGCGGGCTCAACCAGATGGTCATACTGCCAGTCCAACCGAGCAGACCATGCGGACTATATGGTCCCGAATTCTCCCATCTGTACTATCCCCGATTCCATTGGAGGAGAACTTTTTTGATCTTGGCGGTCATTCCATCCTTGCAACACGGCTTATTTTCGAGATTCGAAAAACATTCGTCGTGAATGCTCCTCTTGGTTTGATATTTGACCAGCCCACCATTGCGGGGTTGTCTGCGGCAATAAACTCGCTGCGTAATGCAGATCTTGGTCTCACCGGTGTCCCCAGTGTGATGAACCCTCTAGCTCCAAATGACACACGAGAATCGACAACAAGAAACCATTTAGCCAACTATAGCCAGGACTTCGATATCCTTCGTTCGACGCTACGATCCTCTTATCCCCAGCCTTCCTTACCCGCTGCTGGTGGAGACATCACCATTTTTCTCACAGGTTCCACCGGATTCCTCGGGTCTTTCATTCTGCGTAGCCTCCTATCGCATGACAGGGTCAAGAAAGTCATCTGTATTGTCCGTTCATCGACTGACGCGGAGGCTGCCAAGCGCCTAAGGCAAAGCGCAAGCGATCGTGGTGTGTGGGACGAGAATTGGGTCCAAACTGCGCGATTAGAAGTGCTTCGAGGTGACCTGGACCAAGAAGCTTTTGGCCTTGCCCGCCACCAATGGGACCGTGTTGCCAGAGAGGCGGACGTAGTACTTCACAATGGAGCCTTGGTAAGCATATATGCCATCTTGTTCCCATATCTTCTCCACTAACTCACTCCCAAAAAGGTCCATTGGGTGTACCCATACGAGAGATTGCGCTCTGCTAATGTGTTAGGGACCTTGAAGGCGATCGAATTTGCATGCCTAGGAAGGCCAAAACAATTTGTCTTTGTGTCAAGCACTTCCGCTATTGACACAGAACATTACGTTCGCCTCTCTGAGTCGTTGTCGCAGGAGGGAAAAGACGGTGTTTTCGAGGACGACACCCTCGAAGGCTCACGCACCGGTCTCAAGAGTGGGTACGGCCAATCTAAGTGGGTATCAGAAAAACTATTACTTGAGGCGGGAAAACGGGGCCTGTGTGGCTATATTGTTCGTCCGGGTTACATCGTCGGAGATGCAGCGACCGCGGGTGCGTAGCGTGTCAACGTTGGCTGAATGGGCTCGACTAATCAAGGTGTGCTCTAGTCACCAACACGGACGACTTCATCTGGCGCCTTGCGAAGGGATGCGTTCAACTTGGACTTGTCCCCGATATCAACAATACCATTAACATGGTTCCAGTTGACCACGTAGCTCTCTGTATCACACTCGCTGCTGTATCTCCGCAGACAGAAGCCGGGTTGACTGTCCTCCATGTACGAGCGCGCCCTCCTCCCACCTACAACACCATCTTTTCTTGTCTCTCTCGTTACGGTTTCACGGCGGAACGATGCGAATACCTGGTCTGGAGACGCAAATTAGAACAACACGTTATGGAGGTCCAGGACAATGCGTTATTCCCTCTTCTACACTTCGTGCTGGATGACTTGCCCACCAGCACGCAATCCCCTGACCTTGACGATTCGAACATGCGTACCTTGCTTAAAGGTCACGAGGACATAGGAAATAGAACAGTGTCAGACGCGTTGGTGGCTAAATACCTCTCCTGGCTCATACTCGTCGAATTTCTGCCTAAACCTTCATTGCCGGGAGCAGATCTTCCCGAGCTAGGAAACAGTTCCGTAAGAAAGGCTTTGGGACGTAGCGGTGCTTAGAATAGCCAGCCATCATATCAGTGCTAGAACATCGAAAATGGTTACACTTTGTCGTCTTGTCGTACAGTACTAGTAAATGTACTGGTGAGATATATGGTCATGTTCCAATATTAGCAACCTTCTCATAGTGGCTCATCACTGTAACAACGTCATCTCCTGTTAGATATTTGTGTTTGGCCAGTAACTACGATCAGGAGTAGAAATTGTCAGTAGCTTCTCAAGACGGATAAGAAACGTACCAATAGCCATACACGCATACCTTTCCACCCTGCCGTTTTCATTATGGCAAGCTGAAAGGTCTCCACAAACTTTATCACCGCTTTTCGGGGATCTAGGAGATAACAACTTTTCAATCGTTAGTCAGCACATAACAGCAATATTTAGGAAAGAGGTCAAGCACCGTCGTTGGGAAAAGATCCATCGGTTCCATAATGCCTGCATCGCCTTTTCCTCGTCCCTTATATCATCAATTTCGAACAGTTCCTCATCTCGCTCTAAAAGCGACCAAGACGTTAAGCCGTAGTCGGAATATTCCGCAACGAGATCGAAAATACGCGGGCCACAGGGGCGACAAGAGATTATCGGGCTCTCGTCGCGCACGTTTGAAAGCGAGTAAGGATAAACGCCAAGAGGTCCGAGCGGATCCAGAGTACTCGGCGCCTGATGGTTACCATCACCAACTGTGTCAGGGACGAGAGACGCAATGCGGGACGCAGGAGTTGGCGAAAATTCCCGTTTGAACTCGAAGAAGTCTGGGACTGGATGTTCTGTAGACGTAGTGGTCTCGCGCGTAGGTGTTTGGGACCCTTCGGGACTTGCATCCGACACCGGTGAAGACTCAACGGGTGACCAAGGACGAACGGAAGAGTCAATCGGCGAAGAGCTTCCCTACCAGATCAGCAGATCATGAGGTGCATACCATTGATTTACTTGCCGCGATGATGATTCAGCATCCGAGGCCTCTGATCCGTCAACCAGCAACTCATCTCCAGGAAGCTCCAACACGAGCTCCCAACTCTGTACTCGTGAGCAAGCAACAACATTTGACAAGGGGGTTACGACTGACACCATCTTTCGCTTTTCGCCAACTCGCCTCCGCTTCGAGGTGATCCCATTCTAGATGTGCTTCCAGCATTTCCTTCGTAACGAAGTACCCCAAGATGTCGCACAGAGGGCAAACTAACTGGTCCATGGCTAGTTTCACTTCGTGGACCAAGTATTCCGTCACCTCGTTGTCCCACTCGTCGTCTGAGACATCTAGGGGAAATTTGTAAAGGATAGTTAGTAATTGCCCTTGAGACGAAACCGGGTCCACAGCGACGCCCGTCATTTTGCAGCGTCGAAGAAAGCTAGTTCTGACAATACGAGGAAGGAATGGAAGGCGTCTTTTCTTGGAGGTCGCGGCTGTTGATAATGAGAGAGCTCCGAATGCGGCTATCATAGTCTTCCACGCAACGTCATCATCACCAGCAACAGCGGGTCCAGCTGCGCCACTAGTACTCGGCATGACATTATTTGTAGGGTTCAGCGTCGGCTTTTCCTCGTCGCTACCTTTGAATTTAGTTAAAGATGTTGAATCGCACTCTATAAGTACATGCTCACTAAGTTGAACAGCTAGCCGATAAGACGAGGCCTTCCCGAATCCGATTTTTGCGAAGGCACCGCTATCAACGTGGCTGTGCTTACTTTATGAGACCATCTTCAGTACAATATCGGGAGTAATAATGCACTTTCTATGCTGGTTCATGAGAAATAAACGTTTCCTGCTTGAGGTTACTTGTGCCACTGCCCTGGTCCGTCTGGCTAGACTTTTGGTCGCAATGCCGTCTAGACGTCTACCCGATGCATTCGTATCTCTCGGCGTCTTGGGGCCATGATCGATGCGGATGCCACCAACATTCTTGTGCGCAACAGGCTTGAGCCTGCGCTCAGGCCGGGAAAAGCCAGAAACAGGAGGTTTGGTTCCACGGTGAAACCCTGCCACGCCGGCGATTGCGTACGGACGCGACGTAATCAAAGCATGTGTTGCTGTGCAGAATGTCAGCCGATTGAGGAAAATGGAAAATGATCAAATTAGACCGCTTCGGGTGTTGCGTGCTCCCGTTGAATCGGACACGGTATGGGCCGTCTGGGGTAAGATTAGAACTGAGATGACTGAGAGAAACACAAATGTACTGTTTGTGAGGGCCCGGGGTGTGCGGACTCTCTGGCAAGAGAAAAAGGTCGATCAGCTCTGCTATCGGCGTGGGGAAGCCTGTGTGCCTGTTTTCGTAATGTCGTTTGAGGGCGGCCGCTAGCTTTGCGAGCTTTGCCTAGTGAAGACATGGCAATGTGCAAACCCCGGGTATCCAACTTAACGATAGATATGATAAGGATGTTACGTCAGCGCCCGTTATCTCTAGGCGATTCTGATGACACGTGTCGTGTGATCGCGATACATGGAATCACAACCTACAAGGACGTAATCAACCGTAGTTCAATCCGCCGTAGTTACGATCTCGCTCTCCCCGAGTGCGCTCATTATTGTCCCTTCCTCCCGCGCGTGATCGGCCATCGCCAAAACGTTCCATTCCCATTGGCATGGAGGGCCGTGGGGGTAGATGCGGAATCCGAGGCTTCTGATCAGGTTGCGGCGGGGCATTAAGTGCATTCGGAAGTTGATATGGTGCCGGAGGACCCTGTGCAGGGTAATGAATGGGGGGGAGATTCATTGACACTCCACTTCTATAATCAAGAGGCAGAGGATACGGATTCTGATGACCAGAGGGTGGCGGAATGCCAGGTCGAGTAGGTGGGGGAGGACGAAAGCTATCCCGCGCAGGATGGCCGCGATTAAGATAGGACGGTATAATATTGTTAACTGATGGTGGTGGGAGACGTGGAGCTTCTGCGACGCGTGGAGGAGCGATGGGGACTTGCGGTGGCTGCTGGCGGCGCCCCCGCTTGTCAAATTCATGAGAAGCTTCATAAACGGGTAATCTTAGCGAAGAATATGAGCACAGTGATTACAAGGCGAGGATCAAAGGAACACCACGTTTTGGGGTCGGCAGGCAGCGGGTCTGTCCAAAAGTAATCGTGTTCAAGGGCAAGCGTCGCAGTAATGCGCTCAGCAGGGTTGCATGTGAGCAGCTTGTCAATGAGATCGCAAGTCTCCGCACCAAATCTCACGACAAATCTGTCAGCCAAAAATGCTAACCACGATTCAAGTTATCACTGACTGTTCAAAGACCGACTTAAGTCGTTTCGGGTGCTGATTATGGTGCTTCACGCCCTCACAGCCTGGCAAAGTATCGAAATTTGGCCAAGTATGCTGGTTGGGAGTACCACACATTTGCCATATCTTCTCGAGTTGGTCCAGGTCTGAATTTCCGGGAAGGATAGGATGTCGCAAGAACATCTCCCCAAGTACACACCTGAGAACAAGCGTTAACACATTATCAGATAAGATGGATTCAGGCGTACCCAACCCCCCAGATATCAATTTCACCGCCATAATTTCTCGCCCCCAGGAGTAGCTCAGGGGGACGGTACCATCGTGTCACGACGCAGTTTGTATAACGCCGCTCTTTCCTGCGCGAGGCCCCAGCATTCGTGTCAATAGTTGCTGCGCTAGGATCGTAGGATCGTGCTAGACCAAAGTCTGCTATTTGTAGAGAACCACTATTCGAGATCAAGAGATTCGCTGCCTTCATATCGCGATGTAGAATGTGATTCTGGGTACGGGGTACGGGGATGTCAAATAATTTGCTAAGCCTGAAAAGGTGCAACACACTCTATGCATGTATTCCGTGCCCTCGAGAAGCTGCTTCATATAAAGCTTGATTTGACTGGGCTGCAGCTTCACGCGGTCGTTCTCCAATAACCCGGCTAGATCATGGTCCATGTACGGGAATACCATGTACACGGACAAAGGCCTATCTTTGCCATTACCTAGTTCTGATCAACAAGGCCGGGCCACAATATGACAAACAACGCACCACGAACGACAAACATATCTAGCAGTTCTACGACGTTGGGATGCTTAATAGCCTTGAGTATTTTTATCTCTCGCAACGCGGTCACAGGCATTCCCTCCTTCTCGTTGTGCATTAGGATGCGCTTCAAAGCAACGAGTTTACCAGTCGGGCAGTGTTTCGCTTTATGAACCTCCCTGAGAAGGATATATGCGTCAGGAGTAGGCAGCGAGAAGGAATACGTACCCGAATGTACCCTCGCCTAGTTTGGTCATGGTATCGTAATCATCCTGTTGGCCAGAGCCGACGAAGGTTCGGCCGTAGGCTTTGTATTCCTCCTCCCGGGAACGGCGGAGGGGAGGCCGGATCGGGCGAGGAGGTTGGTGCGGAGGTTGACGCTCTTTAGATTTCTCACTTGTCCTTGGAATAATTTTCTCCGGTAGAAAGACGTCAGCTTCATCTTCGCGCACCCGCTCTCCATTTGGTGAACGGGAAGGAGGATGAGACAGCGAAGACGGGATCACGGGTGCAGGGGGTTTTTTCGGGAGAGGAAATGAAATTGTTGGATGTCGTCCTTGAAGTTCAGAATGAGGAGGGGTAGGAGGTGGTGGAGATCTAGGCTGAGGAGGTGTTTGAACTGGGCATGGCGATGGCGAGCGCGGAAATCGAACCAGGGAGGGTTGTCGTGGGGAAACTGGACGGTAATCATGGGCCACAGCCCTGCCGCGAGTGGGCTCATACCTGGGTCCATAAGTGTCCCTTTCGTGACCCCGATCGTAGTAGTCACGATATGGTGGCCTTGGGGAGTCGTAGTAGTCGCCCGCATAGTAATTCTCCGACGGTTCTCTGCGATAGTGACCGCGCTCGTCATGACGCCAGTCGTCAGCAGGATCATATCGGGAGTGCGTGTAATTGTTGTAACGGTCACGCGGGTCGCGGGAATCAGAACGAGAATCAGGAGTTCCATCGCGGCGACGAGAAAGTACTGGCGATGGGGAGTCTCTCGCAGAGCGGCGTGGGGGTAATCTGTGAGTCTGTTTCCTCGAAGATGACATAGAGCCGGATGAAGATGACCTGGAGCGCGACCTAGCGCGGATTTTTGACCTACCAGGTCGGCCATAGTCACCGACGGGAGAGCCCTGCGAAGATCCCGAGGGTTGTCGATCCCGGCGTCTGTCACAAAACTCGCGATCACGATGCGACGGTTCATTGGTGTGAAGGCGACCTTTCCAGCTCCGGCTATAGGCTTGGCCGTTATCCCTACATCTGCCCGCTTCAATGCCTGAAAGCCGACCATCTTTTGAGGGCCGCTCCGATGGAACAGAGTAATACTCAGGTATTGCAGGCGCTGATATACCGTTGAAATCATTGGGAAGACCTGCACCCGCCTCAACGTCTGCTTTTGGATTCACTTTGGTCTTGAAAGGTAACTTGACCTTGACGGAGTATCTTGACGTAGGCGGGGGCGTGTCCGGGGCAGAAGGAAGGCGCGATGAGGGAATGTGCAAGGATTGAGGAGGGTCTGCATCATCTAGTTCACCCTCTTCGGGAGAAGAGCTCCTCTCTTGCCTCTTTGTTGGCCGTGCACCGGCACCAGATGGAGGGGTCGATGCTGCGCGTTTGCCAGAACTCTGAAACATGGAGAAACGGCTGGTACGTTATCTCCCGCTTAACGCAAGTTCAGAGGCCGGTGGGGGTATCTGCTGGGAGATTGTTGTGCAGAGACGGGCACCTGAGAGTTGAAGGAATCAGGCAGCGCCGGCTTATGTCATCGACCACTCTGTTCTGTTCTGTTTCATGCCTCCTCCCCCGGGTTTGTTAGACGAGTCGAATGTGGCTCAATACATGGAGATCTCCAGCGGTGGAAACCACGAGTGGTTGACTTTCGCCTCCAAGAAATTGTACACAAATTCGTTCATCATCTCGCCAGGTCCTCCTCGAAAGGTCGCTCCAGTAATGACACAGTTGTAACCCCGCTTCTTACTACGCTCAACCTGTAGATTCTGCTTGGATACAAGAAACGTGGATTCGGTGCGCATTTGTGAGTCGATGTGATCCTAATATCATGTGTCCCATTCATTGAAGTACGGCCTAGGTATAATGGTTTCGGTGGTAAAGTAGAGTACGGGGAATTGCCATCGCAAGCGGCTGTTCGTGAACTCAAGGTCCGTCCGTCCTGTGGTGTCTCACCGCATCCTTCTCACGCAAAGAAGGAGGAGTGTGGTGTTGAGGCTCCACTCAACCACTGCGGAACTCTCCTTTTTGTCAGCAAGGAAGGGCCGGAATGGGCGTTTCAAATTGAACTTTATCGTGCGGACACCTACAGTGGGACTTTAATCGAGTTCGTTTTTTTATCTTCTGCTGTCCTCCCACCGTGATCTATCTGATGTGGATCGCTCAGGACAGAAGAAATGCGACCCGAGTGGTTTTCTGCTACTGACACCCAGACCGTGGAGACTTCAGAAACTCCCGACGCTAGTCTCCCTCCCATACCCTATGATTCCATGTGGCCTGATGACATTCATTGGATGCCACTTCTCCTTGCCAATCGGCCTTTCATTGGGCGTGCTGACTTCGACACCGATACCTCTGGTAAATACAAGATGCTTAGATGGTGGTTTGGCGTCCCTTCATAGTAGCCGTATCATAGATTCTTCAACGTCATATAATGAACTATCGTTGTGGGTGTGATCCTTCAGCGAGCATGCATTCAAGCAAGTCCACTGCAGTTGATGCTGATCCCCATGACGTCTGGAATCCATACCCACCGTGACTGTCAGAACGTGGTCAGCAAGAGGGCACAACGGTTCCCGAATAACGATCACACCCATAGTTATGAATTACGGGTACCATTCGCTTTTCAGGGCCAGGGACGCGAACCCACTCGGACTGGAGACGTATGCCACCCTTTCTCCCTGGACGAAGGCCACAGCCGTCCTCAATAATGAGAGGTTTCAAATCCTCAACAGTTGGCTCTCGTTCAATGCGTACCAACGGAGGCGCAAGTTCAGGGTAGAGAGTGAGGCCACGTTCGAGAATGTCGACAGTTGTTTCAGGGCGGGGAATGGGATACCTAAAAATGAGCATTTTATCATGCTTGCCCGAAGGGGGGCATACCAGTCATCAGCAACTCTCGTACCACCGACTACGACCTGTAGGACATATTATTGTAGACTTGAAGTCCAAAATGAGACCATCACGTCAGCTCACCGTGCCTCCCCGCCTCGGGATAATATAAGTCTTTGACCCCGATTCGACGACCGAAGATCGCCCCTCCTTAACCCACGGGGCACGCAGCAGCACTGTTTGTCCACGAACAGGATACACGTCCTTGTCCTCCACACCTCCCAATGTGCGCGCACCGAGTCCAGCGCAAATAACCAGCGCATCAACCAGCTGCGTCCCAGATTTACCGTTCGTGAACGCCTCCACGCCACCTTCCAGAATTTGTGCAATGTGTTGGATGGAGGCGCGTACAATATGCCCACCGAACCCCAGAAACCGGGAAAGAAGGTAAGGGAGATATACCGGCGTATTGATGTTAAGGGCAGAAAACGAAACAGCCGAAATGGCTTCAGGTACATTTGCAAATTCCGAAGGTCCCAAGCGTCGAAACTAAACGAAGATAGGCACGTTCAGCTAGTATGCCACAAGATTTAAGACGTACATTAGGCGAGAAGGAGAGTAGATCGGGGTCTCCTTCCTTTGCCGTGTAATATTCAGTTTGCGGCGCGCGCAGGAAACAACCTTCACCCTCGCCACCTGGTTTGGACATTTCCCACATGATGTCAAACGTTTCCCTTTCCAACTCTGAGAATAGTGAGTTTCTATTTCATGGCTGGAAGGAAAGCCGGCCTTCACTTTGCTGTCGCAAGTCATCGACAGCTGCAGCACATACATGGTGCGCTCCCTGTGCTTTGAGGGGGCCAGTCATGAGTGGGACAAGCAATTGGGACTCACTGCCCAATGGCTGGTATATTTGATGCATTTTGGGTCTGTTGGGAATGTTTCGGCGATAATACTCACTACATAACCTCCTTTTTCTTGGAGCCTGATCGCTGTGGATAAACCGATAACACCTGTGGCGGAACATTGTGAACGAGCCTTTTCAACCAGGAAGATCTCAGCCCACCAGCGCCAATTACCACAATGTTTTTATGGGGGACCTGAGCCATGATAGCTGAGATCGATCTGATCATCTGAGAGGAGAGGGTAACACCTGCCCTGCGTAGTCACCTGATGCCCTGTCCTGTATTGAGCTATGTTACTTAGCGTAGTCGGCCGAATTTATCACGTTTCTACGTTATGTGCCATGTACAGTATGTCGTGCCACACCGCAGGGAGTCAACCTGAATCCCATAAGAAATCAAGTAAATATACCAATATAATCATGATGGATCTAGATTCGGGCACACATCATCCCCTCTCCAGTATGGAACCTTGTGAATGGATCCAATCTTAACAGCGTGCCCGTGTCGGTCCAGGACTATCGATCAGCTGAAAAACGGTCCGTATGTTACTATATCCGAGTTCTTACACTAGCAGCTCATCGTAGATGACCTAGCGCTCCCAGGATGAATCGTACGAGTGGCCCCCGTCCTGAGAGACTGGATACGACCCATCGTCCATATTATGTCACTGCAATTACATGGTGTATTAGTAGACTATTGTGGACGCCCGCACAGCGGATTAGCAATGTCGGTATCTGATGCTAGTCGGCGAGTCGTTGAAATGATGCCTGACGGTTGGCGAAGACAATATCTCGATTGAAGGGGCTGGTAGTCCCCTGTCCCACAAAGATTGCCATGAGTCCAGACAGCGACTCGGAGAGATGATCAATGGTCCACAATTAATAAGTCAGTTGCCACCACCTCCGTAGAAGACTAACTGAATATGATAACTCAAACAGGATAACATAATGACAAGACCTGTAATACGGTACACTGACCCTGAGAATACATGGTATATAGTTTTGGGGGGAGGGAAAAAATAGCCGGGCGTACGCTTTAAATACGATAGCAAATCTCGAGAATGCAGAAACATACACCGTCGGTCCGATCTACCCCCTTTTCCCTGTCTTCTTTTGTACGTGTCGTTTTATTTTTGCCTGGTTCGCCAGTCAGCAGTCAGCAGAAACGATAGTATCGAAAGGAAAGTGTCACCTTAGCCCGAGCCCGTGCATCACGTCCAGGTCGTCGAGACTCTGAGGGATCTTCTTCCGAGTTCAGCGACGGTCTCTCTCCAACAGAATCACTTGTATCATCCCCGATATCCTCCTCATTATTATCAGAGTCGGAATGCTGTTCCTCTGATTCATCGCTACTATCCTCTCCGCGTTTGTTACGACCACTTCCCCGAAGTCGCCTAACATACACTATTGAGATCGAAAAATTAAGGATAGTACAGGATGACTTACTTCGCATGGCTATTTGTCCGACTAGCTTCTTTTTTTCGCTTCTCTGCAGACCTGCGCATGACTTTTGAACGATCGGGGGCCTTGACTTCAGTTGCATTGGGTCTTGCCAACCTGGCCTGGTCGAGCCAGTCCAGTGCCTCCGAAGGAAGAAACACTTGTTTCAGAATCTGGGTTAAGCATCGTGCAAAAGTTCAGATTGCCAGGGCAATTAAGCAGTACAGGTGAGCACCTTATTAGCTGCCTCTGCATTCGGCAAAGGGCGCAAAATGCCGGTAGGTAACTTGACCTTCATGGGAAGACTTTGCAGGGTCCATGAGTGTCGCTTCGCCAAATCTTTGATAATATGTTGAGCAAGTTCACTCAGAGCATAGAGATTCTAGAAGTTCTGTTATTTCCTACTTGGGTATGAGGGATGGTCTGGAGATTGGCGAACCTCGCTGTAAAGATGTGATTCTGAATCACGGACAGTCTTTGCTTTTCCAGAAAGATGGTACAGTAACGAGACATTTTCTGCGGAAGCCACAGAACCGAGGTAGAAGTCGATATATCTAGCACCACAGTGTCACTTGTATGGGTAGCGGAATGATTTTGAAGGACAAGCGTACTTCGCCATGTCAGGTACACCTTCCCGCGTGAGGGCGAAATCGGGATGATGAGCAAGCAAATGAAGAAACTGGACAAATATCATTTCGAAATGGTTCATCTTGACACCTGAGAAAACATAGCACTGGTTATATCTCACACAAAACAAGGTATTTGGATACGAACTCGACGGTGCTGCACGATATGCTAGAGAAACAACCGCCTTTGCCTGGAAAATATGAATTCCTGTTTAAGGGATAATGAATGCCTGCGCACCATGTTCTTGATGTCAACTTCCGGATCATGGACCGTCAGGAAGGGTATCACGTTGAAGTGAGGGGGCAACTGTTGATGAGCAGAGAGAGAGATGAACTTGCGCAAAAACTCGTCGCGAACTTGGTAGCAAGGATCCTGCAGATAGAGTGAGTAGGGGGACAGCCGCGCTATACGGGTGCAGACCTGTATCGTAATCGCAAGCGAAACTAAACTGTTTGAGATAACAGTCGCGAACTTTGGTACAGTCGAAAGGCGCAGCAAAGACACAGCTGCTTGCAATCGCATACGAGCTTTGACCTTCGGGCTGTGATAGTGCCGTTAGCTCAGTCAGACACGGTATCTAGCACTCGTGAGATGACCCAACTTGTCCTCATTCTCTGCATGAAGAGATCCACCATGCTCCAACAATGCGAAGTACATTCTGAGAACGGGTGTCGCCATGTCTAACGCCGTATCTGACGCGGCATGAGCGAGACAACGATTTCTGCAGACTTTGAGGGCTATAATCTTCTTGCTTAATGAAGGGGGTACATCGGATTTTTCTACCCATTCGGCATCAACATCCATTTCATCCTATTACAAGAGAAAGCTTTCAGTAGCATCATAAGAACAAGAAAGCTCAAGGAGCACGAACTGGGTCACGAGGATTGGGACTCATGAGAATCTGCTTCACGACGAAATTCATGATTTCCTCGCTCTTACTCTCGAAAGCATCTGGGGCCTTCTGCGCAAGTTCTGCCAGCACTGTGACATGAGCAAGAAGCTTCTGGTCATCTACGTTCTTGAGATCCTCGGAGATGGCCTGAGTTATTAGCCTATCAGTGACTCAACACCAGTAGAACGGAGAGCATACATTGATGATATCTACACAAAGAACCTCTTTATTCTTTGACACGGCGAGGAGCCTGGAAGCATATTTGGCGTGTCGATGATTGGAATCGATAGCGAATCGCATCACTCGCTCAATCATCCGTCTGATCATGAGTTATCAAATGTGGCTCCGGTGGAAGAATATAATAAGATTATACTTGTCTCCAGGCAAAAACTCGCCATCACATTTCGCCAGGGCGGCCAAAGCTTGAAGACAGACCCTTATGAGTCGCGCATTCTTCTCGTCAGCGATAGCTTTGGTTAATGCACCGACATGGGCTTTATAGAGGATCGGGCAATGCTTGGAGATGGAGGTCAATATAATTTCGGCATTGTTTGCCAAAAGTTGGGTCTGACTCTTGCCGTATCCATCACCCGTGGGGTCACCCCGCTGCAAATGCCGTAACAGAGAAGGAACCGACGACTGATTAACCAAACACAGGCTCGCCCTTCGCAAAAATATCGTCATGGTGGGGAGTATCCCCGCTGAAGATTGTTCTACGCGTCGAAGAAACTCCCGCTGGAAAGGACAACGCTATTCAGACAGGTAGGACGAAGGGCAGGTAAATGTCATACAGATGATTTAACCAAGGACTTGAGACTGGTTTGGGTGTCCATGCAAGTGTCTAAAAGCTTATAAAGGCGGCCTTCGTTTAACTTAGCGAATGTGGAAAAATCATCCGCTGCTTTTTGGGGATCAGGAAATGTAGCTGAGAAAAAGTTAGAGAGGATCCCAGTGTGCCAATGACACGCACCCGAGAGCCTTTGAACACAAGCATTTAATTTGCGAATCGTTTCCTCCTCGTTTTCGTCGATAATACCACCCTTCTCAAAGTTTAAACATTGCGTCGAGGGTCCGTATCTCCATTAAAAAACTCACATTATTCTCTTTGCAACATTGAATAAAACGTTCATATATGGAGGGTCGACTAGGGCAACTTCAGCGAATTAATAGCTAGATGCGAGGCGGTACTTGCGCAATCCTAAGCCCGGAGAAGCTAATTAGAGAGTTGATAGCTTTCTCATTGAGAAATTTCATCGTCGTGAGAAGTCTGTCTGTCCAAATGGTTTCCTCTATCTCATTCTCTTTGAAAGACGAGGGGATGAGAGGAAAGATGTATTCAGCCAAGGCGTGTTCGGCAGCGGCCCTAGGGATACATGTAAGAGCAGAATAATGATTAAGCAAGGTTCTTACTTGACCTCTTGTGACTGGGTCATCTGGAGAAGAGATTGTGCGATCCAGGAAAAGTGTTTGATTGCACCTTGGTCGCCATTCTCACTTGCGATAATAAGATTGGGATAGTCAAAGGGGAGAAATGCTCACATCTCGGGATATGCAAGACTATGGAGCCTCCCAATGCTGTTGAGGGCTTCAACCCGAACAGTGTACTGAAAATTTGTGAATGATAAGGGAGAAATAGAGGCGGGAAAAAGTTACTTTTTTATCAAGACCTCGCTCAGCGACGCGCCGAAGCTGCGCCTCCGAGACATGGTGCAAAGCCGTCTCATAGTCCAATTGCGAGTATAACTTGCAAACAGCAGCCCTGACTTTCTCATCGGGATCGAGCAACTTGGCACCGAGGGTTTCTGCATTTCACAAGATAAAAATGTGGCACGGGCCAAAATCGCAATAACGGACCTTCCACGAAGTCCCGTTGCTCGGGAAGACTAACAAGTAGCCCATAGGCAGCCTCCACGAAGGCCAAGCGAACGTTAGGAGACTTATCGTTTCGTCTCAGATTCCAGAGACTCCATGTCGTCGGATACTTTCGAAGAAGGTCTGCGCCCCCTTTGTCTGCAAACATCTCCCCGAGAACTTGCGTTGCCATCGTACGCAAGGTCAGATCCTCCACCCGCAACTCCTCTTCCAACTGCGGAATGACCAAGTGGAGAAGAGGTGAGCAGAACTTATTGAGTTGTTTCACAAGTTCGTGAGCTTTTCTGATATCGTCGAGTTCTTCATCCGGCGCATGCTGAACGATGATCTCCGTAAAGTACTGGCAAACATGCCGCTGCAACCTATCCGACGTGGTATTACAGACTTGAACGGCCAAGCGAAAGGCAGGGTTATCTAGTCCCTGGATAAATGTAGTCAGTATCCGGTAGCCATATGTGTGATTGCCATGCGTCCTTTATCGCCTCTGCGCGTAAAAGCGCACGCAACGAACGGAGAAAAGGATGTTCTTACGCACCACGTTCTTGTCAAGGAATTGCGCCATTATTATGTCCATTAACTCGGATGGAAGAGAGGTGGCTTCATCTATCAGTGCTATCAAGACGTCCGCCATATGAAGCTCGATCTTCTTGGAGAGATCATGGCGGACAAGGGCGAAAAAGTCACGAAAGATGTCGACCATCAACTCCTCGGCGTTCGGAAGATCACAAACGAGCACGACGCTCTTAACAGTGGACAAAGATTCAAGAAGATGGAAGTACTCGTTGTAGTACGGAGAGTCCGAACCCCTCAGGCCTGTGGCAAGCTGGCGGAAGAAGAACTGAAAGATGTCGCGGAGTTCATTATGCGTGTAAGGCGCGTCAGGAGCAAACAGCCTGAGGACATCAGCCAGACAACAAGCTGTAAAAGCTTTGACCCCTCGGTCCTTGTGAAGGAGAATGGTGTTATGGATCAAGTCCTTGCGGACTGTCGCGAGGGTACCAGTATCGACGCGGTCCTGCTCCAGCTCTGCAAGCTGGGTGTGGAGACTCTTCAGCTTCTTGAGCAGTGCATCTGTAGAGAGGCCCTTTCCAATGAGCTTATCGTGAAACTTGAGCTTCTGAGGCGAGGCTTGGCCACCTCCGCGAGTTTGAGCTACCATGACACTGGAGGGAAGGTTCAGTTGGCCAGACAGGCCAGCGCGCTGACCGAGACGCGGCTCGCGTTGTGTGCACTTGTTGGCTGATTATATAATCCGCTCCAACTACATTTGCGAATGCGCTGAGCACTGAGTAATCACTGTACTGAACCTCAATCTCTTCCCGCTCGTTCTCAGCTACACTCCAGCCATGACCCCAACACCTGCCAAAAGGCTTCTCCCTTCAAAGGAATCATCGCTGTTCCGGGAACTCTTGAATCTCTACGAGACTCGTCAGCTCAAAAAAGGTCAAAAGGCAGCCGACCAGATCCTCAAGAAGTTTCCCGAACACGGAGGTCCGTATCATCTTTGTATGGACAAGTTGGTCTGATTTGCGGTAATCTTACCAGAAACTTTATGTATGAAGGGTCTGATATTAACCCACATGGGAAAGAGGGAGGAGGGCCTAGACCTTGTCAAGAAAGGTGTTCGCTTGGACTTGACCTCCCACATTGTCTGGCATGTCTTTGGCCTCATTCAAAAGGGTGAAAAGAACTACGAAGAGGCTCTGAAATCATATACCCAGGCTCTCCGATTTGATAAGGTGAGTTGAAATTGGGCCCTGCGACCGGGGTTTGGCATGTGCTCCTACGTTTCCAGGGTGTTGGTGCTTGCGGCACCTGGCACGAGCGAATTGACAGTGATCTACCAGTCTTTGTCGGAAACATCACCGTTTTCTTTTCCCCCTTCCTGCCTATGTCTACCCTGCAGGTTGACCACAGATCTGATTCTATGCCCTACTCTATACTTGAATCAGGAAAATATGAATATTCTACGAGACGCGGCCCATCTTCAGATGCAACTCCGTCACTATGACGGCCTCATAGACACTCGCTTTCTTCTCCTAAAACTACGACCGAACCTGAGGCAAAACTGGATTGGGCTGGCTTTGGCATACCATCTCAACGGAAGCCTTCCCGAAGCCAGGAGAGTGTTAGAGCAATACGAGTGCTCCTTGAAGGCACGTGATGCGGCAGATGTCCTGTTCTGTGCACTTGTTTGCTCATCTCCTGTTCACGGTTTACTAGAACGTGCCAGACTACGATCCAGAACAGTCAGACTTGCTGCTCTACCACGTCAAAGTCTTGGAAGATATGGGTGAATTGGCTGAGGCACTTACACTTCTTGATATCAATGCAAAATCCAGGGCAATTGTAGACCGTGTTGCCGTCATGGAGACAAGAGGTGTGGTCTTGGTTTATTGTCGCCACGTTTTGATTGACCGTCTCCCGATGACAGCACGCTTATTGTCAAAGCAAGGACCAGGAGAAGAAGCAGAGCAGGCCTGGCGTGCCCTTATTCAATGTAATCCGGACAACACTGGTTATTATTATGGATTCTTTCGCAGTAAAAACATCGAGCTTGGTGAGTTTTGTCCGATCCTTCAGCTTGTTTCATTCATAGACCAAGTACTTTGATCACCCACAGGAGCTGTCACAGACACAGACCGTCCTCTTACGCTAAGCTTGTTGCATGACCTTTCGATGCAGAATCCCCGCACCATTACCCCTAAGCGGCTAGAGTTGACGGTGACCTCAGGTTAGCCATAGCCTCGCTCCGCGATTTTTTCTCACTACCGGTTTGCATGCCAGTGGAGAACTTTAGACCATTAGCAGATGTTTATCTATGTCGCGCGTTGAAAAAAGGGATACCCTCTCTTTTTGTCGATTTGAAACCGTTGTATCAAGATACCCAAAAGCGCGCTATCGTCGAGGAGCTGGTAGATGGTTACCGACGGTCTCTAGAAGGAGGGTGTCTCCCGGATGAATCCCCAAATGATGTCGTGGCGGAGTCAGACGGCGATGTGCCAACGACCTACCTTTGGACTCTGTACTTCCTTGCTCAGCACTTCTCTCATATCGGTCAGCACTCGCATGCACTGTCTCTCCTATCTCTAGCCATTACCCATACACCCACCCTTCCGGAGCTCCATACTCTAAGGGGCCGCATCTTGAAACGTCTTGGAGACTATCACGGGGCCTCAATTGCAGTCAATGAAGCCCGGCTCTTGGATGGCCAGGATCGCTTCTTGAATACTAAATCAGCTAAATATAAACTCAGAGCCGGTCTTATCGAAGAAGCTAATGACACCTTTGGTTTGTTTACGAAGGTATCCGGCGCGCCCCTCTGTGTCTATTACTGATTATATGTATTCAAATATCAGAAGGATGCCGTGAGCCCTGGTGCTGATTTAGAAGAAATGCAGTCTCTGCTGTACCTTATCGAAGAAGGAAACGCACACCGACGTCAAGGCAAGCTACATCATGCCCTTAAAAAGTACCACGCCGTACGGAAGGTCAGGTATCTTTGACGTCACTAGAAATTTATCATCTAAATCGCCGCATGCGTAGATATTTGAGGAATTTGAAGACGATCAATTTGATTTCCATGGATATTCCTTGCGAAAGTTTACTATAAACATCTACTTGAAGTACGCACGCCACAGTTGACTAAAATTGTTGCTGACTTTATGTGCAGTCTTCTTTCTTGGGAGGATCGGTTATGGTGTCATCCTGCATACCTTCATTGTGCTATATCAGCGTCACAGGTATGTCCTTGATAGCGCCGGGTACGATTTGCGATAGAAGCCAATGTCATCGTCCCCATTGCACAGATTTACGTCCAACTATTTGACAACCCGTCTCGCGCGAGAGAAGCGTTATCGACGGGTAAGGGATCCGTTTTCGGTAGTTCTGACAAGACAATGTCCCGTCCTCGCAGGCTTGTCGGCAGAAGAGGAAAAGAAGGCAAAAAAAAGAGCTAAAAAGGCACAGCAGAAGCAAGAGGAGCAGAAGAAAGGTACGGTATAAACCATTTATTAGTGCTTATTATTCAGATCTTGTTGCAGTTGCGGCTACATCAGCGAATGAAGACAAAGGTCTCGATCTAGCACCCCAAAAAGATGACGACCCCGATGGCATTAAGTTGTTAACAAGTCCTGAACCACTCGAGCGCGCATGGAAACTGCTATCCCCTTTGCTCCGGCTATCAATAAGTAACGTCGATCTATGGGTCACGGTATACGATGTCGCTGTTCGGCGGGGTGGGTTCGATGGCGCTACACGCTTCTTTATTCTGAGCTATAGTTACCCAGGCAAAAACTTACAAGCTGTTCGAGCGCTCAACCATGCAAAAGTTGTCGATGCTGATCACCCTGAGTTGCATATTCGCCTTGTCCACTTCCGAAAACTACGTCTGTAGTCCCCTCATACGATTGAGCCTTGCTGACATCTATCTTCAGAGGAGTCCCTTCCGTCCTCGGCCCCTTCTCCAGTCCAGGCTGTTGTTTCTAGTGCTTTGGAAAATCTGATCCCCAGTGAGGTAACATTAGAAGCGTACAACGCACAGTATTTGCAGCGACATTCTGTCGATGCCAGAGCTGTACTAGGGTCAGCGCGGGCCTTACAGATCCTAGGTAGCCCTAGAGATGAGATCGAAGGCGTAGTGCATGGCACTCTGAATCCCGAGATGAGCCTATCTCTCAAGGTGAGTGCTCGCTGACGATTGTAGCTAGCGTGTCAGCTCAATACTATTGTCCACAGACAGCGCTAGATGTGTGGTCGTTCTTGAAGGATATCGGTTCTCCACAAGCCAACGAATTTCGATTGGCGTGCGATAACAAATTTGACCTATCAACAGTTTTCAAGACACCAGATCAACTTACGGCCTTACATTCACAAGAGCAAGGTACCCTGTTGAAGACCGAGGGTGTCGATGACTAGATCCCGGCACTGTGTCATAGAGTGATGGCTGTGCGTCGTACACGGAGGTCCACCGCTTTCGAGAATAATCTGTGCTACCCAACCTCCTATAGGAATAATTCCTTTTCGCATCTACTGCTGCCAGACAGCGCTAAGACCCTATATCATTTTGAGAGAGTAAATGATACACCGAGATATGAGCAATCGCGTTCTATATGTCGCATCTACTTCCGCGACGATCGGGAAGTTGCCATATTCCTAGCCTAATGGCTGACAAGGCCAACGGCGGAACCATCATTCCATCAGCACTGGAACTTGTCAGCTCCTCGGTCGTGTTTCAAGTTTCGGAGCAGACATTTCTGTAAGAATGGTGGTCACATATCTACCCCCGGTGTCGCCTCGTATGGAACAATGGACCTCCGAATGTTGGAGCTCTGGTGTCAAGATTAATTTCGGCTAATGTCCGTGAATAATAGCCATATGTGGCGGGAGAGCGCTACTCCGGGAATGACTTACTCCCGACCCGGGGACTGTCCACGGTGCTGTAGTTGGGTTGGACAGGCATAAAACGTCCTACGAATAGAACAAATCCCTCGGATCTGTATTGTTTTTCGCACCATGCACTGCATATTCAAGCGTAGTCTCCGTCGAAGACATTATAGCTATCGAAATGAGAGACGGTAATAGAGTACAGTATTGATTACTCGGTCGATATGACTCGGGGTTTGAACTCAAAGAGTGAAACTGTGCAGTAGACTAAGCCGGCGGAAGATGCCGGGGTTTGGACAGACACAACACGACAGATCGCATCCTGCTGTAACTCCTGGTTGTTGCTTTTCGTGACGAAAATGGTCAATATTCCCAAGTGCGTTCATCCGGGAAGCACCGCTTGTTTGATAATTGAAACTGACCGACTCGGCATCGTAGAACACGCCGGACATGTGAGTTACTGTAAAATGTGCAGCGGGAAGAAGGTTGATCACAGTGCGTCCGACAGTCTGCGCCCACAAGGACTGCAGAAAGCACACGTATGTCATGACAGTACTCGCTATGGTCCAACCTGACTAGTTGTGTGCCTTCATTGGCAGCCCTCACAAAGTAACGCAATACAAGAAGGGTAAAGACTCTCTTGCTGCACAAGGGAAACGTCGATACGATCGCAAGCAGTCGGGTTATGGGGGGCAGACCAAACCTGTCTTTCATAAGAAGGTGCGTCTTGTCCTAGCTAAATGCTGGCGACAAATGTGTTAAGCGCCTTTGAACGAATAGGCCAAGACAACCAAGAAAGTTGTTCTGCGTCT
>Ga0210393_10001020_pt1 | contig 24072 bp, 24 predicted proteins | sample IncBWC27OmetaG_FD_160068 | JGI IMG/M metagenome (GOLD analysis project Ga0210393, IMG submission 160068) | Forest soil microbial communities from Barre Woods Harvard Forest LTER site, Petersham, Massachusetts, United States - Inc-BW-C-27-O ... | reverse complement strand
GCATAGCTGCTCGCCGCGATACGCGGGGCCGTGGCCGGGCAGGATATATTGCGGCGCGCGCTTCGCGATCGCCTCGAGCGTCTCCGCCCACTCCAGCGTGTAGCGCTGCACCTTGTTCGGATTGCCCGTGTTCGGCATCGACGAGACGATCAGATCGCCGACCATCGCGAGCCGCCGCGTCGGCATCCAGACCCAGGTCGCGTCGTCCGTCTCGCCCATCGCATGATGCAATTCGACCGGCTCTCCCACCAGGTCTAGAAATTGTTGATCGCGATATACAAGGTCCGGGTAGCTGAACGATTTGTCCTCGAACAGTCCGTCGGTCGTGAACGCGCCGCCAAATTGAAGCCGATTAATATGCGACTGCCAGCCGCGGGTCAGCGCGTAACGCTTGAAGCGGCCGGCGACGTCCTCCTGCGCCCAGATTTTCGGCCGCGCATGACCACGAGTGATCGCGTCGTTGACGAACGCCTCGGTGCCGAACGCATGATCGGCGTGGCCATGCGTATAGATGATAAACGCGAACGGCTCCTCGCTGACCTCGCGAATCGCGCGCACCGCCTGCGCACCCATCTGTCGCGAGCTGGTATCGACGACAATCATCTCGCCACGGCCGTAAGCGAACGCGACGTTGGCGAAGCCGTGGAACATCGCGATTCCCGGCTCGATCACTTCGAGCTGCCCCATCAGCGGATCGTTGCCGGGCAGATTGTTCGATTGTTTTTGCGTCGGCGTGGAACTCATCGTCGTACTCCTGCAAGCGCGCGGGTCGCTTAGGACGAATCTATCGTTTAGACTTTGCACTTGGAATGAAGGCTGAAGTCATCGCGTCGAGCGCGACCGACCACGAACTGGAACGTCTCCTAGCGCTGCAGCATCACGATCCGCACTCGATTCTCGGGGCGCATCTCGACGGCAAACGCCTTGTGGTGCGCGCATTTCGTCCCGACGCCACCCGCATCGATCTGATCGTGCCGGGCGAGCCGCCGCGCCCGATGCGTTTGCGCGATCAGGCGGGACTGTTCGAGGCGACGGTCGAGGGCCGCGTCTCGCTTTTTCCCTATCAGCTCGAGATTCACCGCACCTACGGCGAAACTTTCACGATCTACGATCCGTACTCGTTCATGCCGACGCTCGGCGACCTCGATCTTCATCTATGGGGCGAGCAGCGCGACGACCGCGCCTACGACAAGCTCGGCGCGCACGTGCGCGAAGTCTCCGGCATCCGCGGAGTATCGTTCGCCGTGTGGGCGCCGAACGCGCGCGGCGTCAGCGTGGTCGGCGATTTCAATCGATGGGACGGGCGCGTCCACATGATGCGCACGCTCGGCAGTTCCGGCGTGTGGGAGTTGTTCATCCCGGGGGCAGGCGCGGGCACCAACTACAAATACGAAATCCGCACGCGCGACGGCGGCTTGCTCCTGAAGAGCGATCCCTTCGCGCAGCGGATGGAAGCGCCGCCCGCGACGGCTTCCGTCGTTTACCAATCGAGCTACGAGTTCCACGACGCGGAATGGCTTGCAGAGCGGGCGCGCCGCGAATGGATCAAATGCCCCATCTCGATCTACGAGGTCCATCTCGGTTCATGGCGCCGCGTGCCCGAGGAGGGCAATCGCCCGCTTACCTATCGCGAGATGGCGCCGATGCTCGGCGACTACGTTACCCGCATGGGCTTCACCCACATCCAGCTGATGCCCGTGATGGAACATCCGTTCACCGGCTCGTGGGGTTACCAGGTCAGCGGCTACTTCGCGCCGACCTCGCGCTACGGCAGCCCCGACGACTTGCGCTACCTAATCGACGAGATGCATCGCCGCGGCATCGGCGTCATCCTCGACTGGGTGCCCGCGCATTTTCCCAAAGACGAGTTCAGCCTCGGCCGCTTCGACGGCACCGCGCTGTTCGAGCACGCCGATCCGCGCCAGGGCGACCATCCCGAATGGGGCACCTACATCTTCAACTACGGCCGCGCCGAGGTGCGCAACTTCCTGACCGCCAGCGCGCTCTACTGGCTCGGCGAATTCCACGCTGACGGCCTGCGCGTCGATGCGGTCGCTTCGATGATCTACCTCGACTATGCGCGGCGCGAGGGCGAATGGGTCCCCAATGCGTTCGGCGGCCGCGAAAACCTCGACGCCATCTCGTTCCTCAAGAAACTCAACCAGGACGTCTACCGCCTCAATCCCGGCATCATGATGATCGCCGAGGAATCCACCGCGTGGACGGGCGTCAGCCGACCGGTCTTCCTCGGCGGGCTCGGCTTCGGCTTCAAGTGGGATATGGGCTGGATGCATGACACGCTCGAGTACTTCACGCTCGATCCCATCTACCGCCGCTATCACCATCGCGATCTCACCTTCGGCCTGCTCTACGCGTGGAGCGAAAATTTCGTGCTGCCGCTCTCGCATGACGAGGTCGTGCACGGCAAGCGCGCGTTGCTGTCGAAGATGCCGGGTGACCGCTGGCGTCAATTCGCCAACCAGCGCGCGCTGTTCGCCTACATGTGGGCGCGCTCGGGCAAGAAGCTGATTTTCATGGGCGAGGAAATCGGCCAATGGCGCGAATGGGATCACGACTCGAGCCTCGACTGGAACCTGCTCGAATATCCCGACCATCGCGAGCTGCAGGTTCTCGTGCGCGATCTCAATCGCATCTACCGCGCCGAGCCCGCGCTGTGGGAAGCCGACACCGACCCGGCGGGTTTTCGATGGCTTGAGGCCGATGACGCCAACAGCAACACGATCGCCTTCATGCGCACGGCGCCGAGCACCAATCGCCGGGTCATATGCGTCGGCAATTTCTCGCCGGTGCTGCGCAGCCGCTTTCGCGTCGGCGTGCCGGGGCCCGGTTTTTATCGCGAGATTCTCAACACCGACGCGGAGGCGTACGGAGGCTCCAACGCCGGCAATATGGGCGGCGTCGAGGCCGCGGCAATTCCGTGGCACGGATTTTCGCATTCGATCGCAGTCGAGATGCCTCCACTGGCAGTAATCTGGTTCTCCGTCCCGTAGCGTCCGAGGCGCCGCATACCGCTGCGATACCCTCTTTTAGGAAGCCCGCCTGTGGTGTATTACGATCCGCAGCGCGTGATTTCCTACCGCGACGGATTGCTTGAGCTTCGAAACAGGCGGACGGCCGCCGCAACCGTAGTTGAGAGGAGAACTCGATGCGGAACCGAAAAGTAGTCGTCTCGAAAATTCGCGCAGCCGGATTGCGAATCATACCGGCAGCCGCTTTTGCAACGATGCTCGCGCTCGGCGGATGCTCGTCGGATAACGCGCAGACGCCCCCGGCAAATCCCATCCAGGTGAATTTTGCGCTCGACAAGTGCCAGCCGCTCGAGGCGAACCTCTACAAATGCCCGGCCATCGATCAGCCGATCTGCACGCCCGAGTTCACCCGCGCCGACGTGAATTGCGTGCGCATAGGGCCCAAAGGCAGCGTCTTCGTCCAGCGCCAGGGCGCAATGTAATTTCTGTCTCCTCTCCCTGTTAGGGAGAGGATGAAGGTGAAGGGTCCGAATCCAGCGCGCATTTTTTCGCGCGCGATCTCAAATTCCGCGCCCAACATTGCGCAGCGTGCGCTCATCTGACAATTTTCTAAGACAGGTACTTTTCAATGACCTGCCCCATCTGCAAAAAGCCCGCTGACCTTTCCGCCAAAAATCGCTTCCGTCCCTTCTGCTCCGAGCGATGCCAAATGATCGATCTCGGCACCTGGGCCGCCGGCGACTACAAAGTCGAAGGCTCGTCGAAGCCCGCGGACAACGAGCATCACGACGATCTAAAAAAGCGCAGGCTCCTCAATTGACGGGCGCGGAACCTCCGCGCATTCATCCAACGTCGGTGATTGGGCCCGACGTCGAATTGTCCGACGGCGTCGAAATCGGCCCGCTCTGCCTGCTCGACGGCAAAATCCGTATCGGCCCGCGCACCCGCCTGATCGGTCACGTGACGATTCTCGGCATCACCGAACTCGGCGCCGACAACGTGCTGCATCCGGGGGCGGTTATCGGCGACGAGCCGCAGGACCTGGCCTACACGGGAGTCGCGCGCTCGGTGAAAATCGGCGACCGCAACGTCTTTCGCGAATACACCACTGTTCATCGCGGCTGCGAGCACGGCGACGTCACTATCATGGGCGACGACAACTTCATGATGCAGAACGCGCACGTCGCGCACGATTGCCGCATCGGCAACTCGACCATCATCGCCGGCGGCGCGCTCCTTGCCGGATGGGTCGAGCTGGGCGACCGCGCGCTCGTCTCGGGCAATTGCGTCGTGCATCAGTACACGCGCATCGGACGGCTCGCGATGATGCGTGGGTTATCGCGCACCAGCCGCGACGTCCCGCCTTTCTGCATCATGGACGGCACCCACACGCTGCGCGGCATCAACGTTGTAGGCCTGAAGCGGGCAGGCGTCCCGACCAAATCGATTCAAGCACTGCGCAAGGCTTTTACGATCCTCTTCGGCACCCGCCAAAACCTGAAGCTGGCAATCGAGCGCCTCGAAAAATCCACCGTCCTCACTCCGGAAGTAATCGAGATGGTGAACTTCATCCGCGCCGCAAAACGCGGCGTCGCCTTCGGTCCCCAAGACGCGCATGCTGATGATTCCGACGCCGAGTCCTGAACCATGCTACGCGGAACCCGATTACAGTACGTCCGGCGTAGAAGCTACTTCGCGCTTGCCCCCACAGTCGTGGCCTTAATCGCGCTGCCGATTTCTATGGTTTTGGTCTCCAGTGGGCGGTCCAGGATTCTTGCGGCGATAACCCTGTTGCTAGCGAGTTTCGCTGCGCTGCTGCTGGTTGTCTTCACGACAAACAAACGATGGCAAAGGGAGCAAGCCGAATGGGGACGGAAGATAAATCAAGATGCACGGGGATTCTATTCGCCTGGAGGAAATCCGCCATTACCGCGCGAATACCCGAAAATTCGTTCGTTTGTGAGGCGGCTCTTTCAAGGAAAATCAAATTAGGGCAGTACCTACCGACGCTCGTCTGCTGAAATCCGGCACGGGCTGCACTAGAATTAATCCGCAATGCGCATTCGTCCACGATTTTTTATCGGCGTCGGTCTGATCGCCGCCGCGATCGGCTACCTTATTTTCAGCGCCATTCGCACCACCTCCGAGTACTACCTGACTGTTCCCGAAGTCGCCGCGCGCCAGACCGAGCTCGGCGGCCAGGCGCTCCGTGTCGCCGGCCGCGTCAAAGCCGGCAACATCGACTGGGACCCGAACACGCTCACTCTCAAATTTGAAATCGTGCCGATTCCCGACGTCGACAACGGCGCCGTAAAACCTGTCGTGGCTTCCGATCCCGTGTCGTTCCGTGTCGTATGCGCCGGCGAGCCCAAGCCCGATATGTTCGCGCCCGGCCGCGACGTTATCGTCGAAGGCAAGCTGGGCGCCGACGGAACCATCGCCGCGACGCAGGTGATGACCAGTTGCCCTTCCAAGTACAAGCCTAAACAATCACAATAGCGGCGGGTTTTTTCGATGCCGCAACTTGGCAATCTCGCGCTCGCGATCGCGCTGATTCTTGCCGTCTATTCGATCGTTGCGAATATCTACGGCGCGCGCCGCAACTCGCCCGATTTCGTGGTCAGCGCCCGCCACGCCCTGTGGGCGATGTGCGCGATGGTCACGATCGCGATGCTCGTGCTATGGAGCGCGCTGCTGCGCAGTGATTTCTCGCTCGAGTACGTCGCCTCATATTCCAGCACCACGCTGCCGACCGTCTACAAAATCACCTCGCTGTGGGGCGGGCAGCAGGGCTCGCTGATGTTCTGGACCTGGCTGCTGTCGATCTTCACGTCGATCGCCGCGTTCCAGAATCGCCGCCGCAATTCCGAGATCGCGCCTTATGCGCTCGCCGTGCTGGCCGGCGTCGCAATCTTCTTTTTGCTGATGCTCAATTTCGTGACTCGTCCATTCGACTTGCTCGCGACGGTTCCAGCTGAAGGCTCCGACCTGAATCCGCTCCTGCAGAACTACTGGATGGCGATACATCCGCCGAGCCTCTACACCGGTTACGTCAGCGCGACCGTGCCGTTCGCCTTCGGCGCAGCCGCGCTCATCACGGGCAAGCTCGACGACGGGTGGATTCGCTCGACCCGGCGCTGGGCGATTTTTTCCTGGTTCTTTCTCACGCTCGGCAATATGTTCGGCGCGCGATGGGCTTACGAAGTGCTCGGCTGGGGCGGCTACTGGGCGTGGGACCCGGTCGAGAACGCCGCCTTCATGCCGTGGCTCGTGATGACGGCGTACCTGCATTCGGTGATGATCCAGGAACGCAAGGACATGCTGAAGGTCTGGAACCTGTCGTTGATCGGGCTCGCCTTCGGCCTCACGCTCTTCGGCACCTTCATCACGCGCAGCGGCGTCATCTCGTCGGTGCATTCGTTCACCCAGTCGGGCCTTGGTCCATATTTTCTCAGCTTCCTGATAACGGTCACGCTCGGCTACTCGGCACTGTTGATTTTCCGCTCGAAGCAGTTGCGCAGCCCTGCCGAATTCGAATCGTACCTGTCGCGCGAGGCCGCGTTCCTGTTCAACAACCTGATGCTGGTCGGCATCGCGTTCGCCGTTTTCTGGGGCACGATATTCCCGGTGCTGTCGGAGGCGGTGCGCGGCGTGAAGATTACCGTCGGGCCGCCGTTCTTCAATCGCGTCAACGGACCGCTCGCGCTCGGCCTCGTCTTCCTGATGGGAGTCGGGCCGCTGATCGCATGGCGCCGGACAACAACCAGCAATCTCGTGCGCAGTTTCGCGGCGCCTGTCGTGATCGGAGTGGCGACCGGCATCGTCGCCAGGGCGGAGGGTCTGCGGATATGGTACGTGCTGACCGCGTTCTCGCTGGCCGCGTTCGTGATGGGCACCGTGCTGGTCGAGTTTCGCCGCGGCGTTAACGCGCGCCGCCACATGGTCTCGGAGCCCCGCGCCAAGGCGCTGGTAAATCTCGTCGCCAAGAACAACCGCCGCTACGGCGGCTACATTATTCACGTCGGCGTGATCGTCGCATTCGTCGGCATCGTCGGCTCGTCGTTCTTCCGCACCGAAGTGAAAAAGAGCGTGCACGCCGGCGACAGCTTCTCCATCGGTTCGTACACGCTGCGCTTCCAGGGCCTGGAGCAGAGCGACACGCCGCATCTCGAGAGCGCGACCGCGCTGGTCGAAGTCCTGCGCCCCGACGGGCGCGAGATCACCGTGATGACGCCAGCGAAGCTGTTCTTCAAGCGACCGCAACAGCCCGCGACCAAAGTCGCAATCCGCTCGACGCCCTTGAACGACCTCTACGTCGTGCTCGCTGGAATCGGCGACGACGGACAGACTGCCACCTTCGAAGTGTTCCTGACGCCGCTGGTCTTCTGGCTATGGGCGGGCGGCCTGATGATGGTGCTTGGCACCGTCGTCGTCATGTGGCCGAACGTGCGCGAGCGCGCTGCGATCGCAACCGCGCTCAGCCGCCAATCCACCGGCGCACCCGAACTGGCCAATGTCGGCGCCCCCGGAGGCGACTAGCGTGCGCGCGAGACTCGTACTCGCATCGTCGTTGGTTTTTCTGATGGCGGCGATATTCGTTTTTCTTTCCCCTGAACTGAAGAACGTTTCACGCGAAACATTCGCGGCGGAAACTCCCACCAACGCCGAGGTCTCTGAGGGTTTGACCTGCCAATGCGGCTGCGGATTGACGGTCGCCAACTGTAACATGCCGACCTGCGGCTTCTCAGTGCCGATGCGCCGCGACATCGACCGCATGATCGGTGAGGGTAACACGCGCGCGCAGATCATCGCTTTCTATCGCACGCAATATGGGGAAAAGGTTCTTTCGGCGCCGACCACCGAGGGCTTCAACATTCTCGCGTGGACGATGCCGTTCATCGCGCTCGCGGTCGGCGGCGGCTTGATGGTCGTGGCCGTTGGTAGATGGCATTCCAGTTCGCCGCCCGCACCGGCGGACTCGAAGCAAGGCGCGCAGCCTTCATTCGATCCGGAACTCAGGCGCAAATTGGAAAAAGAAATCGAGGAGCGCAGGTAGCCGGTGTTCATCCTGGCCGCAGCGATGATCGTTGCCGGAGTCGCGCTGTTCGTCGCCGCTCCACTCGGCATCGGCCTGGTCGGCGCGCGCGCCAAGTCTGCGGGCGAGCTTCAAAGCGAGCGCCACGAGCATGAACGCGCGCTGGCGGTGCAGGGTTTGCGCGAACTGGAGTTCGATCGCGAGATGGGCAAGCTGTCCGACGCCGACTACGACTCGATGCACAAGGCGCTCGAGGATCGAGCGCTCACGGCGATGGCGGCGGTCGAGCGCATCCGCGGCGAGGCCGACAAAGGCACGAAGAAGGGGTCCGTCACCGCGCTGAACGCGCCACGGCCCGCACCGTTGCCGCGGCGTATCGATCCGGTGCCGACGCTTGTCGTGCATCGCGAACTGCCGCGGCCGCCGCAACCGTTGTCGCAGCAGCCGCCGTCGTCCTCCGCGTCGCACAAACCGCGCTTCTGTCCCGAATGCGGGATGCGCGTGGCCGGCGACTCGAAGTTCTGCGCGCAATGCGGTATCGCGATAAGGCCGCTCGGCGCCGCGGCCGCTCGGTCCGAGTGATGTCGGCGCCGGTCGTCGAGACGCACAGCCTCGCCAAGACTTACGGGCTCGCGCCCGTGCTGCGCGAGGTGGATTTGCGGATGCTGGCGGGCACGGGCGCATTCATCATCGGCGGCAACGGCGCCGGGAAATCCACGCTGCTGCGGATGCTGGCCGGGCTCGAAGCTCCGAGCGGCGGTCGCGCACTCATCTTCGGGCAGGACACGCGCCGGCTCGCGGCACGCTACCGTCGGCGAATCGGCGTGATGGCGCATGAGAGTTTTCTCTACCCGATGCTGACCGCGCGCGAGAATCTGGAATTCTACGCCGAGCTCTTTTCACTGGCCGATCCGCGCGCATCGGCGGAACTGTGGCTTGGCCGCGTGGGGCTCGCTGAGGTCGCCGACGCTCGCGTGCGCACGTTCTCGCGCGGGATGGAGCAGCGCCTGTCTGCCGCGCGCGCGATGCTCGCCGATCCTGCGCTGCTGCTGGTGGACGAGCCGTTCGCGTCGCTCGACCATGACGGCGCCGAAATCGTCGCGAGTCTGCTTCGCGGCGCAATCGAACGCGGTGCGTCGGTGATTGCGACGGCGCATGCGGTGCCCGAAATCGACGGCGTCGAGTTTGCCGTCTTCGAAATCTCACGCGGGCTGCTGTTGCCGCTCGTGCATAAGGAGGAAGTCCGGCGCGGGCGAATTCGCTCGCTGCTCGGCAGGTAGCATCGTGTCGGGATTCGCGGCAGTGCTGCGCAAGGACTTGCGCCTCGAACTTCGCAGCGGTGAGAGCACGCTGGCATTGCTCGCGCTGTCGATGCTGGTGCTGGTGGTGCTGGTCTTCGCGCTCGACGCGGCGCGCGTGCGGAGCGTCGACGCTGCCGCGGGTGCGCTATGGGTCGCGATGGTCTTCGCGGGAATGCTGGGTGCGAATCGTGCGCTGCTGGCGGAGCGCGACAATGGTGCTATTCGCGGGCTGCTGCTGAGCCCGCTCGATCCCGCGACGCTGTACGCCGCCAAACTGGCGGCAGCGTTTATTTTCATGGCAGTGGCCGAAGTCGGCGCCGTTATCCTGATGGTGTTGTTCTTCAATCTCGACTTCGACGGATCGACGGTCCGGCTCGCGCCGATCCTGATTCTGGGCGCTATCGGATTCTCCGCGCTGGCCACGCTGCTCTCGGCAATCACGGGACGCACGCGCGGCGGCGATATGCTGTTGCCGATTCTCGCCGTGCCGATTTTCGTGCCCGCGCTGATTGCCGGAGTGAAGGCGAGCGCCGCGGCGCTGGCGGGCGCGCCGTTCTCCACGATGGGCGATTGGCTGAAGATCATGATCGCCTTCGACGTGCTATTCGTCACCGCCGGTTACCTTCTGTTCGAGTACGTGATAGGTCAGGACTGACTATTCGATGAACAACTCCGCGATTCGCAACTGGCTAGGATACGCGACGCTCGCGCTGATGGTGGCGGCGCTGTTCATGGTATTCGACTATGTACCGCCAGAGGCTGAGCAGGGAATCGCGCAGCTGATTTTTTATTTTCACGTGCCGCTCGCGTGGGTCGCGTTCGCGTCGTTCGGGCTGGTTGCGATCGCGGGGATATTCTATCTCTGGCTCGGCGATCAGCTGTGGGACGACCTGGGCTACGCAGCGGCCGAGACCGGGATGGTCTTCTGCACGCTGATGATCGTCGCTGGTTCGATTTGGGCCAAGCCGATTTGGGGCACCTGGTGGACGTGGGACTCGCGGCTGACGACCACCTTTATCCTGTGGCTGATGTACGGCGGTTACCTGATGCTGCGCGCGAGCGCCGACGACACGCCGCAGACGGCGCGCTTTGGGGCGGTGCTCGGAATTGTCGCGGTCCTCGACGTGCCGATAGTCATTGCGTCCGTGCGGCTTTGGCGCACGATTCATCCCGCGGTGCTGGTCACGAAGCAGGGTGGGCATGGGCTCGAGGACCCGCGAATGGTCGCGACGTTGCTGGTCTGCGTGGCCGCGTTCACGTTGTTGTGGGTCTGGCTGCTGATGCTTAGATTCAACCAGTTGCTGACGCGCAGCCGGATGGGCGCGCTGGCGGTCAGGATTGCATTCGCGTCCGCGGCCGTCGCCGGCGGTAAGTGATGGAATCAAGCTGATGGAACACCTGGGCTACCTGTTCGCCGCCTACAGCATCATCTTTGGGGCAATTTTCCTGTACGTTGTGTTCATCTGGCGGCGGCAGGCGGCGCTCGACGCGGAACTGCGCGCGCTCGAGGCGCAGATGGCTGCGTTGAAAGAAGCTTCGACGGCGGCTAGTGTGCCGGAGCATTCCGAGACCTGATTGGCTAATTGATTGCTATAGTAACTGAGTATCTGGAATATCCAAACTGAGTATAGTGGATGGAATTTCGCGATTACTACAAAGTTCTCGGAGTTGAGCGCAAGGCGAGCGAGGCTGAGATCAAGAGTGCCTATCGCAAGCTCGCCCGCAAATTTCACCCCGACGTCAATCCCAACAACAAAGAGGCCGAGGCCAAGTTCAAGGAACTGAACGAGGCCTACCAGGTAATCAGCGACCCCGAAAAGCGTAAAAAATACGACGAGCTTGGGGCAGACTGGGAGCATGGCGTGTCGCAAGAAGAGATGATGCGCCGTTACGCGCGGCAACAATCGGCGGCGGGTGCGGGTGCGGGTGCGGGCGCGGGCGGCGGCGGCGGCGCGGGCGCGGACTTCGGAGGCGGCGACTTCAGCGATTTCTTTTCGCAATTCTTCGGCGGCGGCGGACGCAGCGGCGCACGCACCAGCGGACGCAGTCGTGGCGGTGCGCCGCGTGGATTTTCCACCTTCGATTTCGACACGGAGCCGCAGCGCGCGCCGGATTTGCGCGCCGAGACAGGAATTACGCTGCTCGATGCAATCAAAGGCGCCAAGCGGCGGCTCGATCTCGTCGGCGAGGACGAATGTGCCACCTGTGGCGGGAGCGGAGTGATCGCGCGCGAGGAGAAACAGGGCAAAGCGCGTGTGATTCGCGCGGCGGAGCAATGCCCGACCTGCGGCGGCGCGGGCGTGGTGGCGGCGCGGCGCACGCTCGAGGTGTCAATCCCGGCGGGGGTGTCGGACGGCACGCAGTTGCGCTTGAAGGGGCAGGGCGGGCGCGCGCCGCGTCCCGACCAGAATGGCGACCTCTTCCTCACCATTAGAATCGAACCGAACCCCGTGTTCGCGATCGCGGGCCGGGACCTGCGCGTTAATCTGCCTGTATGGGACTACGAAGCGGCGCTCGGCGCTGAAATCACCGCGCCGACGGTCGATGGACGCGTGTCGCTGAAGATTCCGGCCGGCAGCCAGGCGGGACGCGTGATGCGCCTGCGCGGTCGTGGGCTGCCCGCGCGCGGCAAGGAACCGGCGGGAGACTTGCTCTACGAGCTGAAAATCCTCGCGCCGACCGAGCTCAACGCCAAGGAGCGCGGGTTGATGCAGCAATTAGCCGACAGCCTGAAAGACCGCGGTGTCGCCGATCCGCGGGCGGAACTGATGGCGTCGAAATGAGCGGGAGCTGAATGCAATGGCTCGGCGCACCCAATCAAGAAGTTCGACACGCGGCGAAGTAGTGTTGATGAGCCGCAGCGTCTTCTGCACTATCGGCGGAATCAGCGAGCGTGAGCTGGCCTCGTGGGAGCGCGAGGATTTGATCGCGCCAGTGCGCGTCGAGCACGGACGCGGACGCGTCGAAGCGCTTTACGATCGGGACGCATTGCGGCGCGTGCGCGTAATTCGCACGCTGGGCGAGGAACTGGAAGTCAATCTTCCGGGGATTGGAGTGATTCTCCATTTGCTCGATCAGCTTGAGCGGTGATTCAGATGGGGCGGTGATTGGAATTGATGCGGATCTCCGGCGGTAATAATCTCGTCCCTGATGCCTCGCGATACTGAAAAGAGAGTCCTTGGCGCGATTGAGGCGGCCCTGGTGCGGGCAGGCGTTGGACGCGGCACGTCCATCGTCATCGGGCTTTCCGGCGGTGGCGATTCTGTCGCGCTTACCTCGGCGCTGCTCGCGCTGCGCAAGCGGATGGGATTGACGCTAGCGGCCGCGCATTTGAACCATCGGCTGCGCGGCGAAGAATCGGATCGCGATGAAGAGTTCGTGCGGGCGATGTCCACGCGGCTAGGGCTCGAGTTGCAGGTTGAGCGGGCCGAGGGACTCGGCGCGATTTCCGGCGCTAATCTCGAGGAGCGGGCGCGCGACGCCCGGCGCGAATTTCTGGGACGCGTCGCGGATCGAGTCGGAGCGGATTTCATCGCCCTGGGACACCATCGGGATGACCAGGCCGAAACAGTTTTGATGCGTTTGATGCGTGGCGCCGGAGCGGCCGGGATGGCGGCGATGGCCGAGCGCGGGCCGGAGCGGCTCATTCGTCCGATGCTTTCGATTTCTCGTGCCGAGGTTCGCGAATACCTGAAGGCGTGCGCGATTCCGTTCGTGGAGGACTCGTCGAATTCGTCGCGCGATTTTCTGCGCAATCGGATTCGCGGCGAATTGCTCCCGATGCTCGAGCGCGATTATGCGCCCGGGCTCGGCGCACGGCTGGTCGAAGTTGCCGACGAGATGCGGTCGCTCGACGCGCTGGTCTCGGCGATGGGCGCGCGCGAACTGGACACGATGCGTATTGGCGGCGGCGTGCTCGACGTGTCGGGATTCGGCGCGGTGGATCGCGCCGTGCAGGCGGCTGCGATCAGGCTGTTCGTCGCCGAGCGGATGGGATCGTTGCGCAAAATTTCGCGCGCGCATGTCGAGGCGATGCGCGAGCTGATCGTCACAGGCGGGCCGAGCGACACGATCGATCTGCCGGACGGATGGCATGCCGAGCGCAAATATAATTTTTTTCGAATCGCTAATGAGCAAGAACGTATCGCCGCCGACACGAACGGCGCCACCGCGGGATTCTCGGTTGCGATCGCCGCCGACGGAATCACGCTGGTCAAGGCGGCGGGATTCAAATTCGTAGCGTCGACGATTGCGGCGGCCGGCGCGCCGATGCCGGATAATTTGTCGGTCGCGACATTTGATGCGGCGAAAATCGCCGACACGGGATTAGTCGTGCGCAGTTTTATCAACGGCGACCGGATGCGCCCTGTGGGGATGCGCGGCACGCGCAAGGTTCAGGATATCTTCGTCGATCGCAAGCTGCCGCGCGCACGGCGCGAGCGCTTTCCAGTCGTGATCGTCGGGGACACGATCGCGTGGCTGCCGGGTCTTGCGCGCGCCCAATGTGCGCTGGTCGGCAGCTCTACTGAAACCGTACTGCGAGTGGAGGCGTCGGAAATCGCCGCGTAGCGATTGCCACATTGCGTGGCAAACAGCGTGCGTGATACTTTTTTAATAGCATGAACCAGTTTTCACGCAGTATTGCGCTATGGCTAGTGCTGGGACTGATGTTCCTGCTCCTGTTCAATATCTTCAGCAGGCAGCAACCCAAAGAACCCGAAATAATTTTCTCCGACTTCCTCAACCAGGTCGACAAGGGCCAGGTTTCTGAGGCGACGATTCAGGGCAACCTGATCAAGTTCGACAACACCACCGGAGATCATTTCAAAACTAATGCGCCCGACTATCCGGACCTGGTCAAGACGCTGCGCGAGAAGGGCGTGAAGATCGCGGCCAAGCCGGCAGAGGGCGATCCGTGGTGGATGGTCGCGCTGGTGCAATGGTTCCCCGTGATCGTGCTGGCGGCGCTGTGGATTTTCTTCATGCGCCAGATGCAAATCGGCGGCGGCAAGGCGATGTCGTTCGGCAAGAGCCGCGCCAAACTGCTGACTGAGAATACGCACAAAGTTACGTTCGCCGACGTCGCCGGAATCGACGAGGCCAAGGACGAGCTCGAAGAGATCATACAATTTTTACGCGACCCCAAGCGCTTCACGCGCCTGGGCGGGCGAATTCCCAAGGGCGTGCTGCTGGTCGGGCCGCCGGGAACCGGCAAGACGCTGCTCGCGCGCGCGATTGCGGGTGAAGCGGGCGTGCCGTTCTTTTCGATTTCAGGATCGGATTTCGTCGAGATGTTCGTTGGAGTCGGCGCGTCGCGCGTTCGCGACCTGTTCGTGCAGGGCAAGAAGCATGCGCCGTGTATCATCTTTATTGATGAGATCGACGCCGTCGGACGTCATCGCGGGGCCGGCCTCGGCGGTGGTCATGACGAGCGCGAGCAGACGCTCAACCAATTGCTGGTCGAGATGGACGGCTTCGAAGCCAATGAGGGCGTGATTCTGGTCGCGGCGACCAATCGTCCCGACGTGCTCGATCCCGCGCTCCTGCGGCCAGGCCGCTTCGACCGGCGCGTCGTTGTGCCACTGCCCGACGTGAAGGGCCGCGAAGGAATTCTGAAAGTTCACACGCGCAAAGTGCCGCTGTCGGACGACGTTGATGGCAGCAAGATCGCGCGCTCGACGCCGGGATTCGCCGGTGCCGACCTGGAGAACCTTGTCAACGAGGCCGCGCTGCTGGCGGCGCGCCGCAACAAGGACAAGGTCGAGATGTCGGACTTCGAGCTGGCCAAGGACAAAGTCATGATGGGCGCGGAACGGCGCTCGATGGTGATGTCGGGCTCGGAGCGCAAGATTATCGCATATCATGAGGGCGGCCACGCGTTGGTCGCGATGCTGCAGCCGGGGGCGGACCCTGTTCACAAAGTCACGATCATCCCGCGCGGGATGGCGCTCGGCGTGACGCAGCAATTGCCGATGGACGATCGCTACACTTATCCGCGCGACTACCTGGTAACGCGGTTGGCGGTGATGTTCGGCGGGCGCACGGCGGAAGAGCTGGTGTTCGGCCAGATGACGACGGGCGCGGGCAACGATATCGAGAAGGCGACCGAGCTCGCGCGTAAGATGGTCTGCGAATGGGGCATGAGCAAGGAGCTTGGCCCGATGACGTTCGGCCGTCGCGAAGAGCAGATTTTCCTCGGCCGCGATATCGCGCATCACAAGGATTACTCGGAGCAGACCGCGCTCGAAATCGATCGCGAAGTGCGCAAGATCATCGACGACTCGTATCAGAAGGCGCGGCAGCTGCTGTCGGATCACCTGGTGCTGCTGCATGCGATCGCGTCGCGGCTGCTCGAGAAGGAAGTGCTCGACGGCAGCGAAGTTGAGGCGATGGTGACTGCGTTCCGCGAGGGCCGCCCGCTGCCGCCGTCGCCTGCCGCGGTGCGCAACGATCCTCCGCCGCGGCCCGGTCCCGACACGGGCAAGGAAAAGCGCGCCGAGGACGAAAGCCCGATTCCAGGATTGCCGCCGAAACCGGTTCTCGTTTAGTCGTCACGCGAGCGCGCCGTTTGCGGCCGCGCTTCGATTGATTCGGTTCGCCGGTTGCCGCGGGTTAGGGGGCTGGGGGAAGTGGGGCCGGTGCGATGCGACTCTCGCGGATTCAATCCAAGTCTTCGATCAACGGTCGCGCCTCGCGCAAGCGGGCGGCGGGATTTGACTCGACGCCGGCGAGCATCAAGCTGGCCGACGGCCGCGTAATCAAATTTCCCGCAGTGATGGGCGTGCTCAACGTGACGCCCGACTCCTTCTCGGACGGCGGAAAATACCTCGACCCGGATCGCGCCGTCGAGCACGCGCTCGCGATGGAAGCGGCCGGCGCCGATGTGATCGACGTCGGTGGAGAATCGTCGCGTCCAGTCGGTGCGGTGGAGATTCCCGTCGAGATCGAGCTCGAGCGGATTGGGCAGGTGCTCGCGCGGCTGGGCAAGCGGCTGCGAGTGCCAATATCGATCGACACGCGGCGGGCCGAGATCGCGCGCGTCGCTCTCGAGTCGGGAGCGGCGATCATCAACGACATCACTGCGCTGGAGCACGACCGCGAGATGGCGCCGCTCGCGGCGCGGACCAAGTGCGCCGTAGTGCTGATGCATATGCGCGGCGGTCTCGGAAATCATATCGAGTTTGCCCGCTATCGCGACGTGGTGCGCGAGGTCGTCGAGTACCTGGACCGGCGCGCGCGGTTTGCCGTCACCGCCGGAGTTGCGCGCTCGCGAATTATCATCGATCCGGGGATAGGGTTCGCCAAGACTGGGCAGCATAATTTGAAGTTGCTCGCTGCCTTGCCCAACCTCTGTGCGCTCGGCTATCCCGTAATGGTAGGCGCGTCACGGAAGAACTTCATCGCGCGAATCTCGGGGCCGAGCGAAGCGGAGCTTCGATTCGGCACGGCGGCGGCCAACGCGCTCGCGATTGCTGCCGGCGCGTCGATCGTGCGCGTGCATGACGTAGGCGCCGCCGTCGCCGCGGTGCGAATGGCCGCGGCAATGGCGGGACGGGATCAGCGGTTCAGGCACAATGCATAACTACATGCCCATGATACCGCAGCCGCGGTGGCAGGATGTCGTCGACATCCTGATCGTGGCGTACGTCATCTACCGCATCGCGCTTTTGATTCGCGGCACGCGCACGATGCAGATGGTGCTGGGGATGGTGATCGTCGGCGGCGCTTTCGTGGCGTCGCAGGTGCTCGGACTGTTCACCCTCAACTGGCTGCTGAACAACTTTCTCGGATCGTTGTTCGTGATCCTGGTGGTGATCTTCCAGGCCGATATTCGCCGTGCGCTGACTCGAGTCGGCGCGCAATCGTTCCTGGGACGCAACACGACCACGGCTACGCCGGCCGAGGAGATCGCGACCGCTGCGGCGTGGTGCTCGGCGCGCCGAGTTGGAGCGCTGATTGTGATCGAGCAGGATGACGGGCTCGGTGAGTTCGTCGAGACTGGCAGAGTCGTTGACGGCAGAGTCTCGCCGGAACTGCTCGAAACGATCTTCATGAACGGCTCTCCGCTGCATGATGGCGCCGTGATAATCAACGGCGATCGAGTACTCGCGGCGGCGTGCCTGTTGCCCCTTTCTCAGAACCCGAACGTCAGCCTGTCGCTCGGCACACGTCATCGCGCGGCGATCGGCATGAGCGAGGACAGCGACGCCCTCGTGCTGGTGGTGTCCGAGGAGAGCGGGGCGATTTCGTTGGCGCGCGGCGGCGTGCTGAGTCGCGGGCTTGAGCCGGCCGAGGTTCTGTCGACGCTGAGGAAGCTGCCGGGTTAGGCGCGCGAGGCCAAAGAGCGACGCACGATGAGGCCGGGTGATTTCAAATATATGTTCGCCGCTCGCGGCTTGCGGCGGCTTCGCGGCAGCGACATCGGGCTGCGCGCACTCGCGGTCGTGCTCGCGATCGGACTCTGGATATTCGTCAATGCAGGCGAGCGCGGCTCAGTCGCGACGCTCACGGTGCCCATCAGCTACGCCTCGTTGCCGCAGGGGATGGTGATCGTCAACCATCCGCCGACGGAGGTGAAGATCGAAGTCACCGGTCCGCGCACGCTGCTGTCGCTGCTCGATCCGAACCGGCTGACGCTGCATATCGATCTGCGCAACGTTGCGTCCGGGCAATCCGACTTCAAGGTTTACCCCGCGATGTTCAACGTCGGACGAAATACCTCCGTGACCAGCATCTCGCCCGATCAATTGTCGCTCGATGTCGATCGCATGGTTACGCGCGACGTGCCGGTGCATCTGGCGGTGCTCGACCGGGTCGCGCCCGGCTACATGATTTCGGCGGTCGACATTACGCCGCCGAGTGTCACCGTCGTTGGGCCTAGCCGTTACGTGTCGCCGCTCAGCGCGGTCAACACGGAGCCGTTCGATTTGAAGGGACTCACGTCAAATACCGAACGTTCGGTTAATATCGATCCGCCCGATCCCTCGCTGGGACTTTCCACTGGTCATGTCGACGCGAAAATCAACGTGTCCGAGGCGATTACCGACCGCGAGTTTCGCGCTGTCGACGTCGAAGTGAAGGACAGCGACTTCAAGTACCGTGTCGAACCGAAGCAGGCGACGTTGACGATTCGCGGGCCCGCGGTGAAGCTGGCGGGCCTCGCGCCCAAGGGGTTGGCCTACGTCGATGCGAAAGGCGTCGAGCCGGGGTCGCACGAATTGCCACTGCAGGTGACGGTGCCCGACGGGATGCAGTTGGTGCGCCAGTCGCCCGACAAGGTTAAACTGCGGACGTATCACGAGAAGCTGACCACCACTGCCGATGAGCACCCATCCTAAACTGTTCGGTACCGACGGCGTTCGCGGCGTCGCCAACGAAGAGCCGATCACGTCGGAGACGGCGCTCAAGCTGGGGCGCGCGCTCGCGCACGTGTTCCGCAACACGACCGGGCGGCATCGCAGAATTCTCATCGGCAAGGACACGCGCCTGTCGGGCTACATGCTTGAGACGGCGATCGAGTCCGGGATTTGCTCGATGGGTGTGGACGTTTGGCTGGTGGGTCCGCTGCCGACGCCGGCCATCGCGTTCCTGACGCGCAGCATGCGCGCGGACGCCGGCGTGGTCATTTCGGCGTCGCACAATCCATTCCAGGACAACGGCATCAAGTTTTTTTCGCGCGAAGGATTCAAACTCGACGACGAGACTGAGCGGCGCATCGAAGCGCTGGTGTTCGACGAGGGCGAGATCTCGAAGCATCGCGCGCGAGCCGATGATATCGGCAAGGCAACGCGAATCGACGATGCGCTCGGGCGCTACCTCGTATTCCTGAAGTCGTGCCTGCCCCGCTCGGTCGTATTCGACGGACTGAAGGTAGCGATCGATTGCGCCAACGGCGCCGCTTACAAGGTCGGTCCTGACGCGCTCGAGGAGTTGGGCGCTGAGGTCGTGGCGATCGGCGTCGATCCCAACGGCACCAACATCAATCTGAACTGCGGAGCCGTGCATCTCGACGCGATTCGCGAAACCGTTCTGCGCGAGCACTGCAACGTCGGTATTGCGCTCGACGGCGACGGCGATCGCGTGATGCTGATCGACGAGCGCGGCGAAGTCTTCGACGGTGACGATGTGATGGCGCTGCTCGGCCGCAAGCTCGCCGCCGAAGGCCGCTTGAAGGGCAACGCCGTGGTCGGCACCGTGATGAGCAACTTCGGACTCGAGCTGGCGCTGCGCGACGCCGGCGTGCGGCTGATTCGCACCGAGGTTGGCGACCCCGCGGTGGCGCGCGAGATGCGCCTCAATTCATACAACCTCGGCGGCGAGCAGTCGGGCCACGTGATCTTCATGGATCACTCGACCACCGGCGACGGAATGATCAGCGCGCTGCTCGTGCTCGCTCATCTCGCCGAGAGCGGACGGACGCTGAGCGAGTTGCGCGCGATGCGCCGGGTGCCGCAGGTGCTGGAAAACGTGCGCGTCACGAATCGTCTGCCGCTCGCCGAGATGCCCGACGTGCAACGAATCATAGCCGAGGCCGAACGGCGCCTGGCGGGCACCGGCCGGTTGCTGGTGCGATATTCAGGGACCGAGATGCTGGCGCGCGTGATGGTCGAGGGCGAGGACGGGAATGCGATCAAAACGCTCGCGCAGGAAATCGGTGCCGCAATCCAGAAATACGCCGGCGCCCTGTAAACGATCACCTGCGCTTTTTCTTCTGACTCAACGGCTTCGAGGCGAGCGCTTTCAGATAGGCCTTTACTGTCCGCGTCAGGCCCATGTTGAGAGCGTCCGCGATCAGCGCGTGGCCGATGGACACTTCCTGCAGACCTTTAACCGCTTTCGCGTAGGCGGGAATATTCTTCAGATCGAGATCGTGACCGGCATTCACGCCGAGTCCGATTTTCCGCGCGAGGCGCGCGGCCTCGCGATGCGCCGCCAGTATCTCCAGGCCCGCGGGCGTGCCGAAAGCGTGCGCGTACGGCCCGGTGTATAACTCGATTCGACCGGCGCCAAGCTCACGCGCGCGGTTGATCTGCGCGGAGTCAGGCTCGAGAAAAAGGCTCGTGCGGATGCCAGCGTTGCGAAACTTGGCGAGCAGATCGCGGAGCCAATCCGCCGCGCTGGCCGCCAGGTTCCATCCGGCGTTCGAGGTGAGAACACCGGGCGGGTCGGGGACGAGGGTCACCTGGGTCGGACGGACGCGCAGCACGAGGTCGATGAATTCCGCACCGGGGTAGCCTTCGATGTTGAACTCCACCGTGAGCATCGCGGCGAGATCGAGGACGTCCTGGAAAGTGATGTGACGCGCGTCGGGCCGCGGATGGACTGTTATGCCGTGGCATCCGGCGGCGATGCAGGTGCGCGCCGCCGTGACCACGTCGGGGATATTACCGCCGCGCGCATTGCGGAGCGTCGCGATTTTGTTGAGGTTGACGCTGAGACGAATCATTTCCCAAAGCTACCAGAGCGGCACATCGCATTCACCAAAACGGCTGATGGTGTAAGATTTTTGGTGATGATTTTGCTCAATGCCTCCGAGAGCCGCGAACTCGATCGCCTCAGTCAGGACAAGTACGGAATCCCGTCGTACTCGCTGATGACGCGCGCGGGCGAGGCGGTGGCCGACGCGCTGGTCGAGAATTTTCCCGACGCGACGACGGACGTGCTGGTCGTCGCGGGCAAGGGCAACAACGGCGGCGACGGATTCGTCGCAGGCCGGCGGCTAATCCAGGACGGCTTCGCGGTGCGCGCGGTGCTGCTCGGGCGGGCCGCGGACTTGAAGGGCGATGCGGCGCGGGCGCATGCGGATTTTCGTGCAGCTGGAGGCAAGACGATCGAGGCGACAACGGAGGCCAGTCTCGATGCGGCGCTGAGCAAGCGGCCGAGCGCGATCGTCGACGCGATTTTCGGCACGGGGCTGAATGCGGCGGTGAAAGACGTGCCGCTGCGCGCGATCGAGATGGTTAATTCATTTGCCGTGCCGACCGTCGCCGTCGATATTACGTCGGGCGTAAATTCCGACACCGGCGCGGTTATGGGCGCCGCGATCAGAGCATCGCAGACGGTGACGTTCGGGTTCGCGAAGTTCGGACATGTTTCATATCCGGGCGCGGGCCGATGCGGCGAGTTGCGGATTATCGATATCGGTTTCGCGCCGCGGGCGATTGAGGAGATCGCGCCGCGCGGACGGTTTCTCGAGCGCGCGGATTTGCAGCATCTGATTCGCGTGCGGCCGATAAATTCGCACAAGGGCATGTATGGGCATCCTCTCGTTATCGCCGGAGGACGCGGCAAGTCGGGCGCAGTTCTGCTCGCGTCGCGCGCCGCGCTGCGAGTGGGTGCGGGCCTCGTTACGGCAGCGGTGCCGGAATCGATACAGCCGATAGTCGCGGCGGGACAGGCCGAGCTGATGACCGAGCCGATAGCGGATCGCGACGGGCACTTTGACGGCGCTCACGCGCCGGATGCGTTGAAGATGCTGCTCGACGGGAAGAACGCGATAATCGTGGGACCTGGAATTGGCGTGAGCGACGATACGAAGCGCCTCATCGAGTGGCTGATTTCGGATGCGAGCGAGCGCGAGCGCGCGATGCTGATCGATGCCGACGGACTCAATGCGGTGGCCGCTCTTGGTTGCGACACTTTGAAGCGTGCGCGAGGGCCGGTCGTACTGACGCCTCATCCGGGGGAAGCTTCGCGGCTGCTCGGTATTCCGACGGCGGCTATCAATGACGATCGCGTTTCGGCTGCGCGCACTTTGGCGGCGCGAACGGGTGCGACTGTGCTGATAAAAGGTGCGCGCTCCGTGATTGCTTCTCCTGACGGCGACGTCTTTGTCAATTCGACCGGCAATCCCGGGATGTCCACGCCCGGGATGGGTGATGCGCTGTCGGGGATTGTCGGCGCGTTCCTGGGACAGCATCTGCGTCCGCTTGACGCGCTCGCGCTCGGCGTCTTCCTGCATGGCTACGCGGCGGATCGCGTCGCGGCGCGGATGGGACGCGTCGGCTATATCGCCGGCGACCTGATTGACCAGTTGCCGGCGGCACTGGAAGCACTGACTGAGTAGTTGCAGTATACTAGTAAGTGACTAATCGCGATGGCTAATGCTGCGACAGAATCCGGCGCGACTGTGGTCACAATGGTGATCGAAAGCCGCTCGGCGCATGAGACGAAATCGTGGGGGCGCAGGCTCGCGTCGCTGCTCGAAGGTGGAGAGCTGCTCGGATTGATTGGCGATCTCGGCGCGGGCAAGACCTGCTTTATCAAGGGGCTCGCGCGCGGACTGAGCCTGCGCGAGGAGGACATCCTGAGCCCGACGTTTACGATGATCCAGGAGCATCACGGTCGCTTCCCGCTGTACCATATAGATCTGTACCGGCTCGAAGAGGCGACGCTCGACGACCTCGGGCTGCGCGAATATTTGTTTTCCGAAGGCGTAGCAGCGGTGGAATGGTTCGAGCGTCTGCGGGGCGGCGCCGAGATGGAATACCTGTCGGTGCGAATCAGTTACGCGGGCGCGAATCTGCGGCGGATCGAATTCAGCGCGGGCGACTCGCGTCACGCGCAAATCATTTCGAAATTGAAACGCGGCTTCGCCTGAGTCAGCAGACACTTTATTGAATGTGAAACCCACCTGGGTTTCACGCTTCCTTGGGCAGGGGTGACCCCTGCACCCAGTATTTGGGGGCTGGTTTAGTGGCTATTTTACGATCATAATAGTCGATCAACCCGATTTTACGGGCGAACAGGGGCATTTTTGGTGGGATTGGTCGTTCAAAAATACGGCGGAACGTCGGTCGGTTCGATCGAGCGAATCAAGGCGGTTGCCGATCGCGTGCTAAGGGCGCGCGGCGCCGGCGATAGCGTCGTCGTGGTCGTGTCCGCGATGGCGGGCGAGACCAATAGATTGTTCAAGCTCGCGTCCGAACTGAGCGAGTCGCCCAGCGCGCGCGAGACTGACGTGTTGGTCGCGACCGGCGAGCAGGTCTCGGCCGCACTGCTCGCGATTCGTTTGCAGTCGATGGGCCATCGGACAGTTTCCTTTCTCGCATTTCAAATGAACCTCACCACCGACTCGAATCACGGCCGCGCGCGAATCAAATCCGTGCAATGCGATCGCGTGACACAGGCGCTCAACGACGGGCAAATCGTCGTCGTCGCGGGTTATCAGGGCGTCAATCCCAGCGGCGATATCACGACGCTTGGACGCGGCGCGTCGGACCTGACCGCAGTCGCGCTCGCCGCCGCGCTGAAGGCAGACGCGTGCGAAATCTACACCGACGTCGACGGCGTCTATACTGCAGATCCCAACATCTGCCCCAAAGCAAAAAAACTCGGGCGCATCTCCTATGATGAGATGCTCGAGATGGCGGGACTCGGCGCGAAGGTCCTGCAAACCCGTTCTGTTGAACTTGCCCGCCGCTACAACGTGCCGCTCCTCGTTCGCTCGAGCTTCGGTGAAGCCGACGGGACCTGGGTCGGACAAGAGGATCAGTCAATGGAGGACGTGCTCGTTTCGGGCGTAACGCTCGACCAGAATCAAAGCAAGATTACGCTTGCCGGGGTCGAGGACAGCCCCGGGCTGGCGGCGCAGATTTTCAGTCCGATCGCGGACGCGGGAATCGTCGTCGATATGATTATTCAGAATGCCAGCGCCGACGGCCGCACCGACATGACCTTCACAATCGGGCGTGAGGACTTGAATCGCGCGCTCGAGATCGTCGAGCGCACAGCGAAAGAAATCGGC
>Ga0210393_10001019_pt1 | contig 24116 bp, 21 predicted proteins | sample IncBWC27OmetaG_FD_160068 | JGI IMG/M metagenome (GOLD analysis project Ga0210393, IMG submission 160068) | Forest soil microbial communities from Barre Woods Harvard Forest LTER site, Petersham, Massachusetts, United States - Inc-BW-C-27-O ... | reverse complement strand
GTCGATGATACGCTGCGGATCGTGCTCGAAGACCGCGGTCCCGGCGTGTCCATTCCGCGCGAGGGCATTGGCTTGGGCAACACCCGCGAGCGGTTATTGCATCTCTATGGTTCACGGGCGTCAGTGACACTCGGGACGGCGGAGCGCGGCGCCCGTGTCGAGCTTCGCCTGCCATTCGATGAAAATTCTCGTCGTTGACGACGAGCCGCTGGCGCGGCAGGTGATCCGCCGTTCTCTCGCGCGGATCCCGGGCATGTCCTGCATCGGCGAATGCGCGACCCGCGAGCAGGCGATTGCGGCGATCGTCGAGCACCGACCCGACGTCGTCCTCCTGGATATTCGGCTGGGCCGCGCGAGCGCGTTCGATATCATCGCGGCCATCGGCGCCGACGCGATGCCCCTGGTCATCTTTGTGACGGCATATGATCGACACGCCATCCAAGCGTTCGAGGTGCAGGCACTCGACTACGTGCTCAAGCCCGTCGACACGGCCCGGCTCAACGAAGCGCTCCAGCGGGCGGCCGCGCAGTTGTCCCTCAAACGCGGGGTGGCCCCAGAGAGCCCGCCGCCGCGAGAGGATCGGCTCATCGTCCGGGACGGCGAGCGGCTCGCGTTTCTGGATCCCGATCACGTCGAGTGGATCGAGAGCGCCGGGGACTACGCGCGCGTCCACAGCGGCCCGCGCTCGTACTTGATGCGGAGCACCTTGGACCGCTTGGAGAGCCGACTCGCCAAAGGCGGCAACTTCATCCGGGTCCGCCGCTCGGCCTTGATCAACGTGCGCGCCGTCATGACGCTCGAGCGTTACGCCAAGGGGATGTTCGTCATCCATCTTCGCGGTGGCGCCAAAGTCATCTCGAGCCGCTACCACCAGAACGCGCTGCGCCGCCTCCTGGGAACTCAATAGTCGAGACCGGTACTTTTACCCGATGTCCGCCACCGCCCTCCCACTTCGCGCCGATCGCTACGCGAACAAGTGGCCGATCGCCTTCGCGGTCACGTTGGGCGCGGTCATTGAGCTCATCGACACCAGTATCATCAACGTCGCCCTCCCGCACATCAGTGCCAATCTTGGCGCGACGATCGAAGAAGTGACGTGGGTGTCGGTCGGCTACATCCTGGCGGCGGTGATCGTGTTGCCCATGACCGGATGGCTGTCCGCGTTCTTCGGCCGCACACGCTATTACATCGGCTCGATCATCCTGTTCACGATCGCGAGCTTCCTCTGCGGCGCGTCCCGCTCGCTCGAGGTGCTCGTGCTCTGTCGCATCATCCAGGGCATCGGGGGCGGAGCGCTCATCGCGACCTCCCAGGCGATCCTGTACGAGAGCTTTCCGCCGGATGAACAGACGCTCGCCGCGGCGATCTTCGGCATCGGCATGATGATCGGCCCGGCGATCGGGCCGACGCTTGGCGGCATCATCGTCGATCGGTACGACTGGCCGTGGATTTTCTACATCAACATCCCGATCGGTTTCGTCGCGACGATCATGATCCTCACGTTCGTGAAGGATCCCGTCCACGAACACACAGCGGGCCGGTTCGATTTTGTCGGCTTTGCCCTGCTCGCGGCGGGCCTCGGTTGCCTGCAATTCGTTCTCGAGCGCGGCGAGCATTACGACTGGTTCGAGTCGAACCTGATTCGTTGGCTGACGGGCACCGCGACGGTCATGTTGGTCTCGTTGATCTGGTGGGAGCTGCACATCGACCAACCCATGATCAACCTCCGGCTACTCAAGCACCGCAGTCTCGCCGCGGGATGTCTCGCGATGGGCGCCGTGGGATTGGCGCTCTACGGCAGCATCTTCGCCGTCCCGTTGCTAACCCAAAACCTGCTCGGCTACGATGCCGCAACCACGGGCTGGGTCTTGTTTCCGGGCGCGGTGGGCAGTGCCATCGGCATGTTCGGCATTACCCGGCTGCCTAAGAACATCGACCGGCGAATGATCGCCGCCACCGGCGCGTTGATCCTGGTCGTCGCCATGTTCATGCACGGGCAGTTCACGACAATGACCGGGAGGCAGCAGCTCTTCTGGCCGATCGTGTTGCGAGGTGTCGGGGCTGGTCTCATGTTCGTGCCTTTAGCGGCCTCGACCGTAGCAGGGCTCAAGGGTCCGGACATGGCCCAGGGCAGCGCCATGTTCAACCTGGCCAGGCAGTTGGGCGGGAGTTTTGGCCTGGCCTGGCTGGCGACGCAACTCACTACCGCAACAGCGGTTAATAGGGCGAATCTCGTCACGTATATCAGCTCGACGAACCCAGAGGTGCAAAGGCGGCTGACCATGTTGACGGCCGCGATGCAGAGTCGTGTGGGCGATCCTGTGCTGGCCGCGCGGCAAGCACGGGCGATTCTCGATCGGATGGTCCAAGCGCAAGCGCTCATACTCACCTACGACCAACTTTTCCGGATCGTCGGCGTCGTCATCTTCTGTTGCCTGCCACTCATCTTCCTCCAGAAAAAGCCCTCCGGCGGCGCACCCAGCGATTTGCATTAACGCTGGTCGCGCTTGCCATTCTCGCCGCAACCGTCGTCGTCGCCGCGAACCACGCCGAGACGCAGTGGCTGAGATCGATGCGCCACGGCATCACGGTCGTGCGCCATACCGCCGGCAGCGGCGCCGCGCGCATCGCGTTCGTGGTTGTGTATACGGTCCTCTTGACCATCGGCTTGCCCGGCGGACCGTTCATGATTCTCGGCGGGGCCGCGTTCGGTCCGATCACCGGGTCGATTTTGAACCTGACCAGCATCACGCTCGGCGCCGCCGGAGGATACTGGCTGGCGAGAACCTTGGGTGATCGCGTCCCGCGCCGCGCCCTGCACATCGAGCCGCCGCACAATGTGACGACACTGATCTCGCTGCAGATCAACCCATTGGTACCGAACAGCATCTTGAACCTCGCCGCGGGCCTCGCCCGAGTCGATTTTCGGACCTATATGGTCAGCGTCGTGGTCGGGAACGTGGCGCCCACGATTGCCTATAGCTATTTCGCGGGCACACTCCTGTCCGCGGGTGGTACCAGCGGCGGGGTTGGACGGGAACTGTGGATCGCGGCGATTGTACTGGCGGTAATCCTGCTCGCGCCGATATTTGCCGGGAGATGGCGAACAACCTGACCGTGCCGACCGTCGAGCACTTCGTGTTCTTCGAGGCGTTGGGTGCGATCGTCGATCGCACCGAACGCAACGGGCTCTCGGCGGAGGACGCCGAGGCGGTCCCGGAGTACCGGCTGGTGCTCGCGGGGCTGCTGACGTTGCGCCTCGTCGATGGCTGGATAGCGGCCGTGGCGGAGGGCGGTGAGGCGCCGAGTCTCAAGCACATCGCGAGCGCACAGCGCGCGGTGCGCGCGTGCGAGGTCAGTCCGGTCCGGAACGCGCTCGAGGCGCTCGTGACCGCAATGGCCGAGTCGTGGGGCGTGGCCTCCTCGGAGGTCGGCGCACAGGCCTTCGCGTATGCCCGACTCCTGCAGGATGATTCGGCATGGGCCATCGCGGCCGATACCTATCAGTCGGTCGTGGCGTGTTCCGATGCCTCGCACGACGCGGGCCTCGTGCCGGTCGCCTTGTTGCAGATGGCCGCGTGTCTCCGGACGTGCGGTCGCCTGAGCGACGCGGATCGGGCGTATGCGCGCGCGTTGGAGGCGGCGACCGCGGCGGGCGACACGTATCACGCGCTCTTGAGTCGCGTCGGCGCCGCGAACGCCGTCGCCAATCGCGGCAACCTGCCGCGCGCCGAGGCGTTGCTCGACGAGATCATCCGCGAGACCGAGGCGCTCGTGCCCGCCACGCCCGCGCTGATGGATGTGGTGGCGCGCGCCAAGCACGATCGTGGAGTCGTCGTCGTCGATCGCGGGGATCCAGCGCGGGCGACGGACGATTTCTTCGATGCGTTCGAGGCGTACACGGAGCCCAAGCGCCGGACGCGCGCGCTCGTCGATCTCGCGAACGCGCTGACCGCGCTCGGCGCCCACGCCGCGGCGCGCGATGCGTTTCACTTGAGTCTCGCATCGACCACCGATCGCGAAGTGCGGTGGGTGGTGAGCCTCAACTTGCTCGAGCTCGCGCAGCTCGATGGCGAAGAGACCGTGTTCGAACGGTGGCGCCGCGACCTCGGCGACGCCGATCTCGCGCCGCGCCTTCGGGCGTACTATCTACTCTATTCCGGCTTCGGCCTGTATCGGTTCGGCCGTTCCGATGCCGCCCGCGCGGCGCTGGCCGGCGCGCTCGTCATCGCCGAGCGCCACGAGTTGGGCGAAGTCGTGATGCGCGCCGACAGCGCGCTGTCGGCGATCGATCGCAACGAACGGTTGCCGGTGACGGGGGTGAGCGCCCCCAGCGCGCCTGGGGTGGCTCGAATCGTCGACCGGCTCCGTGTGATGCGCGCGCGGCAGCCGACTACTGCGTGACGACCAGCGTGCCGTGCATGTACGTGTGAATCGAGCAGTGCCAGGTGTACGTGCCCGGCGTCGTCGGCGTGCCATCCGTCACCACGGCGTTCATGACACCGGTGGCGTTGCCGTTGGTGAAGCCGAGGTTGGGCAACCCACCCGCGGCGTCCCAGGTCACCGTGTGCGCGACGTCGTCGAACTTGAAGGCGACCGCGGTGCCCACGGCCACCGTGTCGGGCGTCGGGTTGAAGAAGAACGTGCAACTGGTGGTGCTGCCACCGCCGTAGCCGCCGCCACTCGTCGTGCATCCGAGCGCGCTGCCCACGGCTTCAATCTGTGCATTGTGTCCACCCATTGGTCCATTGGCCGGCGCGGTGCTCGAACTGCAAGCTGCGGCGGCCAGCACGCCCGTGACCGCGGCGGCGATCGCATAAACTTTCACCATTTCCCTCGTTGAAGAAGACGAGAGCAAGGTGGTCGAGGGGTGTCGACGCCACCCTGATGTTGGGGTGAATATCCATTGCTTTGGGGTGTATGTTGAGGGCCATGGAATCCAGACGGCAGTTCGTGCTCAGCGGGATCGCCGCCGGTGCCACCGCGCTGTTGCGAAACGCACCATCCCCCTCGCGTGCGCAGGATAATTTCGAGCTCGCCGAGTTGACGGTGGCCGACTTGCAAGCGGGCATGCAGTCGGGTCGCTGGACCGCGCGGAGTATCGCCGAGCACTATCTGGCGCGCATTGATCAAGTCGACAAACAGACGCACGCGGTGCTCGAAACCAACCCCGATGCGTTGCACATCGCCGATACGCTCGATGCGGAGCGCAAGACCAAAGGCCCTCGCGGTCCGCTGCACGGTATTCCCGTCCTGATCAAAGACAACATCGCGACCGCTGATCGCATGCAGACCACCGCCGGCTCGCTCGCGCTCGTCGGCAGTCTGGTGCCACGCGATGCCTTCATCGTCGCGCGCTTGCGCGCCGCCGGCGCGGTCATCCTCGGCAAAACGAACTTGAGCGAGTGGGCGAATTTCCGTTCCACGCACTCGTCGAGCGGCTGGAGCGGTCGCGGTGGTCAAACGCGGAACCCGTACGCGCTCGATCGCACGCCCTCCGGCTCGAGCTCGGGCTCGGGCGTCGCCGCGGCCGCGAATCTCGCCGCGCTCACGATTGGCACCGAGACGGATGGGTCGATCCTGTCGCCTTCTTCCTGCAACTCGTGCGTTGGTGTCAAGCCGACGATTGGCCTCGTGTCTCGTGCGGGCATTGTCCCGATCTCGCACAATCAAGACACCGCCGGCCCGATTGTTCGCACGGTCCGTGATGCCGCGACCCTGTTGACCGTTCTGGCTGGCGTTGATCCGCGAGACAAGGCCACCAGACCAAAGGGTGTCGACTACGCGGCCAGCCTCGACCCCAATGCACTCCGCGGTGCGCGCATCGGAATAGCCCGGAAGAACTATTTCGGTTACAGCTGGATCACCGACAAGATCGTGAACGAGGCGATCGACGCGATGAAGCGCCTGGGTGCCGTGATCATCGACCCGGCGGATATCGAGACCGCGGGCAAGTATGACGCGGCCGAGCTCGAGGTGTTGCTCTACGATTTCAAGGCGGATCTCAACGCGTATCTGGCCGACCTGGGTCCGGGCGCACAGGTTCGCACGCTCGCCGACGTGATCGCGTTCAACGAGGCGCACGCGGACACGGAGATGCCGTACTTCCGGCAAGAGCAGATGGTGGCGGCGCAAGCCAAGGGCCCGCTGACGAGCCCGAAGTATCTCGCGGCGCTCGCCAAGTGCCACCAGATGGCGCGCACCGATGGCATCGATCACACCATGACCCTTCACCGGCTCGACGCGATCGTCGCGCCGACCGGCGGCCCGGCGTCGCCGATCGACCTCGTCGACGGCGATGGCGGTAGTGGTGGGTCGAGCACGACCCCGACGGCGGTCGCGGGCTATCCCGCCGTGACGGTGCCGGCCGGGTACGCCTTCGGGCTTCCGGTCGGGGTCTCGTTTATGGGGCGGCCATTTTCCGAGGCCAAACTCCTCTCATTGGCGTACGCGTTCGAGCAAGAGACCAACGTGCGCCGCCCGCCCGAGTTCAAACCAACCGTCTCGCTCACCTGACGGAACCTCTGTTCTCGTCGTCGTACACGTACGACGATGACGAGCAGCATAACGGCCAACGATCACGTGTTTGGACCGGCGGACGCGCCGGTCACTCTTTTGATGTATGGCAACTACGAGTGCTTGCATTGCCGGCGGGTATATCCAGAAGTTGCCGCCATCCGTGCCGACCTCGGCCCAGAGTTACGCTTCGTCTATCGACACTTCGCCCTGACCGCGGATTTTCCGCACGCGGAGTTGGCGGCAGAAGCGGCCGAAGCAGCGGGAGCCCAAGGGCGATTCTGGGAGATGCACGAGGCGTTGTCTCTCCGTGCTCCGTCACTCGAACGCGAGGCGTTACTCGCCGAAGCCGGTCGCCTGCGCCTCGATGTCGCCCGCCTCGCCGCGGATCTCGATGGGCACACGTATCGCGCGCTCGTCCGTGAAAAGACGAGTAGTGCGCTGGCGTCTGGCGTGCGCAGCACGCCGACGTTCTTTGTCAATGACAATTACGTCGAGGACCCCTGGGACCTCGACGGCCTCCGCGCCGCGTTACAGCGCGCCTAACGCGAGCGCTCTGACGTGCGGCAGTCCGGCGCGATCCGCGGCGCCGATGGTCTCATCGAGAATGGCGCGGGCCTCGCCAATCCGGCCGCGACGCGAGGCCACGCTCGCTTCCGCGATCCGCATTCTGAGCTCGCCGACCACGTCGCCTCGACGCAGCGCCAACGCTTGGGCCTCGCGGAAGCGCTGCGTGGCTTCGTCGAACCGACCGAGCGCTCGCAGGCCTTCACCGCCGCGTTCGTACGCCTCGGCCGCGATCGCCGCATGCAGCGGAATCTCGAGCTGCCCCAGCAGCGTCTCGTATACATCGACCGCCAACGCCCACTCGGCTACTTCATGCAGTCGAGCCGCGTAGGTGTGCAAGGCATCGATGACGCGTTGGCGACGCAGTCGCCACGCACTGCCGACGGCCGAGAACAGCGCGATGAGCGCGGGGTACAGCGGCGACTCGCGATCGACTTGGGAGATGGCATGTCGCACCCGACGGAGCTCACGCCAACTCGGCCGACGGCCGGACACGCGCCGGTCCGCGAGACGAATTGTGACGAGCCCCGCCGACGTCGCTCTCCAATCTGCGCTGTCCGGTGTACATCGGCTCAACACTTGAAAGAACGGGATGTGTAATGAGGACATATCTTATTAAAGACGCATATCTGGTGCGCGTCCTCCATGTCTTACCGAGCAGGGATCGCGCCCTACGCGCGACGCCCGTAGATTTCTGATGATGAAGCGACGGGTTGTCGTCACTGGCATGGGCGCGCTCACGCCGATCGGAAACACGGTCGGCGAGTTTTGGTCCGCGGCCCTGCGTGGTGAAAGCGGTGCCACTCCTATTACGCGGTTCGACGCGTCGGCGTTCGATACGCGCTTTGCCGCCGATGTGAAAGGCTTCGATCCGCTCGAGTTCCTCGATCGCAAGCTCGCCAAGCGACTCGATCCATTCTGTCAGTACGCGATTGTCGCGGCAGATGAGGCCCTCCGGGACGCCGGCATCGCTCCGGCGACGCTCTCCACCGAAGCCAAGTCTCGCATCGGCGTCATCTTTGGTAGCGGCATCGGCGGGATACAGACCCTCCAGGCGCAATCGGCCGAGTTCCAGAAACACGGCCCCAACCGGTTATCGCCGTTCTTCGTTCCGATGATGATCTCGGACATGGCGGCCGGCATTATCTCGATCCGCCACGGCTTCACCGGACCGAACCATTGTGTCGTCTCTGCCTGCGCGACCGGCAATCACAACATCGGGGATGGCCTCGCGGCAATTCGCGCCGGGGACGCCGACATCGTGTTGTGTGGCGGCAGTGAGGCCGTGATCTGCGAGCTCGGCGTGGGCGGATTCTGCGCCATGCGCGCGATGTCCACGCGCAACGACTGCCCGCAGATGGCGAGCCGACCGTTCGACAAAGATCGCGATGGCTTTGTCATGGGCGAGGGCGCGGCCGCGCTCGTGCTCGAATCCCTCGAGCATGCCGAGAAACGCGGCGCGCGCATCTACGCCGAGCTCTTGTCCGTGGGCTCGTCGGCCGACGCGTACCACATGACGGCGCCGCACCCGGAAGGGCTCGGCGCACGCCTGGCGATGGCTGCGGCACTGCGCGATGGCGGTATCACGCTCGACGACGTGGATACCATCAACATGCACGCGACCTCTACGCCACTCGGCGACGAGTCGGAGTCGCGGGCGATCAGAACGCTGTTTGGTGACAAGGCGGACCGGATCACGGCGACATCCACCAAGAGCATGACGGGCCATATGCTCGGAGCGGCCGGCGCGGCCGAAGCGATTCTGTCGATCCTGAGCATCGTGCACGGCGTCGTGCCGCCCACGATCAACGTGCGGCAGCCCGACCCCGCGTGCGATCTCAGCTACGCGTTCAACACGCCCGTGGAGCGCCCCATCCGCGTGGCGCTCAGCAACGCCTTCGGGTTCGGCGGCCACAACACGACGGCGGCGTTCCGAGCGCTATAGGATGTGGACCCGGCTCGCGCGCGCCATGCGGCGCGAGTCGGAGCGCATTGCGATCATTCAGGGCCTTCGCGCCGCGGTAGCGACCGTCGGGCCCCTCATTACGGGCGACCTGCTCGGCACGCCCGCCGCGTTCTCGTTCTCGGCGCTCGGCGGTTTCCAGACCACCCTCGTCGACCCCGGCGGGCCGTACCGCCTGCGCGCCGCCGCCATGCTCGCCGTGATCCTCGGCGGGGGCGTGGCCTGCGCGATCGGCTCAGCCGCGGGCCAGTGGTTTTGGATTTCGATTCCATTGACGTTCGCGGCTGCCGTACTGAGTGGGCTCGTCCGCGCGTATGGCAGTGCCGGCGCTTCGGTCGGGCTCATCAACCTCGTGGTCTATCTCATCGCGCTGGCCTCGCCGCTCGGACCGCGCGTCGACAGTCTGCATCGCGGGATGCTGTTTGCCGCCGGCGGCGTCGGCGCGATGGCACTGGCGCTACTCCTCTGGCCGTTCCAGCCCCTGCGGCCCGCGCGGCGCGCGATCGCGTCGGTCTGGCGCATGCTCGGCGCGCGTGCCTTGACGGATGCCGAGCGCTTGCCCGCCGCGGATCACGGTACCAGCGCGTGGTACGCGCGCGAGGTGCCGTCGACCGCCGCCATTCGCGCCGAGATCGAGACCGCCGCGCAGGAGATGGCCGCGATTCGGGGTGCGCGCGACGGCGCGAGCGCGCGCGGCGAAGCGCTCCTAGCGACGCTCGCGGCCGCCGATCGGACATTCGGCGTGATGGTCGGTGTGCCCGAGGCCCTCGAAGCCATGCACGAAACCGGCGACACACCGGCGGCCCAAGAGGCAGCGAGGGCGTTGCGCGCAGCCGCGGACGACGCCGAGTCCATCGCGCGCGTGGTCATGGGGCAACCCGCTGGCAACGACACGTCGATGCCGGCGGAAGCCACCGCGGTCCTTGGTCGCTTGCGTGACGAGCTCACGGTCGCGCGGCAGGTTGCTGACGGCATCGATACTTCGATCACCGGCAGCGCGCGTGTCGGCCCGCCTCGGCGAGAGTCCGCGGCGAATCCGTTGGGGCCGATGCTCGCCGCCCTGGGTCCGCGGTCGCTCGTCGCACGGCACGCGCTGCGGCTGGCCGTCGGCGTGACGGCCGCGCACATCCTGAGCACGATGCTCGGACTCCGCCGCGGCTACTGGATGTCGGTGACAACGGCCGCGATCCTCCAGCCGTATGCTGGGGCCACGGCGCACCGGGCGCTGCAGCGCGTGATCGGAACCGTGATCGGCGGGCTGGTGGCCGGTGTGTTGACCTGGGCGGTGCACGGCACGGTGGCCGTCGCCATCGTGCTGACGATCCTCTGTGTATTGACGCTGGCGGTGCGACCGATCGGCTATGGCTATTTCACGCTCTTTTTGACGCCGCTGTTCGTGATCATCGCCGAAGGCACGCGGAGCGAGCCGCACTTGATATTCGCGCGACTCCTGAACACGGTGCTCGGCGGCGCATTGGCGTTTGCCGCCGGCGCGCTCCTTTGGCCGGACTGGGAAGGTGACACGCTGAACGATGTGATCGCCACCGCGGTGGACGCGGTGCGGAATTACATTCGCGCCGTGCTCACCGGCACGGACACCGCGCACACCGCGCGGCGCGCCGCGGGGTTGGCGAACAGCAACGCCGAAGTTGTGTTGCAGCGCGTGCTGGCCGATGGACGCCGGTCGGATGCGCTCGCCGCGGCGGGCTTGGGGATGGTGACCTTCCTGCGTCGGCTCACGCACACCACGAGCGCCCTGGAGTCGCTGGGAGCCGGCTCCATCCCGGAGATGGCGGCCGCCGCGGATGACGCACTCGCGGCGCTCGCGCAGTCTTTGCGCGCATGCACGCCTCCTGGTCCGCCGCCGGATCTCACGGCGAAGGTGCCACGGGACACACGGTCGCCGGCGGTGGCCGAGCTATTGGGCTATCTGGCGCGGCAGATCGAGGTGCTCTATGTCAGCGCAGAAAGCGCTCTGCCAGCTGCTCGAGACGCTCATCGTGTTCAGCCTGCGCCCGCATGAGGATACGCTCGACATACGGCCGGAGCTTCCGCTCGCCCCAGTAGTATCCGGTCGCCATCTCGGCGCTGCCGGTCTCGCCATCCCGCGCGGCTTCGAGCAGCGCGACCGCCGCGGCTTCGTCGAACGATGGGTCCTCGCGCGGCGGGAGATCAAACCGGCGGGCCGGGTTGCCCCAATGCCCGCCGGCATCATCATCGACAAATGCGCGCGACATGTTCTACAACGGTACAATTTGGGAGCGAATAGTTTGGGTGCTCGCGGGGCCATCACCCGTGTCGGGGAACGACTCCACCAGCCGCATGATCTGCGTGACCTTCGATCCGAGATACACGCCGGTCACGCTCACATATTGCACGCCCCGAATCGTCCCGTCGCCCGCGACGCGCAATACTTTACCGCCCTCGGTGCCCTGGCCGCTCAACGCGATGCTGCCAGTCCGTTCGATGCGCCACGCGCGCTGGCCCGCATAGGTGGTATCGCCGGTCACCTTCGACATCACGATCCGCTGCGTCGACACGGAGTCGAACGGCCCACGCTTGCCGGACCGCTCTTTCGACGTATCGGCCCACGCCGATCCGGCCCCAACCGACGCCCGGAGCGCCGGCAGAAAATACTTGAACCCCCCGTACAGTCCGCGCAGGTTTCCGTCGGCGCTGGCGGGCGGATCGAAGGCATAGATCTGCCCGGTTGGCGAAACCCTCCCGGTGAGCTTCGCGCCCTTAGCCCACGTCAGATCCTGTTTCGGCGCATCAAGCGCCGATTCTTGATCGATTGAATCAATCGTGACCGTCAGCGCAAGCGTATCGCGCGACTGCTGCGTCAGATGGACCGTCACGACCTGCTTCGTCGTGTAGTCGAATTCGGCGGGCGCCCGGCCGCCGTTCTGATCGCGCTGATTCTGCGTGGCGATTTCGATACGATATCGCTGTGTTCCAGGCGTGTAGGCGAAGGTCTGCGCGCCCAGAGGCGCCGCGAAGACCAGGAGTGTGAGCCAGCGCATGACCATAACCTAATCGTGTCCGGGCGGCGTCGCTGTCATGACCCGCACCACCGGCGCGCCGTCGATGTCTTGCAGCGGGAAGTAGATCAAGTGGGTGCGCGGGTCGACCGCCACGGTGTGGGCATGCGGTAGCGCAAAGTCGCCATCGCGGACCAGGCGCATGCCGTCGTGCGCCGAGATCTCGGTAAACGCGGAGACCGTCCCGGACTCCGTGCCGACGTACAGTCGTCCCCACGTGGGATCGAACGCCAGGACGTCGGGCTCGGCGCCGACGCCGTACGTGGCGATGATGCGACCGGAGGTGAGATCCAGCACGCCGATGCGCGCATTGGCTTCGCCGGCTACGAATGCCACGCGCCGGGCGGCGTCGAGCGCGATCCCGTGTGGCCGCTGAATGCCCGGCACTGGCACGTGCGCCACGATGCGATTGGTCTCCGGGTCGATCACCACGATCTCGTTCGTCTCGTGCACCGCGACCAGGATACACGCGGTCACGGGATCGTAGACGGTGTTGCCCGCCTCACCGCCCACTGGGATGCGCGTCACCAGCGTGTCGGCGTACACGTCGATCACCGCGTCGGCGCCGCCGTGCTCGTCCGACACGAAGATGCGGCGCACGTTCGGCGCGTACGCGATGCCGTCCGGATACTCGATCCCGCCGATGCGAGCCAACACGCTATCGTTGCGCATGTCGACCACCGCGACTTGCTGGTGTCCGGTCACCGACGCGTACACTCGCCCGAGCTCGGGGACGGCCCACACGCCATGCACTTCCGAGAATCCGCCGAGATCGGCGATCACACGCTGCGTTTTCACATCGATGATGAGCAGCGTGCCGGCGTCCATGTGGGCGACGTACAGGCGATCCGCGGTCGTATCGAGGCTCTGATAATCGAACCGCACCGCCGGCCCGGGCACCGGAATCTCGGCGACCGTCTTGAGCAAGAAAGCGCCGCGGCCTGGACCAGGCGGCGGCGCGATCGCCACCGCCGGTGGCGCGGGGCTCGTCTTCGGCTGACAGGATGGAAGATACAGGATTAGTGCAATCGCGAGCATTGCCACAATCGTACGGATTGCGCCGGCTATGTCCAGTTGCTGCAACGAGAAACAATTGTTACCGGGGACGGACAAAAGTCCGGATCCAGCGGTCGGTGGGTGGTGTCAGTTGCGCGACACCCTTTTATGGAGAACGGCATGCCCGGCGACATCTACGACATCGTAGTGGTACTCAGCGACAGCGATCGGAGCACACAGTTCCCAACGCCCGGAACCAACCAACGCGTTCAGAATCTCGGCACCGGCAACATCGAGCGATACAACGGCACCGCGTGGGTCACGGACTTCGTCGGTGACCTCACGATCATCTCCAACCCGAGCACCACCGACTACGGCCCGGCCATCAAAGCGGCGATCGCGACCGCCAATGCGGCAGGCGGCGGCACGGTTTACATCCCGGCCGGTACGTGGCCAATTCTCACGACCATCGACTTTCAGAGCGCAACCAACGTGACGCTGCGGGGTGCCGGATTTGGCACCACACTGGCGTGTCAAATGGCGAGCCCCAACGCCGGCGGTATTCTCGCGTCATCCACGACGCGCTGCGCGATCCGGGGCCTCCGCATGACGGGCGCGGGGACGTCGACGACGTTGAACGGGTTGATCTTCGCCCAGGGCGCCACGCAGCTCACCGTTGACTCCGTGCGCTTCGAGAACGGTGGGAATCACATCAATATGAACAACTGCACGTATTCGACCGTGTCGAATACCTCGCACAATGGGCTGACGGTCCTGAACAGCAACCCCATCTTTTTCTACCAGTGTTCCTCGTGCTCACTGATCAACCCAATTATCTCGGGGTTCGTGTATCCCACGGCGACGGGCGGGACACCGCGCGCGATTAACATCGCCAATTCGACGAATGTAAGCGTCGTGGGTGGCAGCATCACGGACGTCGATTTCTCGAACGTCGGCGGCGGCGTCGGCATCACGTTCTATGGATCCCAGCACTGCACGCTGACCGGCATGACCGTCAATGGGTTGATGGCCGGCGACGGCATCAATTGCGAATCGTCGTCGAGCTACATCTCGATCAGCAACTGCAACTCATCCAACAACAACCAGAACACCGGCGCGGGCGGGGGGACCAATCCGCCCGTCGGTGACGGATTCGACATCTTCAATTCGTCACACATCCGCATCTCGAACTGCGTGGCGTATAACAACGGGAAGTACGGCGACCACCCGGGGTTCGAGATCTTTACCTGCAGCGACGTCACTGTCAGCAACTGCTTGAGTCAGGGGAACACGAATGAAGGGTTCGTCATCGTGGGCACACCGGACTGCCACTTGAATGAATGCGTGGCCAACGGCAACGGCACGTCCGGCGTCTACTGCACCAATGAGAGCGGTCCGCCGGATGTGGAGTCGACGGACTTCCGCGTCACGGGCGGCGACTATAGCGGAAATAACGTTACGTCGGGCAACACCCAAACGTTCGAGCAGTGCGGTATCTATCTCGCGTCGTCGTCCACGGGGGCGATCGTCGGGGCTCGGGCGACGGATACGAAAACGACAAAGACGCAGCAGTACGGTATCTACGTCGCGAACTCGTCCTACGCGACCATTGTCGGTTGCCAGTGTGACGGCAACGCGGTCGGCAGCATCGTCGTCAATGTCGTCACGGGCACGCCGAGAACCACCACCATCGCAAATGATCCCGTGAGCGTCACTGGCGCCAAGGGAGGTAATGCCGCGCTCGCGAGTCTCCTCTCGGCACTCCAAGGGTTCAACATCATTACCGACAACACGACCGCGTAAGCGTCAGTCCCCGACTCGCCATCGCGCGATGAGGGCCGAGTAGAGGCGGCCCGCGATCGGACCCGGGCGGCCGTCCCCCACGGGGCGGCCGTCAATCGCGACGACTGGCATCACGTCGTTCGTCGTGCCCGTGAGGAAACTCTCGCTCAGCCTTGGAATATCGTCAACGAACATCGGCTCCTCCCGCACCGCGAGACCCAACTCGTTCGCCAACTCCAGCACGACCGCTCGCGTAATACCCGGCAGGATGTAATTGCTCGTGGGATGTGTTCGGACAACGCCGTCGATGACGCCGAAGAAATTCGTGGCCGCGCCTTCCATGATGACGCCATCACGCATCAGAATCGCCTCGTGCATTCCCGCGGCCACCGCCTTCTGCTTGGCCAACACATTGGGCAGCAGATTGACGGTCTTGAGATCGCACCGCGCCCAACGCTGATCGGGCACCAGAATGGTGCCGACTCCCGACGCCCTCTTGTCGTGCAAAGGTGTAAATATGCTCGCACTCGCATACACCGTGACCGGCGTATCAACCGGCGGGAATTGATGCGTGCGCGGCGAAGCCGCGCCGCGGGTGACTTGCCAGTACACCGTGGCCTCGCCGCGCGCGAGCCCGTTGTCGCGGAGCAGCCGCGACGAAATAGCCGGCAGATCGGCGGGCGAATACGCGAGGTCGAGACCGGCCAGACTGCGCTCGAGCCGGCGCACATGCCGATCCACCTCCAGCAGCACGCCATCCCGTGAGCGCGTGACCTCGTACACGCCGTCACCAAACACGAACCCCCGGTCGTCAACCGACACGACCGCGTCGCCGCGATCGACAAATTTGCCATTGAGATACACGGTCATGCGCTAGCGCCTCGCGCGTCGAAACGCCGCCGGTGGGCGGCCGAAGTGAGAACGAAACAGCGTGGTGAACGATGGCAGACTCGCGTAGCCGACGCGATGACAGACGTTGCTGATCGGCATGTCGGTCTCCTGGACGAGCCGCTTGGCCTCGTCGAGCCGCAGCCGAACGATCCACTGATGGAGCGTGACGCCATTGGCGGCCCGGAAGGTGCGATGCAGATGGTGCGGCGCCATGCCCGCCACGCGCGCCACGTCGTTGAGATCGATGTCTTGAGTATAGTTCTCGCGTACGAACAGTGCCGCGACCTGCACGCGGCGATACAACTCCTCGCGGGTGCTGCGTTTGGCGGCCGCGATGCCCTCCATCTCCGCGCTCGCCCGCGATCGCAGCCGAACGAGTGCCTCACCGACGTCTCTCACGCGATCGGCGAGACAATGTGGGGAGCCACCCGCTTGCCAAACCTGAAAGAGCGCGTGGAGTCGCGCGCCCACCGCATGGGATGCGGCCGGAATCAGCGCCTCCGGGTACTCGAGGTGGGCCGAGAGCTCGCCGTCATCGGGCACGCGGTCGAGCAGCCGCTCGTCGTTCCCTGTCAGCGCATGTTGGAGGGACGCGAGATAACGCGACCGGAAGAAGAGGCTACACGTCTGCGCGGCACTCTTGGGCGCGATCTGGAATGTGTACGGCTCATACGCGTTCACGAACAGAAACCGCCGATTGTTGAGCCGATAGGTGCCCCGCCGGGTTTCCACGTCGATCTCGCCGCGAATGGCGAACTTGACGGACGCGGACAGCACGTGCACGTGCGGCGAGTGCCAGGTCCGAAACGACGAGATCAACGTATTGCGGCCTCCGCTGTTCGTCCGAGGACCGCGGGGCTCCGGCGTGTTGATCTGGAGGAAATCGTCCATTTTGGCAAGAACCGATAAAGGCGGGCGGGTATGCTTGCAGTATGAAAGCTATCATGATCGTCTGGCTGAACCTGTGTCTGAGCGTGCCGGCGCTCGCGCAGATCACCGAGGCTACGACCACGGTCGGGCCAGTCAAGATCCATTACTGGCAATCCGGCCCGACCACGTCGGACCGCGCCTTGGTCCTGATCCCAGGCTGGCGCCTGCCAGCGTATCTCTGGACGGAGCAGCTGACACACTTCGGGATGACGGAGCGCGTGATCGCGATCGACCCGCGTTCACAGGGTCCGTCGACGAAGACGACCGAGGGCAACACCCCCGAAGTCCGCGCGGCCGATCTCCACGGTGTCCTTGCGAATCTCGGCGTGGCCCATGCGACCCTTGTCGGTTGGTCGCAAGGCGCGCAGGATGTCGCGGCCTACGTGGCCGAATTTGGCACGTCGACGGTGGACGCGATCGTGTTAGTCGACAGCCCGGTGTCGTGGGGTCCCGCCGAGGTCGACGCGCATCCGGCATTCTCCAAAATTATTCTCTCGGGGATCCCGAATTACGCGAAATCTCCAGAAGCCTATTCCCGCGGGATGGTCAGTTCGATCTTCGTCCAGCCGCATCCCGACCTGGACATGAACAAAATCGTGCAGTCAACGATGCAAACGCCGCCAGACATCGGCGTCGCGATGCTCATCCAAGATATTTTCGGCGCCGATCGTCGCCCGGCGCTCCGCGCGCTCGACAAGCCCGCGCTGATCCTGGCCGCCGGGAAATCGCCGCTGCTCGATGTGCAGAAAGAAGAGGCCGCGACGATCCCGGGATCGCGTTTTGTGGTGATCGAGAACGCGGGCCACGCCGTGATGGTCGACCAACCCGCGCAGTTCGACAGCGTCGTCGCGGCGTTTCAGTCGGCGGGCAAGACCAAGTGATCGAATGCCTCGTACCCGCGCAACGGCTCGAGCGCGCGATCGGTGTGCAAGGTCAAATCGTACGGCTTGCCCTCGGTAAAAGCGGCGCGGAGTAGCTCGACCGCCGCCGGCCGCTCGCCGAGTTGTGCCGCGATACGCGCGCGTTGATACGTGTTGCGTCCGAACACGTACGGCCGCTGAATCGCGGCGAGTTGCGCCGAGTAGCGCTCGGCCGTCGCCCGGTCGCCCCTTCGCGCCGCCGCCACGCCCAGCCCACCAAGCGCGTCGATATCTCCTATTGAGACCCAAATAGACTCAGCTGCGGCCGGCTGGCCAGCGGCGTCGTACGCCTCGGCTAATCCGCTTTTGTCCGATTGCGTCTGGAACCAGCGCACGGCCCGCGCGGAGAGCGCTTGATCAGGGTGTCCATGCGCACGGAGCTCGTCCGCCGCAATGAGCATGAGGCGACCGGTGTTCATGGTGTCGCTCGGGACCCAGGGCAATGTCTCATCGAGCCGCGCCGAGACGTCCGCTGACCGCCCGATGGCGGCGAGGGCACGGACTTCCGCGGCCATCGTCCGCCAGCCATTCGGGAACCGGTCGCGGCCTTCCTTCGCGATCGCCAACTCGGCGCGGTGATCGCCAATCATGTGGTCGGCGGCCGCCGGCAACATCCAGTACCCGTCCCACCCTTTCATCCACCCGCGGTTCGCGTCAACGCCTTTGAGCGCCGCGAGCGCGTGGTGCGGGTGGTCGAGCATGAGCTCGAAATACCCGACGTCGAGCAACCCTTCGCTGCCCGGCGCCGCGTCGACCATCTCGTGCGACGTGCGGACGGCCGCCGCCCAGTCGCCATGGATCTGCGCGATCGAGTTGTCGAGAAAGAATCGATCAAATGGCGCGAGCTCGGCCCGGTGCGTGGCGAGCCGCGTGATCAGCGAGTCGGCGCTCGCGTACTCGTGCATCGTGAGGTACGCGTCGACCGTCCATAATACGGGCTGCGCGTAGGTCGGGTCGAGCGCGGCCGAGCGCAGGTAATGCGCGATCGCCTCGCGCTTTTGGCCACGGATCTGGAAATCGAGCCCTTGCTCGAACTCCTGGTACGCCTCGTACGTGGGCGGCGAGGTCGCGCGCTGAATCTCCTCGCTGAGGCGTGGATTGTACAACAGGGCCAACGCCCCGGTGACGTGCTCCCGCAGCCGATCGACCGCGACGAGCGGCGCGCGAACGGGCCCGCTCACGGGATCGACGCTCCGCAACAGCCGCCCCAAGCGCGCGTCCGAGATCTGTGCCTGAAATCGGAGCGAGTCGCCGTCGCGATAAAAGCTGCCCCAGACGATCGTCCCGGCGCCGGTCTGTTCCGCCAATGCGCGTACCGCCGCGGGCCCGGCTCCGACCGGCGTCCGCGCCGCGAGCATGGCCGTTCGCGTATCGACGACGTCGACGAGTCCGGTCTCCGCCAAGCGCTGCGTGACCCAGTCGGCCGCCATCAGCCCGACGGGGTTGAACGCGGTGTCGCCCGTGTTGTTGTCGAACGGCGCCACGAGCACGCGGGTGGGCACCAGCACCGGCCCGCGCAAGGCTCGCCACTCGGTGATGGCGTGCACGCCCACCGCGACGATGGCCAGTCCAGCGACGAGGGCGATGATGATGCCACGTCGCTTCAATGGCTCGGATTTCGGCGCGGCCGCCTGCGGCACACTCGGTCGCCGAATGGCCGCTGGCGTGCGGCGCTTCGGATTCGCGATAGGAATCGCCTGCTCCGGCGAATCCCGGAGCTTCGTCGCATACGCCGTCACCGAGGCATCCGGCGCCGCGTCGAGCTCCTGTCGGACCAATGTTTCATACACTCTCGCATGCTGCAGGGCCCCGGCGCGATCACCGGATGCGGCCAGCGCATGCATCAGCTCGAGCGCCACGACGCCGTCGAGCGGATCTGCCGACGCGAGCCGTCGACACCATCCGGCCTCCGCACGCGGATCGCCGCGGTCATGCGCCTCGGCGGCGAGCGTTCTGAGCGCCTTGCGATATCGTTCGGCGAGATGTGACCGCTGCCCCTCGACCCACCGCTCGAATTCTGGCGCATCGCTCACGTAGAACCCGTCGAGAAACGGCCCCCGATAGATCGCGACCGCACGCTCGTGCTCCTTCCGCTCGAGCGCTTGCTCGAACTCCGCCAAGTCGCTGGTGATCGCCTCGGGGTTGAGCCGAAGCTCGGTTGTTCCGAGCACGAGGTCGTCGCGCCCGAGATCGCGCCGCAGCGAGTACACGGTTTGCGCCAATACGCGCCGCGCTTTCTCGTCGTCGCTCTCTGGCCACAGCTGGTGGATCAACTTCGCGCGCGCGACGCCGCGGTCGCCGGCGGCGGCAAGGATGGCGAGCACGGCCAGCGGACGCCGCTGCCCGGCGGCGCCGCCGTCGCGGTCGATGGAGAGACCGCCGAACGTCCGGACCCGGAGCATGGTCAGGGAACGAGGAGAATCTTGCCGGCCGTACGGCGCGACTCGAGCGCGCGTTGCGCGTCCGCGGCGTCTTTCAATGGGTATTCATGCGCAATCCGGACCGTGAGCTCGCCCGCTGTGATCCACGCGAACAGATCATTCACGCGTCCCACCATCTCGTCGCGCGTCGCGGTGTAATTACCGAGCGTCGGCCGCGTGAGATAGAGCGAGCCCTTGCGATTCAAGATCTGCGGATCGAACGGTGGAACCGCCCCGCTGGACGCGCCAAACAGCACCATGTATCCGCGTGGCCGAAGACAGTCGAGGCTCGCGTCGAACGTCGCCTTCCCGACCGAGTCGTACACGACATCCACACCCTGGCCGCCGGTCAGGCGCGCGACTTCGGCTACCAAGTTCTGCGTCGAGTACTCGATCGTCTCGTCCGCGCCGTCGGCGCGGGCGATCTCGGCCTTGGCCGCCGTGCCGACACTCCCGATCACCCGCGCTCCGCGCTTCTTCGCGATCTGTACCAGGAGACCGCCGGTCCCGCCAGCGGCCGCGTGCACCAGACACGTCATTCCGGGCGCGAGCGGGTATGTCGACGTCGCCAGGTAGTGGGCCGTCATGCCCTGCAGCATGACTGCCGCGGCTACGTCCGTTGCGACGCCGTCGGGAATCTTCACCAGCTTTGCGGCAGGGACGGCCTGTAACTCCGCGTACGCGCCGAGCGGTCCCTCGTACGCCACCCGATCACCAACGGCAAACCCGGCAACGCCATCGCCGAGCGCTATGATAGTTCCGGCGCCCTCGGTGCCTGGGATAAAAGGCATGGGGACGGCGTACATCCCGCTGCGCCGGTATACGTCAATGAAATTGACCCCTATGCCCGCGAGACGGACGAGCGCTTCGCCGGGGCGAGGTTGAGGGTCGGTTACGTTCTCGTAGCGGAGGACCTCTGGTCCTCCGTTCTCGTGTACACGGATGGCCTTCATGGGTTGACAAGTTATAACGTCGCCGCGTAGTCTCCGACATGCGTCGCCAAACCGTCACGTTCTGTTGTGCTACCGCCAATCCGCGGCCAGGGCGACATACGTGACGGACTGACAGCATAATTGTCGCGTTTTCCCCGGCCGCTCCGATTACCGAGCGGCCCTTTTTTTTCCCCGAGGAACTATGTCGACCGCTACCACAATTGTGGATCCGGAGATCGAGAAGAAGGGGTATGCCCAGCCCGAGGTGTTAGTAAGCACGAATTGGCTGGCCGAGCATCTCCATGACCCGAATATCCGCATCCTGGAGAGCGATGAGGACGTTCTGCTGTACGACACCGGCCACATACCCGGCGCGCAAAAGGTCGACTGGCACACCGACCTGAACGATCCGGTCATCCGCGATTACATCACGCCCGCGGCGTTCCAAGCGCTCCTGCGCCGCCTCGGCATTGATGAGTCGACGCCGGTCATCTACTACGGCGACAAGAACAACTGGTGGGCGACGTACGCCTTCTGGGTGTTCAAGCTCTTTGGTTTCGAGAACGTGCGCGTCCTCGACGGCGGACGCGCGAAGTGGGAGGCGGAGAAGCGGGAGTTCGTTACCGATCGCCCGAAGTTCGAGCCGTCGACCTACACGGCTCCTCCACGCTCGGACTCACAGATTCGTGCATTCATCGATGATGTGAAGAAGCACCTGGTCGCGAAGGGCAAACTCGTCGACGTGCGTTCGCCGCAGGAGTACACCGGCGAGAAGCTCCACATGCCCGATTACCCGCAGGAGGGCGCGCTCCGCGGCGGCCATATCCCGACGGCGAAGAGCGTTCCGTGGGCGCGAGCCGCGAACTCTGACGGCACGTTCAAGTCCGCCGAGGATCTGCGCGCTATCTACGAAAAGGAGCAGGGGCTCACGAAGAGCGACGACGTCGTCGCGTACTGCCGCATTGGCGAACGGTCGTCGCACACGTGGTTTGTGCTGACGTACCTCCTCGGATATCCCAAAGTCCGGAACTACGACGGCAGCTGGACCGAGTGGGGAAACGCCGTCCGCGTGCCCATCGAACAGGGTTCGGGCAAATGATACGATAGTGTAGCAAATGCCACGGCGCGCGTTGTTGGATGCCGCGCGCGCCCGGGGGAGGATGTTAACTTGCGCCCCCGATGACACTTAGGGCAGCCCTAGCGCTGACTATCGCCGTGCGTATCGGCGCGCAGGAACCTGCTCGCGCGCTGTCCCTGTCCGATGCCGTGGGTACCGCGCTCGGCCAGAGCGAGACGATGACGATCGCGCGCGCGGGTCTGACGCGCGCCCGCGGGCAGGTCCTGCAGGCGCGCGCGCCGTTCCTCCCGCAACTCTTCGGAACGCTGAGCTACACGCGCACGATCAAGTCGCAGTACGCGGCCCTGACGTCGCTCCCCAAGAACCAATACGAGCTCTGCACGATCCAGCTGGATTCGACGGCGACCGGGGCGCAACGGCAAGCCGCGCTGGCGGCGGCCCAAAGCTGCCCGTCCCAGTTCTCGGGCAACATCTTCTCGAGCGTCGGCATCGGCGCGCTGAACGCCTACAACCTGGGCCTCTCGTTCTCGCAGACCCTATTCGATGGCCAATTCCTGGCGGCCGCGCACGCCGCCTCGGCCCCGCGCCAGGCGGCGGAGCTCGAGCTCGACGCCCAGCGCGCGCAGGTCATGTTCGACGTCGCCCAGGCATACTATGATGCCGCACTCGCCGACGAGCTGGTGACGATCGCGGATTCAACCATGGCGATGGATGAGCGCACGCTGGCCCAGGCGCAGCTGGCCCGGCGGGTGGGCAACCAGTCGGAGTTCGACCTCCTCGAGACGCAGGTGACGCGCGACAATCAGATCCCGGTGCTGGTTCAGGTGAAGGCCGAGCGCGATCAACGATACTTGCGGCTCAAGCAGCTGATCGGCCTGCCGCTCGACGCGCCGTTGACCCTGACGACCGGCGTCGAGGACGGGACCGATCTGCCGGGCGGCATGCGACTCGTTCCACTCAACGACAGCACGCCCGCCGTGGTCGGCGATACCGTGGTCGACCACCGTTCGAGTGTGCGCGAGCAGCACGAGGCGATCGTCGAGACAGAGGCGCTCGTGTCATCGAGTCGCGGCGAGTACCTCCCTTCGCTCTCCTTGACCTCGAGCTACCAGCGGGTCGCCTTTCCCACGGGCGGACTGCCCGCCTGGAACAGTTTCTTGAACAATTGGACTATCGGCGTGACGGCGTCCGTGCCGATCTTCAACGGGTTCAAAACGCACGGGGATGTATTGATCGCCGAGGCCAACCTCGAGACCGAGAAGGCGCGGTACAACCAAGCGCGCGACGCGGCGGCGCTCGATGCGCGGAGCACCATCGCCGAGCTTCGCGCGGCCGAGGCCAGCTGGCGCGCAGTCTCGACGTCGTGGCAGCAGGCGGTGCACGCGTACGAGATCGCGGAGCTCCGGTATCGCGAAGGGCTCTCGTCGCTGGTCGAGTTGAACGGCGCTCGGATTGCGCGTCAGCAATCGTTCTCCAATCGCGCCCAAGCCGCCCGCAACGTCCAGGTGGCCCGCATGCGCGCCGCGCTGATCCGCGACCTCCCCCTAGCGCCGCGATGAAATATTCCCCGTTGTTGCCGCTGTTGGCGCCGCTGCTTATGGTGACAGCCTGCAGTCGCCGCGATCCGAACGATACACGCGCGCAGCGCGTGATCGAGCTCGGCGTCGAAGATATCGCGATCGTCGCGACCGATCTCGTACGCAGCGGCCCCGCAATCTCCGGTACGCTCGCCCCGATTCGCAACGCGCAGCTGAGAGCCGAGGTCGGCGGCGCGGTATTAGAGACGCTCGCCGACCAAGGCCAACACGTCGCGGCAAATCAAGTGCTCGCCCGCATCGATGCCGCGACGATCCGCGACGCCTATGTCTCCGCGAAGTCCGCCGTCTCGACCGCGAAGCTTGCGGCCGATTACGCCGACCGGCAGGTCAAGCGCTTCGATACGCTGTTGGCCGCTGGTGCCATCGCCGAGCGAGATCACGAGGGCGTTGTCGAGCAAGACGCCCAAGCGCGTTCGGCGCTCGCCAACGCACAGTCCGGGCTCGTCCAAGCCGAGAAGGCGCTCGCCAATACCGAGATTCGC
>Ga0210393_10001018_pt1 | contig 24121 bp, 22 predicted proteins | sample IncBWC27OmetaG_FD_160068 | JGI IMG/M metagenome (GOLD analysis project Ga0210393, IMG submission 160068) | Forest soil microbial communities from Barre Woods Harvard Forest LTER site, Petersham, Massachusetts, United States - Inc-BW-C-27-O ... | reverse complement strand
TCGCCGCTCGTCAGCATGTATTGCTACACCTGTTACCGCTCGACTTGCATGTGTTAGGCACGCCGCCAGCGTTCAATCTGAGCCAGGATCAAACTCTTCAGTTAATAACACTTTTTCACTGAAGCAAATCTCGATCCCAAACTCTCTTCTGTTCACGAATGAACATCTGGTCGTTTGGAACTCGAATCATCGAATTGCACCAAAGGCGCATCGACGCGAGTCCCTGCACAAGTTACCTATTCGAATTTTTAAAGAATGTCCCGAAGCAACAAAGGCGTCGGGCGAACTTCCAAGTATAGCGCGTTTTTCGACCCCGTCAATCGCCGGAAAGTCTCGAAAAACCCGTTTTGCGTGGAAGGGCGCGCAGTATAGCCGCGCGCCTGAGCCTGTCAACCGCTTGCCATCATTCTCTGCTTTTGCCTTAGGAGCGGATTGCGGGCGGCCCCTGATGATCCGGTGCAAAATGGCGTTTTGATCGACGAATAGAGGGTTTTAGACGGATGGGGCCATTCAAGTCTGATTTTCTGCGCACCTTGAGCGAGCGCGGCTACATTCACCAGATCACCGACGCCGCCGGTCTCGATGCCCGCGCCCAGTCGGGAGTGATCTGCGCCTATATCGGCTTTGACGCCACTGCCGACAGTCTGCACATCGGCAGCCTGGTGCAGATCATGTTGCTGCGCCGACTGCAGCAAACGGGGCACCGCCCGATCGTGCTGATGGGCGGGGGCACGACCAAGGTCGGGGACCCTTCCGGCCGCGATGAAACCCGCCAGCTGCTGAGCGAGCAACAGATCAACGCGAATATTGCCGGCATTCGCGAGATTTTCGGCCGCTTTCTGCGCTTCGATGAGGGGCCCTCAGGCGCCATCATGGCCAACAACGATGACTGGCTGAGTTCGCTCAAGTACATCGATTTTTTGCGCGATATCGGCCGCCACTTCACCATCAATCGCATGCTGACGATGGACAGCGTGAGAATGCGCCTGGAGCGCGAGCAGCCGCTGACCTTCCTCGAATTCAACTACATGATCATGCAGGGCTACGACTTCGTGGAGCTGTTCAAGCGCTACGCCTGTGCGCTGCAGATGGGCGGCTCGGACCAGTGGGGCAATATCGTGCAGGGCGTGGAGTTAGGAAGGCGCGTGAGCGATGCGCAGTTGTTCGGGCTGACCTCGCCGCTGATCACGACGGCATCCGGCGCCAAGATGGGCAAGACCGCGAGCGGTGCCGTCTGGCTGAACGCCGAGCGTCTTTCGCCCTACGATTACTGGCAATTCTGGCGCAACACCGAGGATGGCGATGTCGGGCGGTTCCTGCGCATGTTCACGGACCTGCCGCTCGAGGAAATTGCGCGGCTCGAGCAGCTGAAAGATGCCGAGATCAACGTGGCCAAGGAGGTCCTCGCCACCGAGGCGACACGCCTGTGTCATGGCGACGCCCACGCGACCGAGGCCGCCGCGACGGCGCAGCGCGCCTTCGCCGGCAGCGCGGCCGAGGGCCTGCCCACCTTTATTTTGAAAGGCGAGGAGACGGTGCAGGTCATCGATGTGGCGGTGGCGCTCGGGATGGCCAGCTCCAAGGGCGAGGCGCGCCGGCTCATCGAACAGGGCGGCGTGCGCCTCAACGATCAGCCGGTGCGCGCCGCCAACGCCAGCATCACGCCGGCGGACCTCGACGGCAGCGGCTTGGCAAGGCTCAGCGTCGGCAAGAAGCGTCACGGTCTGATCCGGCGAAGCTGAATATCTGGAGGTTGTGCAATTGACCCCATGGGGGGCGACGGATAGCCTACGGGCTCTCTCGTCAGGGAACAGCTGGTGCCACGAAACAACCTCGGACTCCGGAAAAACTCTTCGCGAATCAGGGTACTGGCGACCAGTGTAGGGGTGTGCGGCGCGTTGGCTGGAGCCTGGTTCTGGGGATGGCGGCCCGCGCCCAAACCGCTGGACAGCGGGCCCTCGGCGCCGATCGCGACTCCCGACACCACGGCGCCCGCCGCCGGTGCAGCCCCGCCGCCCACTCCCATCGTCGTTCAGCAAGCCAGCGTCGCCTCGATCATTGAAGTCGTGGTCGGGCGAAACGACACGCTTGAGGGCATCTTTCGGCGCATGGCGCTCAACAAGTCCGACTTGGCCGCGATTCGCGCCCTGCCCGGCATTCGCCAAAGTCTGGATTTCTTGAAGCCCGGCGATGCCATCAAACTCACGCACTCTGACGGGGACATCCAGGAACTGACCCGCAAGGTGAGCGAGACACAAACCCTCGATGTCGTACGCCAGACCGCCGGGTTCGAGGCGAAGTTGATCGACAACCCGGTCGAAACGCGCATACGCACGGCCAGCGCCACCATCGACTCCTCGCTGTTTCAGGCCGCGGGAGCCGCCGACATCTCGGACATGGTTGCGCTGAAACTCGCCAATGTGTTCGCCTGGGACATCGACTTCGTGCTCGATATCCGCGAGGGCGACCGGTTCACCGCGGTCTACGAGCAAATCTATCAACAGGGAAAGTACCTTCGCGACGGCGAAGTATTGGCGGCCGAGTTCGTCAACAACGGCAAGGTCTATCGCGCGGTGCGATTCGTATCGGACAGCGGCAACGCCGGGTATTACACCCCGAACGGCGCCGCCATGCGCAAGGCGTTCTTGCGGGCGCCGGTGGAATTCACCCGCGTCAGTTCGGCGTTCAATCCGCACCGACAGCATCCGATCTTGAACACCATTCGCGGGCACATGGGCACCGACTATGCAGCGCCGACCGGCACCCCGGTGCACGCCGCGGGCGATGGCCGGGTCAGTTTCGCCGGCTGGCGCGGCGGCTACGGCAACGCGGTCCTCATCACCCACGGCAGCAACGTCTCCACCCTGTACGGCCACATGTCGCGTTTCGCGCGAAATGTCCACGTCGGCACGCGCGTGCAGCAGGGTGAGGTCATCGGGTATGTCGGGATGACGGGTCTGGCCACCGGCCCCCATTTGCACTACGAGTACCTCACCAACGGCGTGCACCGCAATCCCCAGACCGTGCAATTGCCGGGCGCAGAACCGCTGCATGGCGAGGCGTTGCAGAGATTTCGCGACCTGGCGGCGCCGCTGGTGGCCGGCCTTGAACGACCCGCACCGTCGCCCGTCGCCGCCCCGGCTTCGGCGGGCACCGCTTCGGCAGGGGCCGCCTCGGCCGGCGCCGCGAGCCTCGAGGCAGGTCCTGTCCGCGGCGGCGGCGCCGAACCACGCGCCAAAGGCGCCGTCAATTGAGCCGCCTCCTACAGTTAAGCTAGTCGCGCATGGGGATTTACCTTGGATTGATTTCCGGAACCAGCATGGACGCCATCGATGCGGTGCTGGTCGATTTCGACGCCGCTCCGCTGCGCCTCATCGCCGCCGCCGCCACACCCTTTGAACCGACGCTCAAAGCTCGAATCGCGACGCTCATCGAGCAAGCCGACCGCGCCGCCCTGGATGAAGTGGGCCAACTTGACGTGGAACTCGGGCGCGCATTCGCCCATGCCGCGCTCCAGTTGATGCAAAGCGCGGGAATCAGCGCCGGGCGCGTGACGGCCATCGGCAGCCACGGTCAAACGCTGCGCCATCGCCCCGACTTGGACCCGCCATTCACGTGGCAGATTGGCGATCCCAATACGCTCGCCGAAATGACCGGCGTGCCCGTGGTCGCCGATTTTCGCAGGCGCGATATGGCGGCGGGCGGCCAGGGCGCACCGCTCTTACCGGTATTTCACGATCAGGTGTTTCGCAGCGACAGCGAAGACCGGGTCATCGCCAATTTGGGCGGGATCGCCAACATCACGATTCTCACCCGCGAGCGCACGGTCACCGGCTTCGATACCGGGCCGGCGAGCCGCTTGCTCGATGCCTGGATTTCGCTCAATGAAGGCAAGGAATTCGACGCGGACGGTGCGTGGGCGGCGAGCGGTCATGTCGATGACACCCTGCTGCGCGAGCTGCTCGACGAGCCCTATCTTCGCTTGCCGCCGCCCAAGAGCACCGGCCGCGAACTTTTCAATCTGCCCTGGCTGCAGAACAAGCTGGGTCTGTTCCCGCGCCATCCACGCGATGTGCAGGCGACCCTGCAGCAGTTCACGGCTCGTTCGCTCGCCGATGGGGTGCGCCAATTCGCGCCGGGCGCCACGGTGTATCTTTGCGGAGGCGGCGCGCGCAACGTAGGCTTGTGCGGCGCGATTGCGGGCTTGATCGCGCCGAACCGCGTCGCGAGCACCGACGCGCTCGGCTTGGACCCTGATTTTGTCGAGGCGGTCGCCTTCGCCTGGTTCGCCAAGCGCACCCTCGAGGGGTTGACCTCGAGCGCCGGCAGCGTGACAGGCGCGAAGGGCGCGCGCATCCTGGGCGGCTTGTATCGGTACGCTTAAGGAGCCTGTCTCGAACATTCCGCCGGAAAATTCATCACATCCGCAGACTCTTGAACTATGAACGACGTCGACCTACAAGTACCGCAACTGTATTTCAATCGCGAATTGTCGTTTCTGGGATTCAACCAGCGCGTACTGGAGCAGGCCAAAGACTCAGGCATACCGCTGCTCGAGCGGGTGCGATTCCTGTGCATCTCATGTGCAATTCTCGATGAATTTTTCGAGATTCGCGTGGCCAGCCTCAAGGAGCTGCTGGGGGCCGGGGCAATCCAGGGAGGGCCCGACGGCTTGTCGGTGCCCGAACAGCTGAAGGCAATCCGCCTGCATGCGGTGCGCTTGGTCGATGAACAATACGAGCTGTTGAACGATGTGCTCCTGCCCGAACTTGCGAAGAGCGGCGTGGTGTTCGTCGAACCGGAGACCTGGACCCCGGCTCAGGCCAAGTGGATCGCCGAGTACTTCACCCGCGAAGTGGAACCGGTATTGAGCCCGCTGGCGCTCGATCCTGCGCGCCCCTTTCCGAAGATTCTCAATAAAAGCTTGAACTTCGCCGTCGTGGTCGAAGGCGAGGATGGCTTCGGCCGCAACAGCGGGCTCGCGGTGGTGCAGGCGCCGCGCTCCTTGCCGCGCCTGATCAAGCTGCCGGACGAACTGGGCAACCGCCACTTCGTGTTCTTGGGGACGATTGTCGAGGCGTTCGTATCGACCCTCTTCGCCGGCATGCAGATGCGCGGCTGCTACCAATTTCGCGTCACCCGCAACAGCGATCTTTTCGTCGAGCAGGAAGAAGTCGACGATCTGCTGCGTGCCGTCGAAGGCGAGCTGGCATCGCGGCGCTTCGGCGACGCGGTGCGGCTGGAGACCGCGCATGATTGTCCCGATGAGATTCTTGCGTACCTGCTGGAGCAGTTCGGGCTCACGCCCGATGATCTGTACAAGGTCTCAGGTCCCGTCAACGTCAACCGCCTGCTGGCGGTCTATGACCTGGTGGATCGCCCTGAACTCAAGTACTCGGCCTTCACGCCCAGCATTCCGGAACGATTGAAGGTGGGCGGCGATATTTTTTCAGCCCTGCGCACCGGCGATGTGCTCCTGCATCATCCGTTTCAGGGTTTTGGACCGGTCACCGATTTCGTCAAGCAAGCCGCGAGCGATCCGCAAGTGCTGGCCATCAAACAAACCTTGTATCGGGTCGGCAACGACTCGGCCATCGTGGAGGCGCTGGTGGAGGCCGCGGCAGCCGGCAAGGACGTGACCGTGATCATCGAGCTGCGCGCACGCTTCGATGAAGAGGCCAACATCGAGCTCGCGACCAAGCTGCAGGAAGCCGGTGCGCACGTCATGTACGGCGTGTTCGGCTTCAAGACGCATGCCAAGCTGGTGATGGTGGTGCGGCGCGAGGAGAAGGGTCTGCGGCGCTATTGCCACCTGGGCACCGGCAACTATCACACCAAGACCGCCCGGCTCTACACCGATTACGGTCTGCTGACCGCGGATGAGCCCATCGGCGAGGACGTTCACGAAATATTTCTTCAGCTCACCGGCCTTACGCGCGTGCCGAAACTGCGCAAGCTGCTGCATGCCCCGTTCAGTCTGCATCAGGCACTGCTCGCGAAAATCGATCGCGAGGCCGAACACGCACGCGCGGGACAGCCGGCGCGCATCATCGCCAAGCTCAACGCACTCACCGAGCCTACCATCATCCAGGCGCTGTACCGCGCCTCGCGCGCCGGTGTGGACATCGATCTGATCGTGCGCGGCGTCTGCTGCCTACGGCCGGGCGTGCGCGGGGTTTCCGAGCGCATCAAGGTACGTTCCATCGTCGGCCGCTTCCTCGAACACTCACGCGTCTATTATTTCGAGAATGCCGGCGCGTTCGAGGTGTACTGCGGCAGCGCCGATTGGATGGACCGCAATCTGTTCCGCCGCATCGAGATTGCCTTTCCGATCGATGAGCCCGATCTCAAGGCACGCGTGGCCGAGGATCTGAAGCTCTATTTGGAAGACGACACGCAGGCCTGGGTGCTCGACACCGACGGCAACTATTCGCGGGCGGTGGGCGACGAACAGATGTCGGCGCAAATGCGCTTGATGAAACTATACGACGAACGGGTGGCGCTCACCGAAGGCTGAGCTCACTCCGAGAATCGAGCTCAGATCGAGCTAAGATCGAGCTCAGATGATGGTCAGGCGAAAGCCGGCCTCTTTGAGGTACCCGCGCTCTTGCTCCAGATCCTCGAGCGTGAGCGGATGTTCCTTCATCCATCGCTGCGGCAATTCCACCATGATGTTGCGGCTCTTCACGGTCAGACGAACCTCCGGCAGCGGTTGCGGGCTGCGTCCTCGATGCAGCAGGACGGCGAGGCGCAACAGCACCATCATGAACTCCGCCAGCCGGTCCCACGGCGGCAGCAAATCCTCGAGGGACTCGAAGGACAATTGACGCCGGTGGCCGCCGACCAGCGCCGCCAGCAGCAATTGCTCCTCGCGGGGGAATCCGGGCATGTCGGCATGCTCGAGCAGATACGCGCTGTGGCGGTGATATTTGGAATGTGCAATGTCGAGGCCGGTTTCGTGCAGCCGCGCCGCCCAGCGCAGCACGGACTCGGCCAGCGGATCTTCCAGTCCCCATTCGGATTCGGCCTGCTCGAGCAAACCGACCACCGTCGCTTCGACCCGTTCCGCCTGGCTCTCATCGACGTGATAGCGCTTGCCCATGGCGCGCACGCTGCGCTCGCGCGCGTCCTCGTCGGTAAAGCGGCCCATGAGGTCGTACAACAACCCTTCGCGCATCGCGCCCTCGGCGACCCGCACGCGGTCGATGCCGAAATTCTCGACCACCTCCAGCAAAATGGCCACGCCGGCCGGAAACACCGGTGCGCGCTCCGCATCCACTTCGGGCAAATCCAATTCATCGACATGGCCGCAGGCAATCACCCGCTCCGCCAAACCATTCAGATTCTCGAGGGTGATGTACGGCCGCTCGGGGTTGAGGGCGCGCAAGGTGTCGCCGATGACGCGCACCGTGCCGGAGCTGCCGAAGGCTTGCAGCCAGCCCATCTTGCGATAGGCCTCTTGCACGGGCTCGAGTTCCAGCCGCACGGCCGTACGCGTGCGCTCGAGGCGCTTCGCGGAGATTCTGCCGTCGTCGAAATAGGCGGCGCTCAAGCCCACGCAGCCCACCGACAGGCTTTCGAGCAGCAACGGATTGAACCCCTCGCCGATGACCACTTCCGTGGATCCCCCGCCGATGTCGATCACCAAGCGCTTGTCCGGACTCATTGGGCTGGTGTGGGCCACGCCTGAATAGATCAGGCGCGCCTCTTCCAACCCGGAGATGATTTCGATGGGGTGGCCGAGTGCGGCGCGAGCTCGCTCCAGGAACCAGCGTTTACGTTTGGCGTGCCGCAGGGCATTGGTACCGACGACGCGGACGCTGTCCGCCCGCACGGCTCGCAGACGCTGTCCGAACCGCTCCAGACAGCGCAATGCGCGATCGGTGGCGGCGTCATCCAACCGACCGCTGGCGCCCAAGCCGGCCGCCAGGCGCACCATTTCGCGCAGTCGATCGAGAATGACGAGTTGGCCGTGCGAGTAGCGCGCGACCACCATGTGAAAACTGTTGGAACCCAAATCGACGGCGGCGAGCACGTCGGGCACGACCCTACCGCCGCTCATCTACACGATCAACATTCTAGGCCGAGAATGAAGACCCGCAGCCGCAGGTTGTTTTCGCGTTGGGGTTGCGAATGACGAACTGAGCGCCCTGCAGATCCTCTTTGTAGTCGATTTCCGCACCCATCAGATATTGAGCGCTCATCGGATCGACGAGCAGTTGGACGCCGTGATTTTCGACGCAGAAATCACCGTCTTCCATCTTCTCATCGAAGGTGAATCCGTATTGAAAGCCCGAACAGCCGCCGCCGGACACGAATACGCGCAATTTCAGGTTTGGATTCGCCTCCTCGCGGATGAGCTCACCCACCTTACCCGCCGCGGCATCCGTGAAAACCAGCACATTGGGCGCCGCCGGAGGCATATTGGCGGTGTTCATCGATTCAGACGTCATGCTCATGGTCTCATTCTACTCCGGCGCACCGCAGCCAATCAAAGTTATGGGCTGTCTTTGGGACTTGCGTTCGCCCCCGCGGCTGGCGAATCGACCGGCCCGGGGTCCGCCTTCGCCCGATGAATCAATTTCCCATTGATTTGGGCGCCCACGGCAGTTTCAATGGTCATGTAGTGAACACTGCCGAGAACCCGCGCCTTGGGCCCGAGTTCCACCCGGTCGCCGGCCACGATGTCGCCCTTCACGATGCCGTTCAACACCATGTTGGTGACGATCACGGAGCCCTCGATGCAGCCCTGTTCGCTCACCGACAAGGTCGCCCCGCTGTCCAATTCGCTTTTGACGTTGCCGTTGATGTAGCCGTCCAGATGAAATCCGCCGACGAACTCGACATCGCCGTTGATGCGGGTCTTGGGGCCGACCAGCGTGTCGATTTCTGCCTTATTCGGTTTCGGTTTGAACATCTGCTTCACCTTTGCCCGCAATATCGCCGTTCGCCTCGGTTTCCACCGACATTCCCTGTGTTCTCCACACGAAGGCTTGCCGGAAGCTGTGAGCGGCGTCTTTGCCGCTGTGGATCTCCACGCCCACGTGCGTCGGCTCGAAGCCCGCCGGCAATTCGATGGGCTCGTTGTACTCCTGAAAATACTTCAATGAGTATGCCAGGCTGATCCGATGGTTAGGCGAGACTTGCGCATAGGTCAGGCTCATCGGCTTGCCCTGAATCAGCCCATCCAGGGTGATGGCCGCATTGCCGACCACCTCTTTTTCGGGCTTGCCGGTCTGCATCAGCACGAACTTGAGGTGATATTGGCCGGGAGGTCCGTCCGGAACGATTTGCATCTGCTGCACTTTGACGTGGATGAGCGATTCCGGCTGCACCAAACCGCGGTAAAACGACAGATCCTGGTTGAGCCGCGCAATCTGGCTCTGCATGTCGCCCAGACTCTTCTCGACCTGGGCGTAACCTTCACGGTCGACGCGCCGCGCGGTTTCCGCGGCCTCGAGTTGCCGGCGTTGATTTTCATTTTCCGTCTCGAGCGAACGAATGCGCCGGCTGGCCGAGAGCGCGCCACGCACCGAATCGACCACCCGAAATCCCGCATCGTAGCGCCCTACCTCGAACGCCGCGTACAGGATGCCGAGGATGGCGAGCGCCGTGAGCGTCCTGAGCACCGCACGGCGCTTCGGCGCATACGATCGGACGACCATTTTGCCGAACGATTCAGCCATATCGTTGGTTTACCGTTTCCATATCGTCGATACCCGTGGGGCAAAAGCCATTATACGAAGCCAGGCCCCTGAAGACAGGGGCCCCTTGATACAGGGCCCCCTTTGAGGCCGGGGCTCACGTTATCATCTATTGGTCACGCCCAATGGAACGCACCATGCTCTGGTTGAAGGCCTTGCACGTCATCGCGGTTATCACCTGGTTCGCGGGTCTGTTCTATCTGCCGCGCCTCTACGTCTATCACGCGGACGCGAAGGATGTCATCAGCACACAGCGCTTCGAAATCATGGAACGGCGCCTGTTCACCCTCATGACCATCGGCGCCGCGGCGAGCATTTTTTTCGGCCTTACCATGCTGATCGAATATCCGCCGTACCTGCAGATGACGTGGCTCAAGATCAAATTGCTGCTGGTGGCCCTGGTGATCGCCTATCACTTTTATTGCTACAAGCTGATGCGAGATTTTGCCGCGCAGCGCAATCGACGCAGCGCCAAGTGGCTGCGAGGATTCAACGAGGTGCCCTCGCTGCTGTTGATCGGCATCGTGATTCTGGCCGTGGTCAAGCCGGGGCTCTGACACCTAAGGGACGGGTGCGACGCATGCGTCGCACGGGTGACCAGGAACGGTCACCCAGGGCTGGCGCGCAGCAGGACAGCGCAGCGCAATGCGCATCGACCCCGGGGAAGGGTTGCGCGAAGCGCTTAACCAGCCAGGATTTCCGGCCACCATTCGGGGTGGGGCGGCAATCCCTCCGGAAACATGTATTTTCCGAGACTTTCCAATGCCTTCACATAAACCCGCCGCTTGAAATACACCACCTCGCGCACCGGCGTCCAATAGTCGGTCCAGCGCCAGCGGTCGAACTCCGGCTGGCTGGTGAGGTCGAAGCGCAGCTTCGATTCGTCGCTCACGAGCTTCAGCAGGTACCAGCGCTGTTTCTGGCCGATGCAGCGATCGCGCACGTACTGGCGCGGCAGGCGGTAGCGCAGCCAGCCTTGGGTGGACCCGAGAATCTTGACATCCTCTGAGCCCAAGCCGATTTCTTCCTTGAGCTCCCGAAACAGGGCGTGCTCCACCGCCTCACCGCGATTGACGCCGCCTTGCGGGAACTGCCACCCGCGCCCGCCGACGCGCCCGCCCAAGAACACCTCCCCGGGACCGCGCGTGAGCACAATGCCTACGTTGGCGCGAAATCCGTCCTTATCGATGTAGTCGGTGGGTGGCTCGATGGACATGGGTCAATTGTTCCACATCGCGCGCCACTTTTGGCTGCGCCGCGGCAACCTTGAACACCGGACCCGTGACTTTGGCCGGTGACAGCCCTGTTGGAGCGTTTCCGAAAGTACGGGACTGCCACACGTGCCGCCCAAAATCACGCCGGCCTATCGAGCTCCGGCTGGGCTGACGTTGGCGGCGTTTCTACTAATTCAGCCAGCAGGCCGAGCAATCGACTCCTTTGCTCGCTTCCCAGCGTTCCAAACTTGAGGATGAGGTCCGCGAGTTGCGGGTCCTCGCAATAGAAATACGGGACGGGCGCTTTCAGGACACGGGCCAGACGTATCATGAGCCAAAAATCAGGCATGTGCGTCCCGGTCTCGTACTGGCTGATTTGTATGCCGCAGTGACCTACGGGCATTCCTGCTGCGATCCCGAGCTCCGTCTGCGATAGATCGGCGAGCTCCCGCCTCTCCAGCAAACGCGTCGCGACGATCGAGATCCGTGCCATCCCTATCCGATGTATGCCCGTGGGACTCAGAGATTCTTAGCTTTCGCGTTGACGCGATACTAAGACTTCCTTAGTATCGGCCGATCCCGGCGATTGCCGGCTACAAGGACGTTCTTCAGTGACTGTCCGATCCACGCTTCGCAACGCGCTCACTGATCAACTCGCCGCTCTGCGGCGCCGCCTCCTTCAGCGCGGACGATCGAGCCGGCGGGATATCGATGACTTGATTCAGGAGGGTTTTCTCCGGCTCTGCCTCTATCAACAGGAGCGGAAAGTGCCGGTCCGCGACCCGGTCGCATTTCTGGTGGACGTGGTGGAGAAAGTGCACATCGATCGCTTGCGTCGCGCGACGATTACCCGGCGCATCTTCTCTGATAAGCCCTTGGAGGAAGTCGATTGCGCGGACACGGGGAGCTTGCCTGAACAGGACGCCGAAGCATGCCAGTTGATCTCGCGCATCGAGAAAAGCCTGGCGGCCGCCAATCCGCGAACGCGCGAGGCCTTCTTGCTGCACCGCTTCGAAGGAATGAGCTATGCGGAAATCGCCGAACGGTTTAGCATTTCCACCCGGGCGGTCACGAACCATATTGCGAAAGCCCTGATTCTCATCGACAACGAGCTATTGCGCGAATGAGCAGGACCCAGGCACCGGATGATCCGGTCCCCTCCACCGACGTGCGGGCTGAAGCGGCCGCCTGGATCGCGCGGATGCGCGACGAGAAACGTGGCCCCCAATTAGAAGCGCAGTTCCGCGGTTGGCTCGACGAAAATGAGGAACATCAGCGCGCGTTCGCTCGCATGACGCAGGTGTGGGAACAGGCGGGCAAAATCCGGATGCGAGCGCGCGACGACATTTCCGCCGTCCGCACGGGGCGAAGCTCACGATTCAACCGGTGGGCGCCCTCATTGGCCGCAACCCTGATTCTCGTGGCCGCCGGCGCCGTCTACTACTGGCGAAACGGCGCTTTGGAGACCGAGGTCGGGCAGCGGCAGATCAGACTGTTGCGCGATGGTACGCGGGTGGTATTGAACACCGACACCCGCATCGAGGTGAACTACGATCAGCACTTGCGCCGGGTGCGCCTCATACGTGGGGAGGCTTGGTTCAACGTGTCCAAACACCCGACGTGGCCCTTCATCGTCAGTGTGGGCGATCAAGAAGTCCGCGCACTGGGCACCTCCTTCATCGTGCGTCGTGATGCCCAGGATCAGGATCTCTCAGTCACGCTGGTCGACGGACGGGTCAGTATCACGCCCCTCGCTCAGAACGAGGACGCGCCGTCGCAAGCCCCGCAGATCCTGGCGCCGGGCCAGCGGCTCGTCATCTCGCGACGTCATAAACTCGCCGTGGATCGGCCGGAACTGAGCCGCGTCACCGCGTGGGAGCGTGGGCAGGTGGAATTCGCGGAAACACCGCTCGAAGATGCCGTCACCGAGATGAATCGGTACACGACAACTCATATCACGGTTCCGGACGCCGAAGTCGCCCAGTTGCGCATCGGCGGCGTCTTTCATGCGGGCGACTCGGAGGAATTCGTCAAGGTCGTAACGGCGGCCTTCGGCCTGCGGGCCGACCGAAACGGGGGCGATACCGTGTTGTCTCGGTCTGAGGCGCAGCCTCCCCCACCGTCCGCTCGCCAGCCTTAGATTCTCTATGTTTCGCCAATCAAGCCGAGCAATCGCCTCTTTTGCGCCTTTCCCAAGGGTGCGATCTTGAGAATGAGGTCGGCAAGCTCGGGGTCGGTACAATAAAAGTACGGGACGGGCGATTGCATGACGGCGGCCAGCCGCGTCAGCGTCTGCAGATCGGGCATATGTTTCCCACGCTCGTATTGGTTGATACGGGCGCTGGCGGAAAATTCGTCGATTCCCGCCAGAATGCCGAGCCGCTTTTGGGATAGGCCGGCGCGCAGCCGCGCCTCCTTCAAGCGCCTCGCAACGATTGAGATCCCGCCCATTCCTACCCCATGTCCTGTGGGGCTCAGAGACTCTTAGCTTTGGCGTTGACGCGATACTCAGACTTCCTTAGTATCGGCCGGGCGACCGTGACGGGCGTAGTGTAGTGCGGTAAAGATCTGGGCGCCGCCGCGGCATCCCCATAGTGGCTTAAGGACGTGCCATGCTGAAAATGACAAGAAGGGTTGGCGACACACTTGTGATCGGCGACGAAGTCACCGTGACCATCGTAGCCGTGAAATCCAACCAGGTGCGCCTCGGCATCAGCGCACCGAAAAATGTCGCCGTTCATCGCAGAGAAATCCACGAGCGTATCCAACGTGAGCAGCATCCAGCGCCTCTGACGTAACGTCTCGATGGCTTCATCATTGGCTGAGCGCTTGCGACTCGCGAAGGTGCCGGCTGCTAACGAGTTTCGAAAGCCAAGCCGACGCCAAACAACAAAGACATTCGAGGGTTCCTTTTACTTTTTCTGAATCGACCTCTTCTCGTTGGGATGGATCTAAACGTGCGCGGCGGAGCTGCGCAGATAACGGGGGGTCTCGATGCGTAGAGTCAATGGCCGCTTTCGCCTTTCATCGACGTCATTCTTTCTAGCCACCGCATTTTGGTGCGCCGGGGCCTGTGCGCAGACGCTGGTTCACTTCGACCTGCCGGCACAACCCTTATCGCAGTCACTTAGGGCGATAGGGAGCGCGACGAATACGAATGTCGGTTTCAGCGCGACTCAAGTTGCGGGGCTTCAAGCGCCCCCACTAAAGGCAGACCTCACCGTGGACGGTGCGCTTCAGCGTGTGCTGGCCGGGACCGGACTGCGGCCGAAGCACCTTGATGACCACACGATTGCGATTGTGATCGCGAGTGCGGAATCGTCCCGGAAGGCCTCTGCAGAAGTGAAATTGTCGTCTATCAAGGCGCTCGAAGCGGAACCCTACGATCAGTTTATTACGCCACGAACTGAAGGGCCAGGCGATCCACCTGACAATCCATCGCCATCGAATGAGCGCAAGAAGGATCTCGACGAGATAGTCGTCACCGGCACGCACATCAAAGGCGCCGCACCCGTTGGATCGCCCATCTTGGTGATTAGTGAAGAGGCGATCCGTCGCAGCGGTTATACGAGTACTGAACAGCTGATTCAGTCATTGCCCGAAAATATTCGAGGTGGCGCGGAAGGCGCGACGGCCGACCACGCCATGAGCGTTGGGGGAGCCGGCGGATTCAATATATCGAATGGCTCCGGAGCCAATCTACGCGGACTGGGGTCCGTCGCGACTCTCGTGCTGATAAACGGCCGTCGCTACGCGGATTCCACCTCCGGCGGTTTTGTCGATCTATCTCTGATTCCCGTTGCCGCTATCGAACGTATCGAGATATTGACCGACGGTTCATCAGCGATATACGGCGCGGACGCGGTGGCTGGAGTGATTAACATCATCTTGAAGAAAAACTACGATGGCGCAGAGAGCAGCGCCCGATACGGATTCACAGATCCCAGTGGGCGAGACGAAACGAGACTTTCGCAATCCCTTGGGAAAAATTGGGCCAGCGGCAACGCTCTGGTAGTGCTGGACTATCTGCACCAGAGCGAGCTAAGCGTAACCGATCGCAGCTTTACGTCCGCCGTCGAGGCACCTGCCTCAATACTGCCTTCGAATAAACAACTGGGCGCAGTATTCTCGGGAACCCAAGCACTGGGCGACATGTGGTCGGTTCAAGCGGATGCCCAATATGCGCATGTTGATCGGTTTTCAGACGCAACATTCGATCCGACCATTTATCGCGTACCTGTGACGATCGATCGAATCAATACGGCCGCGAGCATAGTCTACTCGCCATTTACAGACTGGAACATTTCACTCGACGGATCATTCAGCCGGGAAAGTGTATTTCAGGATCAGGAAGCGTTCTCGCCCGGCGAGGTATCGCCGGATCCCGACGCGTCGCTAAATTACTTTCAGACTCAACGGCAGACCAGCTTCGGGGGCAGCGCGACGGGTACGTTATTTAGTGTCCCCGCCGGCGGAGTGGGCGTTGCCATGGGAATCTCGCGTCGTTCTGAAGACTATCGCTATAACTCCTATTCGCCGGATTTGGTTTATGTCAACAGTGGGACGGCAGATCGCAAGGTGGATTCTGCCTACATCGAAATGCGCGTGCCGCTGGTGGACCAACAGAATGCAATCGGCGGCGTGCAGCGCTTATTGCTGTCGCTCGCCGGTCGATACGATCACTACTCCGATTTCGGACGAACAATCAATCCAAGAATCGGCCTTTCATGGTCGCCTTTGATGAGTCTCGAACTTCGATCCACTTATAGTACTTCTTTCCGTGCGCCATCTACCGGCAATGAATTGCTGACCAGCTTGGAAGGTGCCAACAGGAACGTCGGGATCTACTCTTTAGAAGCCCCCGACGGAACGGGTACTGTGCCGACAGCCTTTCTTTTAGGAGCTAACACGCTACAGGCTGAGAAGGCGAGGAACTGGACAGCCGGCTTCACTTTTAAGCCGGAGCCCCTCGTAGGATTGCAGATCGGGGGGACGTACTATGACATTCGGTACTCAAATCGTATTGTCCAGCCGCCCTTCGATCAAGGGGCCTTATCAAATCCGGCACTTCAATCGTTTATCAGGCAGTATCCAACACCGGCCGCCCTACTTGCCGCGCTGACACAGTTGATCCGCGGCGTGCCGGTCTTTTTTGATTCGACCGGCCCCGATTTTAACGGTGGTGCATTCGGCCCCAATCCACAAAACGTAACCACCTACTTGTTCGATGATCGTTATACCAATGCAGAATTGGTTCGGACCAGTGGACTGGATCTAACCGCTGATTACAAGGTCGAATTGTTGGGAGGAATGTTAGATCTTGGTTTGAACGCGAACCGTATCTTCAAGATCGATACGGTCTTTGCTCCAGGAGCACCGTCAACCGATCTCGTCGGCACCACGGGAAACCCGGCTTCTTCAAGATTTCGTACTACGGCCGCGTATGCGCGTAGCGGTTGGGACGCGGCGGTCGCGATCAACTATACGAGCAGCTATACGGACACGACAGGGCCGACTCCGACCGGGATCGGCTCGTGGGTTACCCTAGACAGTACGCTGCGATTTACGGTGCGGAACGCCACGTCGAGTACTCTAAATAATTCGTCAATTTCCCTAAGCGTTACAAATCTCTTCGACCGCGATCCTCCGTACGTGCAGTCAACGCTGGCAGGCGCCCACTATGACAGCGCGAATGCTAATCCGCTTGGTCGCTTGATCGCCATCGAGTATTCGAAGCGATGGTAGGACCGACGAAACGCGGGCGTCGCGAGAAAGTCTCCGACCTTTCACGTCTTGCAATAGCCGCGGTATGCGTATTTGTATGGAATGTTCTGCTGTGCTGCGCCTCTGCAGGTGTTGGATCCGGGGTAACGGTCGATGATCTTGTGCGCCGGGCTCAGATTCCCCTCGCGGCCATCTCTTCAGATGGTCGATTCGTGGCTTATGTCGTTATGCGAGGGAATCCTCTCGAGGATACGTACGATGTAATCGTCTACGTGATGCCCGCTCAAGCAAGAGCAGTCCCGCTTGTGCTGGCGGAGTATCGGCTAACACCTAGCGAGGCTTTCGACGAAACCGAAGATCTCGAGCTCAGCGCAGCGACGTTGCGCTGGTCAGAAACTGGGATCTTGTATTATGTGGATAAAGGTGCTGGAAAGGAGCGGTTGATTGCATGGGATTCCAAGAGCCGGAAGTCACACCTGCTTATGCGCGGACACGACCGCATCGAGCTTGGTAACGATGCGTTGTGGAATACTCCCTTCAAAGTGACTTCGACGGATTTTGTTGATCCTCCTGCCCCTCCCTACGGTCACGTAGTCAACAATTCTTGGCGCATGTCTGACGGCTATCGGTTCTACGGCGGTTTCAGAAATCCCAAAACAGGTCGCTGGATTAGGCGGCAGAACTGGTCATCGGGTACTGGAGCTGAGGTGCACTTGACGCCCGTGGAACGCCCATCTGACCGATGGGATATCTTGCCGGACGAGTGGAAGGCACCGGCGCCAACAGTTCAAACAAACGATTCAAACAACAGCACGATCTATGAGACGGATCAGACACCATCACCAGATGGAACACGGGTGGCAGTCGTGGAAGATGCAAGATTAAACTTGAATCAACCACAGGCGAGGTATTCAAGTGCGCGCATCGTGGTCAAGCATGCCAACGACAGGCAAATTCTGACCCCATTTTCCCGACCTCGTCCAGCGCTGGCGATCTTAGGGTGGCGCCGAGATAGCAGCGGAATCCTTTTTGTTAGCATTGGCGCACAGGAGTCTACAGTGGAGTTCGCCTCGCTCAACGGTCACGTGCAAGAGCTGTATCGCGAGCCAGCAGAATTGCAGATCCCTGGCTCGTTCTACGATCGACGATGCCAAGTAGTGAGCGCCGATGGCCGATATGCGATTTTTATTCGCTCAACGAATGTGAATCCGGGAGAACTCATAAGACTTGATCTCGCGAAAGGTGACGTCACCGTTCTCGCCGCGCCGAATGCGCAGTTTGCCAAGACTGCAGCGACGCAGGTACGGTTCTACCCCATCGAAGACGGAGGTCAAGACGTTTGGGGTCGACTCTACCTGCCGGTGGGCTATCGACCCGGCAATCGCTATCCTCTTGTCATCACTCAATATATTTCTCGACCGGGATACTATGCTGCAGTTGGCGACGAAATACCTATCCTACCTTTGGCAGCTCACGGAATTGCCGTTTTTTCGATGCACTCGCGAGAACTCAACCAAGTCTCTGAACTCGGTGAGTTTCAGTTGGAACTCGACCGCGTCCGCCGCCCTCTCGATGCAATGAAGTGGATCATTGGAAAGCTCGTCACGGATGGCATCGTTGATCCCGAACGGGTTGGGATCGGCGGATTGAGCTATGGCAGCGAAATAGCGATGTACGCCTACTGGAAAAGCGACCTATTTCGTGCGGTCAGCGTGGCGACCGGATCCTGGGATCCGACTTTGATGTTATTCGGGGGATTGGGTTACGCCGCCTACATGGAACGACGCGGATTTCCGATTTCGCGACATCTGGATTCCTTTCGTCAATGGAGCGAACTCTCCGCGGGCCTCAATGCACGGCCCGACTTACCACCGCTGTTAGTTCAGTCTTCTGATTCGGAGGAGGTCTTGAGCGTACCGACCTGGTTTCAGTTGCGGCGCGTAAACGCAAACGTTGAATGGTACGAATATCCAAACGAAGGACACGTCAAACGTAGTCCGGCGAACAAATGGTGGGTCTTCCATCGTAATCTCGATTGGTTTCGGTATTGGCTGAAGAACGAAGAAGATAGTGACCCAAGCGAGCGTGAGAATTACCGGCGCTGGGGCTCTTGGCGTCCCCACACACGGATGAGCGGAAAACAAATCGGTGCTCCAGCGAGGAACTCAAGCCACGGCTGACACGCAATTCCCGGTCCATCTCCTCAGCCACGATTCGATGTAGAGTTGGCGTATCAACTCGCCGACCCCGACATGTGTTTTTGTCACGTCTCTGGAAAGTATTTCCTCTGTTTTCTTTTTGTCTAGAATATTTCTTCCAACAAGGATACCACCGAGCAATAGTTCCCGTAGGAATGATCGATTGCTCTCTACTAGATCTCGTATCCACAATTCGGGCGTACCCTTTCCAGTGCCGCGTTCTAAGACCATGTCCGACAATTGCAAACGAAAGGCTTCACGCGCAACTGCCCCATTTTCACCCCCGGCAAAGTGGAGACAACTTGTGATCCTGGCGAAGGCCTCCACAAGCGGCTGGCTCGCAATCGGGCTCTTAAAGAGGTTTCTGCTGGAACCGCCGAACGGTGAGTGTGACCAAGTGGATGTCGCCATTATCAGCGCGTATATGAGCATCGCTCGGCCAGCAGGCATATCCTGCACGTTCTGAAACCAGGGATGTATCCAGCGGGACAGGGATCGCTCGTAGTTGTTAACGGCGTCCTTCGAAATCAGATAGCGTTCATTTGAATAACGTAGCCAATGTCTGTATCGATAAAAACTCCAATAGCTAGTGCGCTTCTGCCATCGTCGATACTGTATCGCCTGATTCAGTGCCCTCCAAAGAGAGACTCGGGTTAGCTCGGCGTAATCTATCGCCGCCAAAAGGGTTCTGAGACTGAATCCGTACGTGGCCAAGCACTCCGTGAGGACTTCGGGGGAAGGCGAATGTCCGAAGATGTCATCCCCAATTTCTCCCGTAAAAATTGCCGTTGCCTTTCGCTCGCCGGCAATTCGAATCAATTTTGGCTCCGCATCGTACGCGCTGAAATTTAGAACCGGGTTGGCGGTCAAGGCACAGTTGAGAAAGGTACGGAAGTCCAGAGCGGCGTCGCTTTCCATTTCAATTAGCTCTAGTCCGTGCGGGTCGGTCATGCTTCGGGCAAATCGTCGCTCGTCGCCCGCACCTCTCGAATAAAAATTCACCGATATGACATTTGGCCGAGTCTGCGCGCGACGAAGGCACGCCAAGACTATCGAAGAATCGAGGCCGCCAGATAGCTCAAGGAGAATCGTGTCGTGTGGGGATGCCCAAGCATTTATACACAACTGAGTTTGCGCCCGCATGAGGTTCGCGGCCTCGATTAGGTCCTCCGCGGTACTCGATGGCGAAAGCGACGCGGGGTTCCAGTAGAGCCGCTGCGATGAACCACTTGCGGAAAACTCGAAAGCCTCTCCGCAAAGCACGGTCGAGATCTCCTTTATGCCAGTTTCATGGGTTAGATAGTCTCCTCCGGCGGCTTGAGCCAAGACACAGTCCCAGTTGATTGATAGTGGGGCTATGCCAAGATCCAAGCAATCGTCCACGGAGGAGAAGAAAATCCTGACCCCGCCCACCAAGACCCAAAAGCAAGGTAGCGGGCTCACCGGCCCCCTTAAAATGGTAACGCACCGAAGCTCTGGTCTCTTCAGAAACAGCACGTAAGAGCCCCAGTGGCTCGCGATTAACGAACGCCCCGCAGTGTCTGCAATCTCCTTGGTCCTCCGTTCTCCCAACTTCGTAGTCCTAGTCGCGCACACGTCGGTAGGTGAATCATTTGTCGCGAATAGCGTTCCAACTGCAACTCCATGTCGACCGTGAAGCGGAATTACATCGCCATCATGATGGCCGTTACTGCTGCAAAAGACTGTCAACCCGGAGTCGTCAAACACGCTCTTCCACGAGGTTTCCCTTGTTTGCAATTTCCGTCTGAAGTTGTTCACGAGGTCGGTCGCGCTCGACTGCTCGGGATTCCATACAAACGATATGTAACTGAACATCGGGCAATACTCATCAGACAACAAGGATTGGTTTCAGCATCTGAACTTTCTCAACTCTTTCGTCGATAACCCAGTCACCGATTTGTACCCAAGCGTGTGCGAGGAATGGCTTTGTTTTTACGCCGATGATGAAGGTCGGAATAAGCCGAGAGCGATATAGAAACATTGCAAGAACTAATGCATCGAACAGACATTCCTCGTGGGCTGTGTAAACGAACGTGCGGATTCGCCGAAATATCGCGCAGTGCCTGATGATGGTCGCTGGCGAAGCCGTCAAGCCTGCATTGGTCGAGCGCGCATTTTTCATCGCGCGGAGATGGGATACCATCTGACACAGTCGTTCAGTTCGGAGCATAAACGACACATAAACGTATGATTGGACGAAGCTGACAATGTGGCTCGAGCGAATTGCGAGTGGCCAAGTCCTTCGCCGCCCGGTCGATATCGCTTGAGCCGCCAATGGTATGACAGGCTCGACCCAAAAGCCTTCGGCCCGTGATTTCGTCAATATTCCACGCTCCAACAGCGCGTCAAGGATCTCGGGCGACTGCGCTATGTCGTTGTTTTCGATTGATTGACGACGGGGGCGAACTCCCTCCACAAAGCGCTCAAGAGCTAGCAGGTCGTTCCGATCTACGGCCATGTACTTGTTCTTCGGCAAATCCAGGATGATTGCTCCGTCATCGATTTCGCACAGATGGATATGTTGTGCCAGAAAGTACTTCTGCGTCGCGGGCTCACTCATTTAGGCGTGTCGGGAGATAGGCAGGCTCGGAACCCGATAAGCAAGTGTCGGCGCGATAAGGCCCGACCCCGGGGTGACTTTTATCGTCTGTGGATGATGGCAATTCGATCAGCATCGGACGGTTCTCGATGTGAGCAAATGGGAGGGTATTGTCGCGCCAGCCGAAGAAAGACGGAGCACTTGGCAAAGCCGCACGGCGTCCTTTGAACATCAAGACGCCGTGCGGAAACTGCATGAAGCTCGTTTTAGGCCTGCTGCGTGCCGCCGGCATCAGGACCGTTCAAGGGCTTCTTCGTCTCTTCCGTTACTGTGCCGAGTTCAACAATCATGTCAATCTCCTTTTGTTCACTAAGAGTTGGTTCTACCTACCACCGATCCGGTGGCGTGATTGACGTGACTACGATTGATTCGATATGTCAACGGAAAATTTGACGCCAGAATGGGCTGAGCCGCGACGGGGGGACCTTCGGCTGCCGATGAACGGCGACACTTGGACAGTAGATCTAGCGACGTCGCTGTTGGAGCGGCGAATTATCGCGACGTTTCATGAGGTTGCGGAGTCGCGCGATGTGATGTGTTGAACTGGCATGCCGCCGAATTGCGACCACTCCGCGGTTGTCCGCGGACTCGAGCGTCATATCAGCCGCGATCTACGCGGTGAAAAAATAAATTGAAGCGTGACCGTGGCAGACACCGCCAAGGAGACATAAGTCTCGGCGCGCTTGAATCAATCGTCCGAACAATGTCTTGCCTGACACCGCTGAAGTGTCATAACTGCGTGATGCGTTGACTGGAGCGCGACGTGTTGGTACACAACTCACTAGCGCCCAAGCTGGGGTGTTCACTTTCATCGAGGATCTATCGTACCTCACGGAAGATGACGATTAATCTGCTCGGGACTGCGGTCGGCGCCATGATGGTTCGGAATCGCTTGCGCTCCGCAGTTGGTTCGCCAAAGGAGTGGATTGACTTTCGCGAGGAGTCCGGTGGCTCAATCATGGAGGAGCCAGTGATGTCGCGTCTCGCACGACTTCCGCCTATTTCGTTCGGTTGGTACTACGTCACTCTGCGCAGCGTAACGAACAGGAGAATTGTCACGCGCCAGGCTGAGCTCAAGGCGGTTCGGAAGCAACTGCGAACGACCTTGCGGGAGAAGGGCGCGCAGCTGCACGCAGGCTACATCGCCGAGCACGAGGCGCATCTGGTGCTGCGAGTTGGGGGAGGAAGCTTGAGCGCGATCACCGGCAGCTTTCAGCACGAATACGCGCGGCTCTTCAATCGAACTCACGATGAGCATGGCTCGCTCTTCAGATTGCACTATCGCGTGATTTTGTTTCAGCATCAACAATGGCTCGTGCCGCTGACACACTTTATTCACTGGATTCGCCGACTCGAGGCACCGGACAGTTATCAGGATGGGCTGTGGTGGAGCACGGACGCTGTATACCGAGGAAGCAAAAAGGAGGACTGGATTACGACAAATGTGGTTCTTCGCATGCTGACTCGCGGCGCGTACAGCCGTCAGATTCAAGAGGAAGCTTATCGAAAATTGTTCGACCAGGCGCCGCCGCCAAACCATGCTCGTTTGTTCAGACACGGGTCCGCAAAGGATCCACGGTTTTTGGGCGATGCCGAGTTCATCGCCGACGTGTGGCGCAAGACCGGTCGACGCTCTCCGGATCAAACCCGACCGGCGCGCGACTATGAAGGAGACATTCAAGATGTCGTGATGCAAGTGATTGAGCAGTTCATTGCGCTATGCGATCAGCGATTGCCGCAAGGACAATCCTCGGCCTGGAGACGCGTCGTGACACCGTACAACTTACGATCCCGATCACGCAAGCGGCCCCTTCCGATGGTGCGCGCTTTGAGCGCGTCGTACCTCATCAAGCATCGGATCGCCACGCCCACGCAAACGGCGCGCTTCTTCAATTGCGGCCCAAAACCCCTATCCGCACAGAGACGGCGTTTCTATGAGGCGCTCTTTCGCGAATGCTTCGGGGCCAAACCAGAAATACTCTTTTGCCCCGCTTCGGAGACCGCAACGTCGGAGTGAGAAGTGAAGACAACGGTGACGGCTCTTGACTGCGCAGTTGTTTCCGAGACCGCGGACTTCTGTGGGCCACGATGAACCACGGGGAGTTGGGTGTCGGAGATTGTAAGCATCCTGTGGCGTGATGCCGACCGCTTCGTCAGGCGGCGTCTGGCTGCCGTCTTGCTGCTGGTCGTCGCGGCCTCCGTGTTGACGGCGCTCGCGCCGCTCGGGTTGAAGTGGCTGGTAGATGGATTCGCGGGGCAGGCACGGAACGAGCTATCCCCATCAATTCTCGTCGGGGCCTATGTCCTAGGCCAATTTCTGGCGCGAACCGCGGGCGAAGTTCGCGGTCTGGTGTATGCGCGCGCTGAGCGGCGCATGTTCCGCGTGCTGAGCGGCCGTCTCTTCGCTCACATCCTGAGGCTGCCACTGCGCTTTCATCTGGAGCGCAAGACCGGCGCGGTCGGCCAAACCTTGGAGAACGGACTCACGGGGTATCAGATGATCCTGCATCACCTTGTATTCACCCTCTTACCAGTTACTGCCGAATTGGGCACGATCATCATTGTGCTCGCGCGTCTCGCGCACCCTGCGTTCCTGTTGTTGTTCTGCGGCGCTCTCGTTTGCTACGCCGCGGTTTTTACCTATGCCGCGAAGACTATCGC
>Ga0210393_10001016_pt1 | contig 24178 bp, 22 predicted proteins | sample IncBWC27OmetaG_FD_160068 | JGI IMG/M metagenome (GOLD analysis project Ga0210393, IMG submission 160068) | Forest soil microbial communities from Barre Woods Harvard Forest LTER site, Petersham, Massachusetts, United States - Inc-BW-C-27-O ... | reverse complement strand
CAAATTATCGCAAATCTAAAATCTGCAATTGGCTGGGCTGCTCGTTACGCTTGGGTTTTGCGATCAGTCGGGACTGTTGTTTTCGTCAGGGCGGGTGTCGGGGGGCGTTTTCGCAGGCTGGGGCGGGGCGTTTGCTCCAGCGGGTTCATTCGGGGGATTCGCGGCCACGGGCGCGCTCACGTCGTCATCCCCGGTCGGAATCGGTATTTGCGGGAGCGGCGTGACCGCGCCGTTGCCGCGGAGGCTGAGAATTACGCGTTCGAGCTTTTGCGGATTGTCCGGAGAACTGAGAATCAGAAAATTGAAGCGGGACCCGTTCAGAAGGCGCGCCAGAACTTCGGGAGCGGGCGCGGGGCCGTATTCGGCAACTACCTGTTCGGTCTCGGCTCCGGCGGCCACGGCCACTTCCGCGCCGGTGCGCTGGTGCACGGCAAACAAAATCTCGGACAAGCTGGCCTTGTTGGCGCGGATGGAGAGCAACCCGTTGCGAAACGTAACCTCAAGCGGCTTGGCGGGAGCCGGTGGAGTTTGCACGGACCCGCCGGCAGTGTTGTAGCTGGCTGAGAGTAGGCCGGGACGGGCCGCGGGCGGAAAATCATCAACCTCGACGTTGCGCGTGTCATTGGTGCTGGCGACCGGGGCGCTGCCGGTAACTTTGATGATGACCGTGCGGCCGTAAGGAAATACCTGGAACGATTGCGCGGTCTTCAGATCGAGAACGACACGGGTGACGGGCGGGCTCGACTGAAACAGTCCCACGCGCACGCTTTTCACTTCACCCCGATTGACCACCTGATTACGAAGCGCGTTGCCGGGGAGAGCGTTGGGAAAATCCACCACCAAGCGATCAGGGCCGGTCAAAACTTGAGTCTCCGGTAAGAGGCGGTCGCTGCCTTCGACTTCAATCTCCACGGCGTTTTTGCCGTCGAGAACTTGGACGCGACGAACTGAGGAAGAGTGAGTGGGCGAGGAGTGGTTTAGCGAAGATTGACTGAGCGATGATTGGCAGAGCAGGGCGGCGGGCGCAGCCAGGCCTAGAAGAAAACTGGCAAGCACGAGCGCACCAAGCCGATTGCCGCGGGGAGTGGGCATGTACACCTGTAAAGCTGATTCTTTGTTACTGTAACTGCGATTGTAGCGCGATTCGGCCTGCGCTTAGTAGAAGAACCGCTTACTTTGGTATTAGAACCAAGGGCGGGGTCCGAAACGTCCGTCGTGGCGCTGCTCTGGCGGGCGCTGCACGGCGGTTGAGACTGAGACTCCTCCGCCGCGATGAAAAACGCGGACGTTCGGAATGACCAGAGCTGACTGTCCCGTAAAACCAAACAGAATTTCGCGGTTACTTGGTCAGGGGCTTCAAGATATCGCTCAGTAAATCGGGTTGGTCTGAAACGCGCTCCAGGTGCGGGTTCTGATCGCCGCCGTGGTAGACGACGGAATACGTCTTGATGTACTGCGCGTTTTCCACCAGCAACGCGATGGGGCCGGCGCTGGCCTGTGCGGCCTTCAGCGCGGCATGCATCAGGGGTGGCGAATATTTGCGGCCGTTGACGGCGATCAGCTTCATTCCGGGGCCAAGGCCCGCGGCGTGGGCGGGCGAGCCTGCGATCACGTCGTAGAATTCGCCATTCTCGCTCACGCTGAATCCCACCGAGTAGGAAAAATCCGAAAACTTTACCAATTTCTCGATCGCCTGCGCGTGCCGATTGGGCTGATCGTTGTAGACCAGCTTCCAGCCTCCGCGCTCGATGCCGCCTAAAGGCGCGTGGGTGGTGGTTGCGCCGACGCGCTCACGCAGCAAGGTTGCCCAGTCGTATGGCACGACTTCATTCAGGGCGCGCACAATGTCGTCGAATGTGTACGGAACAACTTTAGGGGGACCGCTTTCGCCGCCGTGGAAGCTGCGGCAGAAATCGTTGAGCGAGCGCTGGCCGCGGGTTTGCTGGCGAATAGTCGCATCCACTTCGAGCCAGATTAACTGGCCTTCGGGATAGTAGTCGAGACTGCGGCGCCAGCTGGTCCACTGCGGGCCCATCATGCGCAGAATCTGCACCGAGCGGGCCGTATCTTCGAGCGTCCGCCAGTTGCGTCCGGTGCGGTGGTCGAGCTCGGCGGCGGTGCGAGCCAGAGCTTCGCGATACTGCTCGGGAGACCACAACCCGCTGCGGGCGGCGAGCAACGTGCCGAGATATTCCGTGAGGCCTTCGTACACCCACAACAGATCGCCGACCATGGGTTCCTGATAGTTGGGCGTGGCGAGGCCCGCGGGACGGCGGTATTTGCCATTCCAGGAGTGGGCGAATTCGTGGGGTACGAGGTCGGCGAAGACGAGGTGCAGATCGTCATCGAGCAGCGTGCGCCCGGCGGCAGCGCTGTCGTTCGATTCGTGATGCTCGAGGCCGTGGCCTCCGACGACGTCGCTGAGCGTGTAGAGAAAATGATATTGGCGATAGTGGCGCGCTCCGAACAGGGCTCCGGTTTCGGCAACCAGTTTTTGATAGGCGGCGAGATCTTCCGGCTTCATGGCCATCTCGGCTTCGCTGTCGGCGACCAGGTCCATGACGTGCACGGGAGTTTCGCCAGGCTTGGTCAGCTCAATGCGGCGGTAGAACAGGCCGGCGATCAATGGGGAATCGATCAGCGTGGTCAGAGAAGTTGGAGTGAACTCTATTTTGTCCGCGTCGGCTCGCGCTACGGTGAGCGCGGTTCCGAAGTTCCAATTCGGGGGCAGCGTGACCGAGGGCGCGAATTCGACGGCGTCTGATTTTGCTCCCTGCGGATACAGCACCACTGCATTCCAGTTCAGGTCGAGGAGGTTGCTGGATGCGGCGGGGCCTCCGCCACCGGCGCTGTCCTGCGTGGTGATGGCGTCGAGGGAAACTTGCAGCTCCTCAGCGCCGGCAGGGACGGTTACGTGGAACGCATACATATCCACGGGATCGCGCGCCCAGGCGAGCGGTTGGTCCATCGCTTGCATCTTTATTCCGGTGAGGGCGCCGATCGGGCCGCTGGGGCGATGGTTGCCGGGGATCCACTTCGGAAAGACCAGTGTCATCGCGCCCGGTTTTACGGGAATGCGCAGGTGCGCGTGATAAATGTTTCGCGGCGCGTCGGTGAGATCGACGTGGAGTTGGATGGCCTGGGCGAGAACTACGCCCTGCAGGGAAATAATCAGGAGGCAGGCCATCGACCAGAAAATGAAACAGCCGAAACTGAAACGCGCGCCACAAATCAAACGCCGTAGAAGCACTTTCCCTCCTGCGAATCCAAGCCGGAATTGAATAGGAAGGCTATCGGAATTGATCGAGCCTGGGCAAGGGCGGGAGAAGCAAGGGGGCAGGGACACCGAGCCTGAACCCTGATCCCTAGTCCCTAGGCCCTGATCCCTGTTTTACGGCGGGCTAGCGATCCAACGGCGATCACACCGGTGATCAGCATGAGCCAGGTTTCGGGCTCGGGGACGGCTCCGGTGGTTCCGCAAGGGCTAGTCTTTTTCTTCTTACTGATATCGGCGAGGGCGATGCCGCCGCCTTTGACTGGCTGCTTCGGCGGAGCGCAAACACCACTGGGCAGCGGGGGTGGCAAGACGGGGACCACGCTTTCACCGGAAAACGCGGCGTACAAGCTCAGGGGAGGAAGCGGCTGGCTTCCGGCGACACCCGGGCGGTTCAAGAGAGCGGATACGAACTGGACCGGAGGCATTGCCAGGGAACTGCCTTCGCTCGCGCCAACCGGCTCTTCAAACTTTGCGGCGGGAGGCTCGGAGGACGAGTTCAGTTGCTGCGGAACTACTTCCACGCGGTTAGCGCAGCGGGCGCGTGCCGTCATTTTCCCGTCGGTGATCAGCTTTTCGCCCTTGTGCAGGGTGATGCGGTGCCGCGTCCAATACACGTGGTTGCCGATGCGGTAGGAAACGTAGACGGTCTGGGCCAGGGTCAAGCGAACCACGCGGGCGTGGTCGTAGTCGAATCCCGCGTAGTGGGCCGCGACAATGGGATCGTGTTCCGCCACCCACTTAAGTTCGCGGGCATCTTCCACTCCGCCCGGCACCACGGAGTAAGGGTAAACGGGGCGCGTCGAGGCTTTCGGCTGGAGAGCCACTTCGCTGGCGGCCAGCAGCCGGACTCGGGCGTCCTCCGCGGCTGTGCGATTGAGGTCTGGGCTGGTTTCTGCGGAATGCAGCGACGGGCTCAAGTAGCGGAGCGCAACCGCGGATAACCCTGCGGCGAAGAAAACAACCAGCAAGCCAGCCATGATCCGCCGGGCCAGACGATTCCGCCGGTGACGTCGAGTTGGCCGTCGCCGGACCCGAACCTCACCGCTGTCTTTTCCGCTGGTCAAGTTACGGCTCCTGGTTTGGTTGAGTTTCGGTTTGGTTGAGTTTCGGTCGTTCCGGTTTCGTGGGTTCCAGTTTCGCGGATTCGAACTTCGCCACGCTCGTCACGCGCGCACTTCCCCGAATGCTGATTTGCAGGTTGACTGCCATTGCCCGCTCGGCCGGAACTTAGAAAACGCCGGGAGATAGCACCCCACGTCGGCCCCGATGTTATCAGAGGGTGCAGTGGTTTGCACAAAATACGCCAGAAGTTTGTTGAATGAGTGTGTTCCGGCATCACGACGTACCCCCAACACCACCAGCCGGTCACGCCGGCGAACCGGCTCCGCCATAACATCCGCGGTAGCGATGACGCCGAAACCCGCGCGGAACCCGCGCGGAACAAGCTTTACAAGGTGGACCGGATGTCGTAAGCTTTGGCGGCTTTGGGGCTACACCGCAGAATCACCTACCACCAGAAGGGTCTTTTCTATGCCGGCCTGTACGTCACTCTCCATTTCGCAACTTCTGAAGAATATTTTGGTCCGCCGGGCTGTGATGGTCATTCCGGCGATGGTCTTGATCGCGATCAGCGGGTTAGCCCAAACTGCCGTCACCACCTATCACTACGACACCCACCGCACCGGCTGGAATAATACCGAGACCACATTGACGCCGGCGAACGTGGGCAGCACCAGTTTCGGACTGCTGCATAACATAACGCTCGACGACCAGGTCGATTCGCAACCTCTGGTGGTCCCTGGCGTGACCATCACCGCCGGAAGCAGCCAGGGTCAGCACGATGTGGTTTATGTGGCCACGGAAGGCAACACCATCTATGCCATCGACGTGCACAGCGGCGCCGTGCTGCTCAACCCCAATTTCGGGACGCCGGTGCAATTTCCCCTGGGCTGCAACAACAACGGGCCGAACGTAGGCATCAATTCGACGCCGGTGATCGACACCGCCAGCGGCACGCTCTACGTGATCATTTACACCCAAGACGCGACCCTGGGGCCGACGTATCGCGTTCATGCTCTCGACCTGGGCAGCCTGACCGACAAAGTTACGCCGCAGATTGTGAGTGCGTCGCACCCGCTCAGCAACGGAACAACTTTCAATTTCAACGCCACTTACCAGCGCCAGCGACCGGGCCTGCTCCTGGCCAATGGCAACATCTATGCGGGGTTCGGAAGTTTCTGCGACTTTAACGCCAACCTGTCGCGCGGCTGGCTTCTGGGTTGGAACACGGGCACGCTCACTCCGTTGGCGGCGAACCGGCTCAACGATCTCCAACCTTCGTCCCCCGATAACTTTTTTCTGTCTTCGATCTGGATGTCCGGTTATGGCCCGGCGGCAGACGACTCCGGCAACATTCTTTTCGTGACGGGAAATTCCGATCCCTCCGGCACCACCTACGACGGAGTTACGAATATTCAGGAGAGCGTGGTAAAGGTGCCGGCGAACCTGGGCAGCGTGCTCGACGTGTTCACGCCCAGCGATCAAGGAAGCCTGGATCAGGGCGACACGGATTTCGGATCTGGGGGCGTGCTGGTTCTCCCCGATCAACCTGGTTCCATCACCCACATGGCGGTAGCTGCGGGCAAAGATGGGAACATGTATTTTATGAACGAAGACGACCTGGGCGGCTACTCCACGACCAAGAACAACGTACTCGGCACCTACTCGATCGGTGGTTGCTGGTGCGGTGAATCGTACTTCGTGGATCCAGTCGACGGCATGGGACGGGTGGTGGCCAGCGGTGGCGGGTCCGTAGGCGTCTGGAGAGTGGTGACATCGCCTACCGCCATGTTGACTAACGTAACGAACTCGTCGGGCCTAGGTAACAACGTGCAGGACCCTGGATTTTTCACCTCAATCTCCTCCAACGGCACCGCCAATCCAATTATCTGGGCAATATCGCGCCCTGCGACCACCAGCAACGGAGCGCCTATTTCTCTTTATGCATTTGACCCGGAGTCGGGTGGAAGCACCATGTCGCAGTTATTCAACGCGACTGCCGGTGCATGGCCGAATACAACCGGCAATGCCAATCTGGTTCCGGTCGTGGCGAACGGTTTGGTCTTCGTGGCCAGCCACCAGCAATTGCAGATCTTCGGACTGACTGGGCAGGCAGGCGCGACGACCACCACGCTGAGTTCGTCGGTGAATCCATCCGTGTCGGGCAAGCCGGTCGCTTTCACCGCCACGGTTTCTCAACAGTCGGGTGGCGTAATTCCTACGGGCAAGGTGGAATACCTGAACGGCACGGCCGTACTCGCGACCTTGAAGCTTACATCCGGGTCGGCCAGGTACGTCACGTCAAAACTGCCGCCGGGGACCAACGCAATCACTGCTGTCTATCTGGGCGATTCCAGCCATAGCGGCAGCACGTCGGCGCCGGTCAATCAATTCGTACTGGCGGCGACCACCACCGCGCTCACATCTTCGGCGAATCCATCGATCTACGGGAACGCAGTAACGTTTCGCGCGACGGTGACTTCCGCGGTCGGCGCACCGCCCAACGGAGAGCCGGTCTCCTTTATGGTCGGCACTACGGTTCTGGGGACCGCGGCATTGAGCAGTGGAACTGCGAGCTTTTCCATCTCCACGCTGGCGGTGGGCACGCACGCGGTGAAGGCAGTCTACGGCGGAGATGCGAGCTTTGCCCCCAACACTTCCACGGCTCTTCATCAGTCCGTTGCCAAAGCCGCCAGCACGACGGCCCTCGTCAGCTCGCTGAATCCGTCTCTCGTCGGGCAGTCGGTAACTTTCACGGCAACCGTGGCTCCGCAGTACAGCGGCACACCAACCGGGCGGGTAACATTCAAGAATGGGACGACGTTCCTGGCAACCGCGACGCTGAGCGGTGGTGTTGCGAGCTACACCACTGCAAAATTAGCCGCAGGAACGGCGTCGATCACGGCGGAGTACCTGGGAAACGCTTCGTTCACCTCCAGCACTTCAGCCGCTCTAAGCCAGGTGGTAAACCCGGCAAACGCAACCATTTCCAGAATGTTCGAGCCAGTCGGGCACCGACCTTGAACAGGATTTCACGCGGGGGAGAAGCAAACGAAATGTTGCGGAAACCCTCCCTCGGCACGTGCTTGAAACTTCGTCCGCTGATGCCTTCGCCCCCTGAAGAAAGCTGGAATTCCGTTTCGAGGCTGCGTCTACATTCACTCGTTGGGGCGTCTGCGGCAATCCGGCGAGTCATCGTGCGGGGCTGCTGACCTCTGAGCATCAGGGATGCCCCCAATTTGAACGAGAGTAGTCGCGATTTGGGCTGGACAAATCAAAACAAGAGGAAGGTCGCAATGCGATGGCTCATCATCGCGGCATTCGAGACCGTGGAGGGTTTTGGGCGGGACTCTGCGCGCTATTCGACGCGCAGAGCCTGGACGGGATTGATGGATGCGGCGCGGCGAGCGGGGATCATACCCGCAATGCAAGCGGCGACAATCAGAACGACGACAGCTACCGCCATGACGCTTAAGTTGACACTCGTGATCTCATAGAGCTGCGCCTTGACATAACGGACGCAGAGCAGGGCGACGGGCACACCTACGATGAGACCGAGGAACGCTTGCGCCATGGCTCCGCGCATCACCATGCCGATGACGCGTGTGCGTTCGGCGCCGAGGGCCATGCGGATGCCGATTTCCGAAGTGCGACGGACGACGGTGTAGGCTGTGACCCCGTAGAGTCCGATCGTGGCCAGCAGAAGCGCCAGTCCGCCGAAGAGCGAAGTCAACTGTGCGATCATCCGGTTGTCGTTGAACCGGTCGGCTATCTGCTGGTCGAAGGTCTGGAACTTGACGATCGTCAGGTTGGGATTGATCCCGGAGAGCGTACGCTGCGCAAGCCTCTCCATGTCGTTCATCGGGCGATCGGCGTCGATGACGATGGCGCCGGCATAGAGCGAGATATCTGTGGCAATGGGCCCTTTGTCGCTCGCCGGACGCTGTGTGATGGGCACGAAGTACATGGCGTGATCTTTCCACTGAACCGCCGTATAGGTGGTGTCGTCAACGACGCCGACAACCTCGAAATCTCCCGCGCTTTGCGGACCCGGAGCAGAGCCAATCCGGTGACCGATGGGATTCTCGCCCGGTTTGAAGAACTGCTTCACGAATTCCTTGTTGATCACGGCCACCGGAGGCGCGGACGACAGGTCCTGCGGCAGGAAGCCGCGCCCCAGCAGCACATGCGTCCCAACGGAGTCGAAGTACTCGGCGTTGCCTTTCACAAAAGACGCGCCCTTGTTCGGATCGGGCTCGCCCTGCACCTGCATGCCGTTGCTCCAGTTGTTGTCTTCCATGGGTGTGTACGTGGCGATGCCCACTTTCACGACGCCCGGAATCGCGTGGAACTGGGCCTCGATGGTGCGATAAAGCGACTCAACCTGCGTGGTTGCGTATCCGGCGGCCTGCGGGTTGATGTGAATGATGTAACGGTTCTTCGAGTCGAGATGCATGTTTGAGGTCTCGAGCTTGTTGAGGCTCTGCGCAAATAAGCCGGCGCCGACGAGCAGCACCAGGGAGAGCGACGCCTGCAGGACCACAAGGCCGCGCTGCAACAGGGATGCTCCCGGGGCGACGGTGCGCGAACCTGAGCGCAAAGCTTCGGCGGGCTGCGCCTGGGCGGCAATCCAGGCAGGCGCTACGCCGAAAAGGATGCCGGTGAGGAGCGAAAGAGCAAAAGCAAAGCCGATGACCATCGCTGAGGGAGCCGCATTGATGGGAATGTTCTGCGCTCCGGGAAAGGCCATCGCCAGCAACATGCGCGCTCCGGCGTACGCCACGGCCAGGCCGGCGATGCCGCCGAGTCCGGCGAGAAGAATGCTTTCGGTGAGCAACTGGCGGATGATGTGGCTGCGTTGCGCTCCCAATGCAGTGCGCACGCACATCTCCATTCGCCGGCTCATGCTGCGCACCAGTTGCAGATTGGCAATGTTGGCGCAGGCGACGAGAAGAACCAGAGCGGCGATCCAGGTGAGGAGATGCAGTTGCGACTTGGCATCGTCCTGTAACTGCTGGATGCCAGCGCCTCCCGGTGTGAGGACAACATGGGTGCGACCAAGAAATGTCTTTGCGCGTTCGTTCGTAAACACCTTGAAGGTAGAGAACTGCTGGAGAAGCAGGGCGCTGGCCTTCGCTTGAACGGCAGGGAGCGAGACGCCCCGCTTGACCCGGCCGACGACAAAGAGCCATGCAACTTCAGGATCGTGTACGTAGGGAACGCTGAAGATCACCGCCATCGACTCGAGCGGCAAGTAGAAATTGGGCGGGTTGCTGGTAAGCCGGTCGCCGTAGTAACCCTTCGGGGCGATGCCGATAATGGTGACCGGCTGCGTATTGATGCGGAAGGTGCTTCCGACGACGCCGGGATCGGAGGCGTAGTCGTGCGCCCACGTGTCGTAGCTCATGACAGCAGTAAAGGCCGCGCCCTTGGCGTTGTCTGCATCAGTAAAGAAAAGGCCGGCTGCGGGCTGAAGTCCAAACGTGCGGAAGTAGTTGCCCGACACAAATTCTCCCATCACCGATTTTGCGACCGCCTGCGGGCCTTCGCGACGCGCGGTCAGCGGCCGATATTCGAATCCCGCTTCCATCGCGGACAGCTCCTCAAACTGCGGTAGCTCCTTCTTGAACAGGAGATACGACTCGGTCGAAAACAGAGAGTAGTTGCCAATCTCGTTGTAGCCGGAGTTGACGCAGCAATCATCACTGTCGCCGATGCGGACCAGGGTTTTGGGATCGGTAACGGGCAGATTGCGCAGCAGGACGGCATTCACCAGCGTGAAGATCGCCGCATTGGCCCCGATGCCGAGAGCCAGCGTGAGAATGACGGTGACGGTGAAACCAGGCGTCTTGCGCAACTGGCGAAATCCGTAGGTAAGATCCTGAATTAAAGTCCTCATGCCGGCCCTCCGGACACAATGGGATGCTTCATCGAACAGCACGTTGCACGTCGTCTGACGATCAATCTACCATGGCTTGACTGCAGATATAGCAGCGAGGAGTTGGATTACTGTGCCTCTATTCTCGTCCACCGCCTTCGAGGCTGGCACTGAGTTCAGACCCTTCTGCTCAATAGAGCGAGAAAGGTTCAATCTCCAATTCGTTAAAGAGTGTGGCCTTTTGAATGGTTGTGAGCGGATAACGGGCTTAACCCGGAAGTCATGCCGCCACAAGTCGGTAATCGGACAAAATTAAATCTGGCTGACGCTTCAGAAGTCGGAATCTTGGAAGTCTGTAGCCACCCTTCACGAGTGTGCCAGAATCCCTGATTCCAGCCGCCTCAAGCAGTGCTGAAAACACACCTCATTGTTGTGCCTGGTTTGGGAGCCGGCCTCTGTCCCGAAATCTACCCTGTCAGGTATACAGCGTAACGGCTTAAGCGGCGGCCCACCGCTGGAGATCCTCACACGACCTACAGCGCTAGATTTTCATGCTGACGGTGCAAAAGCCGCTTTGCGATGTGTCATTGTGCTTCAACACATGCGTAATCCTGAGAGACGATTAACACTTCTGTGACTCGGCCGACTATTGGGCATCCGCCCCCGGTCCCACAGCCACGACAAAATATGTGGCCGGCGTCGTGCCGACATTCTTAATGTCGTGCTCGTCGTTGGAATGAACAAATCCTACCGAGCCCGGCCCCATAACACGACTTGTGCCATTTATCGTGAGCTGTACCGTTCCTTCCCGAATGAGCCACATTTCGCTGTGCACGTGGTGATGTGCGGCATGCGGCATCCCACCCGGCGGTAATGTGGTTTCGTGTACTTCCAACGACTCGGCTGTGGCCAGTTTGCCCTTCAGAATCGCGCGGATCGCCGCACCGTTTACAATTTTCATTGGCAGTTCGCTGAACGGGTACGTAGTCGAGGGAATGGAATTATCCTGGTTCGGCAAACCCTCTAATTCAAGCGCGCTCGAGACGAATCCCGAGAGCAGAAAAAGCACTTCTCGTCGAGTAGCCGACATTCGGGTCCTCCTGAGAAAACAAGTTTATAGGTGGGCTGGCATGATAGCAGAGGATTCCTCACCGCACCCCCCTGCAGGGGTCATGAGCGTTATTGATTCCATGACTGTGTCGGCTCCGACGCCCGAGTAAAGTTTCCTAACGCGCCCTTTCGCGTCGCCGCCGACGCTTCCCCATCCCAGATGAAGATTCAAATATTTCCTCTGGGGGTGGGGAATTGCACTCGAAAAATGTGCATACGTGTTTAGAGGTGAAGCATAATCCTTTCTGATGGGGACAATGAGGTCTAGATTCAAATGAGAGCGGCTGTGCGCGGCTCAATTTAACAGATTGCCAGCAAGGAAGGCGTTGATGTCGTCAAGGATTCCGAGGCTACCGGCGATATTCCCATTACTACCTGATGCGAACGGGGAGGGATGCGCAGCCGATTCACATGTTGGAGTCCTAGATATTGGCAATTCGCTTGTGCGGTATGTGAAACTTCGCCTAAAGACTGACGAAGATCTTGTCTCAGATCTGCTCGCAAATGAGCCTGACGCCTTGACAGTCCTTTTCGAGCGTCACAGCGTACTCGTATTTCGAATAGCACGCAGGATTCTTCGCAACAACGCGGAAGCAGAGGATGCGGTGCAACAAGTGTTCTTGGATGTGTTCCGTGCAGCCGAGCAATTTGAGCCCGAGAAGGGCTCCTTTAAATCCTGGCTCTTGATGTTCGCCTATCACCGGACTTTCAACAGCCGTCGTCAACTCCGTATACACGGCTTTTACGATTCAGAGAGCGTAGAAGAGCTACCGGAAGAATTGATCCAAGGCGCAAGTCGCCAATTGCCTTTCGCATCGGCCGAGACCACTATTCTGGTTGAGCAGGTTTTGAAGCTCATCCAGCCCCGACAACGCCGAGCGATCGAACTTACCTACTATGGAGGCCTGACGGCAGAGCAGGCGTCGGAAGTAACAGGGGAGTCAGTGCGTGTCGTCCGCCACAATCTCTATCGTGGACTCGAAAAGCTTCGTACCGTTCTTTGCAGCAAATTGCCCGAAGGGGGGAAGAACGGAAAGTCGACGGAACGGACTCGGATATGAATGACCACAAGAAATTCGAAATACTGTGCGCGTTGGTGGTGGTCGGGCAGGTCAGTGATGCCGATCTCCGGGAACTGAAGCAGCACATGGAAGGCTGCGTCGATTGCCAAAGTCGCATTTCAGACTTCGCTCAAATAAGCGCCCAGGCATTGCCACTATTGGGAGGAAAATACAGCAAGAGCCAATCCCCCAGAGGGATGACTGCGCGGTTCATGGAGCGGGCCCGAGCTCAAGGCATCCAGCTCCGTCAGTCGGCACTGTGCCCGAGTGATTTGTCGTTCGGGTTGTTAAGTTTGAAGGGGAGCGTGGGGGCGGCGCTGGTGCTAATTGCCATTCTAACTCTCAGTATTTCCAAGTTCGTTCTCTCGCGCGCACCCCTGGAGGACACATCGAGTGCTGAAAAATCAGGACTTCCAAACGAGAGATCCATTCAATCGGAGATTGGGCAAAATCCTTCAACGCAACACCGAACAGAACCTCTGCCAGTTCCACGGCAAATGAGGATATCGAATGCTCGATTCCCGGAATCTACAAACACTCTAAGGGGGCCAAACATGAAAAAGCAAAGCGGCTCCTTTGGGCCGGGGCGCGTCCGTGCGGAGGTCCAATACTCAGCCAGTCACTACCACGGTAAGACGGGGTTTACTAGCCCGATTCTCTCAAGCGACGTTACAAGTGAACATCTGAGATTCTTTCAGCCCTACCACGGGAGTTCCAATCGGCCGTGGCTCGTTGCGACATCGCTCAGGCTTTTCACGGAGCGTAGTCAGCCAGCGGAGTCGGTGAACTATGTGGGCACCGAGCCTAGAGAGCATATGGCAACGTTTGCGATTCTGTCGCTGAATTCACCGGTCCATCTTTTCAGCTTCGGATCTGATCGACCCGTGCTGAGCGATTCGTTTCGAACTCAATCAGAATTTAGTCCCACTATCGACTGGTACGAAGTCTGGCTAAGAATGCGTGCCGAGTCGATGCAAAACTTGAACGATCCGTTTTCCCAACAGATCGAAGGGGACCAGCGATGACTCACAAGAATGCGCGCATCATTGTGGATGCGGTCGCGCTCGCGTTCCTTCTATCCATCGTGGCCATGGCTCAAAGCGGAGGTACGGCATCTCCCAGCGCTTCTCTTGTATCGCCCGCTAAGATCGGAGTAGTCAGCATCCAAAACGCCATCGTTGGCACCAGTGATGGCCAGAGGGACTTGCAAGTTCTGGAGAAAAAATTCGGTCCGAAGAAGAGCGAATTGAAGTCTCTTGGCGATGAAATCGATACCCTAAAAAAGCAACTTGAAACACAGGGCCCCAAATTAAATGACGAAACACGATCGAGTTTGGCCAGGCAGGTCGACAGTAAACAGAAAGCTCTCAGTCGAGCGCAAGAAGATGCCCAAAACGATTACGCTGAACAGCAGAACGAGATCGTACAGAGGATCTTGCAGAAACTTCTACCGATCATTGAGACCTACGCGAAGGACAATGGACTGAGTTTCGTCATGGACGGCTCCAAGCCGTGGCCTGAGTGGCCTATAGTTTGGGCCAGTTCTTCTGTTGATATAACCAAGTCTGTTGTCGACATCTACAACTCGCAGTCCGCCGGACTCGAACCTCGATCCAGCGGCGTGGGGCGCCAAGCTCGACCCGAGAAAGCACCTCAAAACACTCCCCCGACATCGCAAGGCTCGGCACCCCCAAAGTGAGGCATTACCAATATCCGAGCGCTGGACCGTGAACGGAGTATCAGTAAATCCCGTCTCCCGTACGAGATCACGAGCGCCGGCCCTTCCTGGGTAGGGCGGGCGATTTGTAAGTGCGCTCGACAAATTCTCAATGTTTCCTCTTCAGGGCCTCACTGTGTTTCTACTCGTACCTTAAAGCAACCATCGGGTCGACCTGCGCCGCGCGCCGTGCGGGGACATAGCTTGCCAGCAGCGCGACGAGAATAAAGAGTACTGGTACGACGATATAGGCCATCGGATTCGTCGCTCCAACACCAAACAACAAGTCTCTCAGCACACCCCCTAAGCCGAAGGCACCGCAAACTCCAATTGCCACCCCAGACAAAGCAAGACCAAGGCCTTGCCTGATAACGAGTGAGAGAATGTTCGCACGACTCGCTCCCAATGCGCAGCGGATCCCGACCTCCTTTGTACGTCGAGCAACTGAGTAAGAGATGACGCCATAGAGTCCGAGTATCGTAAGCACTGTTGCTAACACAGCAAATGCAGTCAGCAACCGCGTCATGAGCCGAAGCTGACCTTGCGATGTTTCAACCACGTCGTTCATGGGCATGACATCAGAAACGGGCTGCGCAGGGTCGATGGCGAGTATCTGCTTCCGAACTTCTTTCGCGAGCAGCGAAGGATCGCCATTAGTGCGGACGGCCAGCGTGGTCGAAAGGTTCGGCGACTGAAAGCATGGTTGATAGAGTTCCATGCGGACGTTGTATAACGGATCTTGGCCGACATCAGCTACGATGCCGACGATCTCTTTGGGCTGAGGATTAGCACCGATAAGAATCTGCCGCCCAATCGGATTAGGCCCCGCAGGGTATTGTGGCCAGAAGTGCCGTGCCAGCGTTTCACTGATGATAACGACTGGAGCAGAGCTCAGATTGTCGTGCGCCGTGAACTGCCGCCCACGCTTCACGGGAATTCTCAGAGTATTGAAGTATTCGGGGGACACCAACTGGACGACGCTGATTGGTCTCTCGTTGAGTTTTAGTCGGGGTGCGTCCGACAACTGAACCGGTGACCCTGCCCACCCCGTCATGGGCAGCGTTAATGTCACCGCAGCGTTGCGGACACCCGGCAACGTCCTCACTTGTTCCGTCAGTTTCTCGTAAAAAGTTGCCTGTTTGAGATCGCTGTTGTAGAGAGAAGACGCCAGTGTAATGTGCATGGTGAGCAACGTTGCTGGTTGGAATGTTCCCGCGACCTGATAAAGACGAGTCAGACTTTGGAGCAGCAACGTGGCTCCAATAAGGAGGACGGTGCAAAGGGCAACTTGACCCGTTACTAAAATGCTGCGCGGACCGAGGAATTGGGCAATCCTTGAGCTTATTGATTCTCTTGTTTTGTGCGCACCTCGCAGGATGCAGGTCAGATCGAGATGCGCAAACTTTATCGCTGGCGATAAGCCACATATGATTCCGGTACCGAGCGAAAGAATCAGCGCGAACGCCACAACCTCGCCATTCATTCGAATTTCATTTGCTCGAGGCAAATCAATAAACGTCATACTCCTAATGCCCGTCAAAGTAGCTGCGGCCAGAATCGCTCCCAACGCACCTCCAAGCATTGCCAGTAGTATGTTTTCTGCCAGCAATTGCCGGATAATCCTTTCTTTTCCCGCGCCGATTGCGAGTCGGATCCCGAATTCCTGCTCCCGCAAACCGGCGCGGACAATCTGCAGAGCTCCGATGTTGGCGCACGCGATGAGCAAAATGAAACCGACCGCGCCGAAAAGCAGCCAAAGCTTGGGACGGACATCGAACACGATTGTATCCAGCAACGGAGTTACATGCTCGGTGGAGTGTGGTTTCGAGTCGAGCATTTCAGGGTGAGCAACGCTGTATTGATGATCTAATACGGCTAACTCTGAGTCTGCTTGTTGAAGATTCAATCCCGAGTTTAGTCGGCCCACTAGATGCAAGACAGGACTTAGCGATCTTGAAGCTCCCGTAATGCGTGCTGACTCAGAAGGCTTGCACACCCAGACTTCTAGGCCCGAAGACGGAAACTGGAATCCCGGAGGCAACACTCCTACGATCGTGTGCGGTGACCCTTCGAGCGTCACAGTCTGACCGATCACCCTTGGATCGCCTTGGAAATGCCGATGCCATAGACCTGCGCTGATCAGCACGACTGCTGGTGCACCGGGCTTGTCTTCCTCCCGAACGAAGGAACGCCCCAGCAACGGCGTCACTCCTAATACGCTCAGGAAATTCGCCGAGACCCGCGCGCCCCGCAACATCTCGGGCTCAGACGACCCCGAGAGCGCAAGCTCCTCTTGCATGTCGGAATAAGCGGCAACGTCGCTGTACGAACGGGCTCGGGCTTTTAGTTCCTCGAAGCGAATGGGTGTGGCCCCTCCGCTTATTTCTACAATCCGACCGGATTGCCAGTACGGCAGCGGCTGGAACAAGACGGTACGGATCACAGAAAACATTGCGCTGTTGGTGCCGATTCCAATCGCCAAGATTAGAATCGCAAAACAGCCGAAACTAAATTGTCTGCGCAACTGGCGCGTGGCAAGTCGAAAATCCTGCACCCATCCATTCATCAGAGGCCCCCTCGAACTCGTGGGCTCATAACCCAAAGGCCAAGGCACGTCGGACGCAATGAGCAGCATCCTGGACCGTGGCAAGAAGGTCTTTGCGGGTTGGCAATTCTCTTTTCGATTTGCGATCCCGCTCAGCGTTGACGCGCCTGTTGCACCATCTCGACCAATACCTTTCGAGTCTCTACCGAAGTCCTCACCTCCCGTAGAAATGCGATGCGGGCGCCACGCATGCCCGCGGGAGTCTTCAAGCGCACATGAAACCCCAAGCGATCGACCGCGGTCATAATCGCCTCCTCGGACTCGATGCGGGCAAATTCCCGAGCCAGCAGGACGAGCGCATCCCGATGGTCGGCGTTCATGTGCTGGATGATTTCGGCCATGGAGTCCGCAAGAGGGTCGGGTTGGTTGCGCTCATAATCGGATGCGGATACCCATCCCATCACTCCGAAGCCTCCCACGTAATAAACATCAACGACGTCCATGCGGTAAAAAGAAAAGTCTTCAAAATCTACCCAATATTTGCTGTTGGCGTGACGCTCCAGGTACAGCTTCCGCACTTCGGCCAACTCGGTGTTCGGTACCGGAAGAGCATTTCCCACCAGCGTGACTCGCGATGCGCCGAGCGGTTCGCCGTCGGTGTCATCCTGGGTCACGAGTAAGCTGGCGCGGGCGTCTGCCTTCAAGTTCTGCGTATGCATTGCCATCGTGCTGATTAGGAAGATTGGATGGCCCTGAGCGCCCAAGCCATACGGCATGACCGATCCGAACGGGAATCCTGCCTGTTTCCGCGAGAGTGTCGAGAGGCTCCCTACGCGCGCCAAGTGCATCAAGGTACGCGCACGCTCCGCGTACGAAGGCTCCGGAATAGCAGGCTGGTCGCTCGCCGGCGTCGGTCCTGCATGTTTTCTGGTGGATGAGGTTGTCATTCGTGGCTTTCTCTCCTAGGTTTCCGCCGCCGGGCGTCACTCTGAGTCCCATTCTGCTCACGACCCCCCGAACCCGCCAACGGTGCGTTTAGCGTGCGAGAGTGTAGTTAGCGCGGATTTCTGTATGAATCGCCACTGGTTCGCCGTTCAAGAGGTATGGTTTGTAGCGCCATTTCTTCGCGGCCTTGATGGAGGAAGAAATCAGTTCGGGCGGCCCCGAACGAGCCGTCCACATACTTGCGGCGCGATTCATCGAAATGGACTGACGCGACTGGAATCCTTCCGACCGGGGTTTTTGGCAACGGCTCGATAGATTTCCAGTCGCTCACCATCGACAGACTTCCAACACCGGAAACAACGAAAACATCGTAGTCATCGGGGTACTAGTCCAAGGCGTCGTCGAACCCAGACGTGATGAGATACACATTGCCGCCGCGCTCAAATACAAAAGTACGAGGAACATCCCAGAAGCTGAAATACTTGATTGCGTGCTCCACGCCCAACACTTTACCCCAAATGGCCGCCTAGTTCCACGATGGTTGATGAAAACGGTCAGCACCTTGTCGCAGGTCCCGCCGAGCAGGAATCGGGTGCAGGTTGAAGGGCGGTGCTGGGAGTCGCACCATCTGAAGTCGCCTTTCACGGCGCACTGTTTCAACAGTTATTCACGCGGCGCGGTCTCTAAGCCGCTATCCGATATGCCACTAGGACGGCCGCACCCACCTCAATCGCGCTTGGATCAAGCGAGGGCTGCTCAGGCTCGGAGTCGACGATTTCGTGCCGAACCGGTCCTCTGGCGATTTGGGAGTGCCATACTTGCTGCAAGATTCTGGGATTCACATCCTGAATATGGATGATTTCACCGAGGGATACTTTTCCTGCGGCAGCATAGGTCGCAGCTTTCTCCCGCGCTGCATCCGTGGCAAGTTGGCGTGCTTGGGTTCGCAATTCTTTGAGTTTGGAGGTGTGGAACTCCATCGACGTGATTTGGTTTGCGCCCGCGTCAACTAAGCCGGATACGATTATCTCGACTTGATCAAGTTGGCTGAGAATCACCGTGATCCCGATCTTTGCTACATATCCAACCGGGCGTCTCTCGTTATTTGAAATCTGATACTCTTGCGATACTGATATTCGAGAGAGTCCTGACTCCTTCACTTTTGCGCGACGCAAGAACGCTGTAACTGTTTGCGCGCCTTTCCTTGCCTTCGCGAAGGCTTCAGATGGTTTCGTCTCAAGACGGGTGATCGCAGCAGTAATCGTCGCTGAATCGGGCGGAACCCGCAGGAGCGCCGAACCGAAAACAGAAATACCAAAAGGATTTTCAATCGTCAGAGAATTGCCATTCATAAATACCCCCGTCAAGCCCGAAACCTTTCCCCCGCTTCGCCGCTTCAGTATTGCACAATCGATTCTCAACTGACGTTAGCAGGCCATTTCGCTCAAATGTCGATAGCTTTCGCTTAAATTCACATTTGAGCGTTTGTGACTTAACATTGCTTTGGCGATCCTCTTTGCAGTCGTCGGGATATCGCATGTGGCGGAACTTCCACGCCTGCTTCGCGGCCACAAGAATGGCTGGGATGTCGTATTTCATGCTGCAATCGCAACGGTCTGGCTAATCATGAGCATCGAGTCTGTTCGACGCGCTACAACAAAGCAGCCCCCTACGGCAATCTGAGACCCACTTTTCTTAGGTGTTGTTAGCAGGAGATTTCGCTGATTGAGGGGTTTTGAGTGTACGAGATTTTTCACCAATTGACCGGAAGCTATTGCGCAAAGTCTTTGAGGACAGACGTGACCCAATCTCTAATCTGTTCGTCAGAGCGGCCCATTGATTGAGCAATCCACACGTCGTCGTGCAAAGTTCCTAATGTCTGAATCTCCTTTGCGTACTTTGAGCGGACCCAGAGCGATTGAAGGGCTTGCACCTGTCGAAGCGGATCGTCACCATTTCGTAGAATCTCTCGTGCCGTTTCCTTCGCTACCCTCAGGGCAGCTTCCCCGATGGTGATCCGAGCCAAACCAAGCTCGTTCATCACTCGTGGGAGCACTTCTGCAACTTCAAAATAGGTTGGACGTTCGAGAATCGCCAAACGCAGTGTCCCTGGACCATCGAGACCTGCTTCTAGCGCATCCTGCGCGATCTGCGGCATATCGGCAGAAGCGATAAGGTCTAATGCGAGTCTCGCCTCGATCTGTTCTCGATCAAATGGCACGCCGCCATTTTAATCTCGATGAGGGTTAGCTGGCGAAATCAGGACACAGCGGTGCGCCGGGATAAACCGGCATGAAGCAGCGGATGAAAGTCCTTATGGGAAAGGAGTAGCGATCCGCTCGGCCTCGAGTGTTGCGCGGGGTATCGCGAGGTACTCAGCGCAGCGTAGACAGAGGATAGGCGGGGTAGGTATTCAGCTCCGAAAACTGTAAACCCGGACGCCGACGCCCTCGCTATGTGCGGAAGGCAACATGAGCAGGCGCGATAGCCCGAGTTCCAACCGGGTTGCGCGTCTCCGAGTTAATCGGGCTGAAGTGGCATTGCATTCATGCCGACAGCATCATGGTCGAAGAACGCTTCTGCCGTGGTGACTGGTCAACTCCCAAAACCAGCGCCTCGGCGGCAACGATTGGCGTTGCACCGCAAGTAATCGCAAGGCATCACCCGGTTGAAGTCTCTTGTCGTGGAAGTTCGGGCTGGGCGTACAGTGCGGAAACATAGGCTGGTCAAATCGGCAGAGCCAGACGATCTGGTTTTTCAGAGCGTCCAAACAGGCAAGCCAATGAATGACCAAAACGTTCTGCGAAGGCATATCAAACCAGCAGCCAAAACGCTGGGACTACATGTGAACTGGCGATGCCTGCGTACCTCGCATGCGACATGGTTGGTTCAAGCGGGAGCCGACCCGAAATCGGTGCAACCAGATGCGCCACTCATGCATTTCGACCACGATGGAGATTTACGCAGATCGTACCTTCGGCGCAACCCGAGCGCTAGAACAGCTTTCGGAGTTCGCCAAAGATTCACGGTCCATTACGGTCCAATAAGTCGCTTTTCCAATGCTCAAAGAAATGGCTGCAATCGTCGCCAAGTGGTTGAGAAGATTGGTGGAGCTAGTCGGGATCGAACCGACGACCTCATCGTTGCGAACGATGCGCTCTCCCAGCTGAGCTATAGCCCCACGGTGCGGGTTTGACGCGTTTTTTTATTTTATCAGCGTTCTCCGATCTGCACCAAGAATGCGCCCGCGTACCCCGCGTACCGGAGTGCATTTCCCTGCGCAAAACCCCTTGACGAAAGCACTCCCCGTGCGTCTAACATTAATTAGAAATTAGAGCGCGATTAGAGCAGTCGGCCCGCGTGTAGGAGTTGGCCAGTATGTTTGCGCAATTCGGTGCAAGCACATCACAAAAGAGGAAGATTCTGTGGGGTTCGCTGGGCGCGCACGGGCTGCTGCTCGCGTGGCTGCTGCACGCGCCGGAGCCTCAACTCTTGATGCCCCAATCGATTGCGCTGGGCCGCGGCGGCAACTCCATCTCGCACCTTTACTGGCCTTCCAAAACGCCGGACGACAGCAAGTTCAGTTCTCCCGAGAGCGCCACTCAGGTCTATCGCACGCAGCGCATGGGCCACGAGAAACTGATTCTGAAGCAGAATACTCAGCTGGCGAAGATGACGCCTCCGCCGCTTACACTGTCTCCCTCGGGCGCCGAGGATCAGTCGAAAACGTCGACCGTCTCGAATCAAGGCCACGGCACTCCCGCGGGACTTCCCTATGGCACGGTGATCCACGGGCCGCGCTTCGGCGACGAAATTCGTCCCGCGCTTCCCGTCACGATGCCCGATCCGGTTTACTATCCCTGGGAACTACAAGACTACGAAGGCAACGTAGTGGTCGAAGTCACGATTGACCAGCTCGGCCAGATTGTTAGTAAAACTGTTCTGCAGAGTATGGGTCCCAAACTCGACGAAAAGGCTTTGGCGGCACTCGAAAACTGGCGCTTCCGTCCTGCCACGCGCAATGGAGCTCCCATCGCTTCCAAGCAGGATTGCATTTTTCACTTCCGCGCGCGAGGTTAAACCTGAGTCAGGTTAGTCTTGGGGCAATTCAACTCCTCGGTTGAATGCTTGGCACTTCCATTTTGCAAACTTCCTAATTCCTATCCGGCAGGCAAACGGCACTGCTACGCTCTTCGCCGCAAAATTTTTTTGACAAAACTTCACAACTTCCGAGAAGGCCGTGGGTTCAGACAAACCGAGAGCCAATGACTCTCAGCGACTTAGCAATTAGCTATTGAGCGGCGCTCATCGTCATCAATGCTGGCTATTGGGCCAATAGCCACCTCCACCCCTTTTTGGAGATCACTATGAAAAAAATTGTTCGACTCACTTTCGGACTGGCCCTCCTTTGCGCCGCATTGAGCACGGCCATGTTCGCATCCTCCATTTACTTTGTGCAGGGTGTCCCGGGGCGTGACTACGCCGCCGCCACCGACCCCGCGTTCCCGCTCGACATTCTGCTGAACGACGGGGTCTGTTATGTGCACGGCCTGGCGTTCGGATCGATCAGCGGACCACTTACGCTCGCGCCCGGCAGCTACGATGTGAAAGTCAGCATCGCAGATTCGCTGGCGCCCTGCACCAATACTCCGCTGGTCGACAGCACCGTGACGATCGCGGCGGAAAGCGATTATTCTGCCGTGATCTCACTCAACAGCTCGGGCACTCCGACACTCTCCACCTTCACCAACAACCTGACTGAGATCACGCCGAATACTGCGCGAGTGTTGTTCGCGCAGACCACCGACGCAGCCTCGGTCCAGGTGATCTTCGAGAATACTGCCTCGAAGAAGCTGTACACCTACACGGTGAAAGCGGGCAGCCTGCTCGACATTACTCTGCCGGCGGGAGCCTATACGGTTGAGGTGAATAACGGCACAACGGTGCTCGTCGGCTCGACCGATTTGCGCCTCTATTCGCTATCGGCCAATTTGCTGTTCGCGATCGGCGAGGCCAAGAACGGCAGCGTTGTGCTCGAAACGAAGACGTTGCGCGACGTCACTTAGCTTTTCGACACCCGCGCTTCGAACCACGAAATGAAAAGGGCTGCGGCTTTTGGGCGGCCCTTTTGCATTCGATATCCTGAGCGTAAAGAACCGTGGCCACCCTTCCTCGCAGCCCGCGCCGCCCATCCTGGGCAGAGAGGCACCACCGGCGAATCGGGATCATCCTGACTCTCGCGGGGCTGCTCGCCATCGGTGCAATCAATTTTGCGGGCGTCAAAGGCGGCGCCGCAACAACTGCCGGCTTGGTTGCGGCTCTTGTCTTGCTCTTTGGGCGTGGGTTCCTGTGGAACCGCGGCGCAATCTTCCCGCCTTCCGAGATCAATCGCTGGAACCGTTCGAAGTATTTCATCTCGCCGCCGTTCTGTGGGGCGCTCTGTTTCTGATCTGGTCGTACCGGATCCATCCCGCTCTGAAATAGAGCGGCAGAGATATCGGAGAGGCCAACGTTGAGCTTTCCGCCGGCCGTAGCCGATATAATGTTTGAGTGAGCACCACGGTTCGCCAGATCGCCTCCGCCGACTTCCCCACGCGCTGGGGCAAGTTTCGCATTTACGGATTTCGCGCCGAATCCGGTTCCGACGGGAATCGCCGCGTCGAGGAAGCCGTGGCCCTGGTCATGGGAGATGTGAAGTCGCGCCCCCCGCTGGTCCGCGTGCACTCCCAATGCCTAACCGGCGATGTGTTTCATTCCCTGCGCTGCGATTGCCGTCAGCAACTGGAAATGGCGCTCGCGATGATTGCGCGGGAAGGCGCGGGAATTCTAATTTACGAACAACAGGAAGGCCGCGGCATCGGATTGATGGCGAAGCTGCAAGCTTACGAGCTACAAGACTCGGGCCTGGACACCGTGGAAGCCAACGAGCGCCTGGGCTTCAAAGCCGATCATCGCGACTTCATGCTCCCCGGCGAAATGCTTAAGGCGCTGGGCGTGACCCAGGTGCGGCTGCTCTCAAATAATCCCGACAAAGTGGAGGCGCTCGAGCGCGCCGGAGTCAAAGTGGTCGAGCGCGTCCCCTGCGAGGTCGAATCGAGTCCCCAGGCCGAAGAGTATTTGAAAACCAAGAAAGAAAAACTCGGCCACCTGTTCACGTCGAGATAAGTCAAAAGTAAAAATACAGAAGTAACTCTCGCCCCGCCACGGCGCACGGGTTTACTTCTTCATTCTGACTTTTGCCTTCGGACTTCGCCGTTCAACACTCCCCGCACCTGCGGCTTACGCTTTCCTGGCAGGTACCGCACGGCCGCCTCGGCCAGCGCTGCATAGACCTGTTCCGCCTCCGGCACTTTCCGCAGAACGCGCAGATGCCGCCGGATAGTTTCCACGTCGCCCCGCACGATTGGCCCACTGAACCCACCCGCGGCACCCCGCGCCGCATAGTTCGCCAAGGTCTGTTGCAGGATCGGAAGCATTCTCCGCTTCGCCTCTCGCCGATTTACTCCGGCCGCGGCTGCGACGTGTTCGGTCGTCGCCAGAAGTGCCGTCAGCAGCGGGCTGGCGAACGTCCCCCAGGCGTGGTAAG
>Ga0210393_10001014_pt1 | contig 24221 bp, 17 predicted proteins | sample IncBWC27OmetaG_FD_160068 | JGI IMG/M metagenome (GOLD analysis project Ga0210393, IMG submission 160068) | Forest soil microbial communities from Barre Woods Harvard Forest LTER site, Petersham, Massachusetts, United States - Inc-BW-C-27-O ... | reverse complement strand
CTGGTAAACAGAGTCGTGGGCATGCCGTTCGGCTTGGTGATCCCCAGTTGCACCGAGTAGTGGCCGGTTGAATCGAGCTGCACGTTTTGCTTCTCAGTCCAAAGCGGCCCGCCGCCTTGCTGATTGCTGAAGAGCGAGAATGTGACGCTGACCACGCCGCTCAGCGTATTGCCGCCTTCGTCGGTGGCAATGCTGGAGAACTGGATCAGCGGCGGCACTTGGGAAGATACGGAGCCGCTGCTCGCAGTCTGAGCGGCCACAGAAAGAACCAGCGACAGGAATCCGACAACGATGCAACCGATACGAAGCCTCATGGGGATATCTCCTTATGAAAGTTTGGAGCCGGCCGTCTGACTAAAATTGGGACCTCAGGGACCGACGACGCTGGTCAGCTTGTTGTTTACGCCCATGACCACGCACACGACCTGCCCGGTGCCCGTGCCCAGCGGCGAACACGCTGGAGTGCCAATTCCAGTTCCACCGACCTTGGTCCAGCCCGACCAGCTAGAGCCGTCAAAAACGTTGGAAAAAAGGGCGCTATTGTAAGTGACGCCGACACCGTACACTCCGCAGACAAGCTCGCCCGCAGCTTGTGACGTGCAACTGCCGTTCGCACTGACGTCTCCGCCCAAGCCACCTCCGTAGCTGCTCCAGTCGTTTACCGTCCAAGCCACCCCATCGAAACGGGTACCAAAAATCCCCAGGCTCTCGGCGCCTAGCACGAAGCAAGCAACATTCCCATCCGAGTTCATCGATGTGCAATCGGGTACTCCGCCAGCAACTCCGACGATGTTGAGGAAACCCTCCCAGACCCCAGCCGCATAACGATTGACCAGCGTGGCGCCGCCGGTTGTAAGCACCATGCAAATCACGCCGCCGTGATTATCGGTAGTGCAGCTCGGAGCCGAGGTAGCGGAGGTTGCAAGGTTGGCGAATGGCTTCCAGGTTGTACCGTTGTAGAGAGACCATGTAAGACCGCCGGAAGCGCCTCGGGCGGCGCATAGCACTTGCCCAGCCTTGTACTCCGCACAACTGGGCCCCGAATACAACCCTGCCGTCACTTGAGTAGGAGCGCTCCACACTCCACTGCTGAGGACCGTCACCTCGAGGTCGCCATTGGTTGCAGTCGCGGCGCAGTATACTTTGCCGGTTCCATCGCTGGTGCAAGTCGGATCAGAACTCACCGTCCCGGCCAGGCTCGCCCACGCTCCCCACCGTGAGCCATTGAACTCGTTGACCATAATCGTGGAGTCGCTGGCCCGCACTGCACACGCTACGTGTCCAGTCGAGACATGGGCGCAAGAAGGGTTGCCGAAGCCGGCGACATTGCCTGTCGAAATAAAATTGCCCCAGGAGGCCCATGCCGAGGGGCACGATGCCAGTAGGGTGAATAGAAGGATCTTTGCGATGCGCGTCATCATTCTGGATTTCATCTTGTCTCCTTATGGATTTAACCTCGGAATGTGAGGTCAAGCGTTTTCTGTCTCACTTAAATAGGCGCAAACCACGGGCCGGAACTATCATGCTTTTCTCATCAGAAGTGATTTTTCAGATCTCATAGCCTTAGTCGTTTCCGGTCGACAGGCAGATTGCCGTGCCCGAGCCTGCTTGGCAATGGCGAGTGCCTGACGATTCGCTTATTTTTTCTTGACCTCGGAAACTGCTGAAAAGATGATGGAAGGATCGTCAGGCTGGCGCTCGGCAGCCTGACGATCCAGGGCAAATTCTCCCGCAGGTCGTCAGAGCACAGCTTTTTCAGTGAGACGACCTCGCTCGTCCATCTGACTCTGACACTGCGAATCCCGCATCCGTCGCGATGGCCGTCAGCCCCGCAGGCACGACGAGGTGAAAAAAAGCCTCTCGCTCCGGACGATCGAGGAGCTCAAGGCGAATTCCAAAACGAGCTTTGTACCGGCCTTTTATTTCGCTCTGGTTTATGCCGCACTGGAAGACAAAGATCAAGCGTTCATGTGGCTGGAAAAGGGTTGCGACGAGCGCTTTGCTCGTTTTGCTTATCTTAAGCTGGAGGCGCTCTGGGATCCGCTGCGTTCCGATGAACGTTTCAATGACTTGGTTAGGCGCGTCGGCATTCCGCAATAGCTTTGCTAAACTTGCCTCCCGATCAGCACTAACCTCGGATGGCGACGTACCATCGCCTCTCTAACAATGTGGGCTCGTCTCAAACTTTCAAAACTTGGCCGCGTGCTATTACTGCAGCTTCGCGTACTCGGCCTTTGCTTGCTTCAGGATGGGGATGTCGGGATCGCCGTCTTTCCACAAAATGAGGAAATCTTGATAGGCGGCTTTTGCTTTGGTGGTGTTGCCTTGCATGGCATAAGCTCGAGCCAGTTGGAGATGAGCCAGTACGCCGATGGGATCGCCGACCATGATTCCGGGGTGATCCAGAATCTTCTGAAATTCCCTGGTGGCCTCAGCGCCATGGTGCGCGGCCAAATGCGCCTGTCCACGCACATAAACGGGATAGAGGGCCCCGAAGAAACTTGTTTGACTGCTGCGCGGCTGGCCCAGTTCATAGGGAACGGCAACCTGGAGAAGTTCGATCGCTTTTGCGGGATCGCCGTGGTTCAACGCGAGAAACGCACGCACGGTCGGCAGGTAATTGAACTTAACCGACGTATCTTCGGGGAAACTGCTTTCCAGATCGTTGGCCAGAGTTTGAGCCTGCGAAGAATCTCCCGCGATAGTCAAGGCGAGGGCCGCGCCGTACTGCACCTCCCGGTTCTTGGCAAGTGCAAGGGCTGCCATTGCCGCCGACTTTGCAGTTGGCGTGTTTCCATAAAAAGCTTCCCATAGTGCCACTCGGGTTTCGAACGAGGCAGCCTTTTCTCGATGGGCCGCCTGCTGGGCCAAATCGTTCGCCCGACCTAACATCTTCGTGGCCTCTTGCAGGTGACCGCTATATGCGAGGGCAAAGGCTTGATGGTCGGAAATCAATTCTTCCGCTCCCGATTTTCCTCGAGCCGCGGCCACTTCCCGTTGCATGCCAGCGTTATCGCTTTTCAAGAAGGCGATATCGTATCGCAGGAGGGTTAACAGAGGGATTTCAATTTTTCTTTCGGAAGCTCTGCGAGCAGCATCTTCGGCCGCTCCCAGACGGTCGAGGCCAAGAGAGCTGTAACCAAGAAGGGCATAGCCCACGCCAAAGTCTGGAGCGAGTTCGATCGCCTTTTGGGCCTCTTGGGCTGCCTTTTCATACTCGCCAAGCACCGGATAAATGAAGCCCCCTAAGAAGGAGTGTGGTGTCCACTCACGAGGATAAGCTTGTGCCCACGCCTCACAGGTTTGCCGTGCCTTTTCCTGATTTCCGGTCGCCCGTCCATCGTAATAAGCGGTGATAAAGAACTTCTCGTTGTCGCTGGCACGGTCCCGCAGTTGGTAGGCTTTTCTAGCATTTTCCGTACCGAGCTCCGTTTCGCCGATGGAGCCGTACATGAGCCCCAGCGACGCGTATGCGGCCGCAAATCTCGGGTCGATCTCGATGGCTTGTTTAAAAAAAGGAACAGCGGCATCCCCACCCGCGGAGGCTACAACTTTCCAGCCCATGCTGTAAGCCTTTAAGGCTTCCAGCGACGGGGTCGTAGCCTCAGCGAGCGGGGTGTCGTGCTTTTCGACTGTCACCAGGGATTCTCCGACTCGCGTTCTGAAGCTACTTGCAATTTGAGTCAGAGCATTCAATACGTCTTCTTTTCTTGCCACTTCCACTTGCTCTTCATCGAGGATCTCTCCGGTGCGACAGTTCTTTGCGCGCAACCCCAATACGTACTGGCTTCCGAGATTCGCAATTGAGCCGTCGAGGACGGCGGCACTCGCGGTGCGCTCACACACTTCCCGAGCGATCTCTGGCGTAAGCCGCGTATCGGATGCGTGGCCCATCAGTTTGAGTGTCTGCTGGATGCGCTGCTCTGAGACAAGGCTCAGGAAAGGAGACTGCTCAAGTTGCACCGCCATGCCCTGCTGCAACGTGCCGTCAAAGACTGCATCGCCCGTGGTATTGGTGAAGTCCGCAAGCATGATTGTGTCCTTGTCTGTGAGCTTCGGGGTACGGTGAAAATAAGAGTAACCGCCTAACGACAACACGAGCACCGCGGCAGCGGGAACAAGTGCCTTCCAGCGTCTTGCGAAACCAGTTGCGGGTACAGGCTTCGCACTCGTCATCACTCGCCCCGAATCTGTTTCCCGCTTCAGCCCTCGCAGGTCGGCTCGTATCTCCGAAGCCTGCTGGTAGCGCTGCTCCCGGTCCTTTGCCAGCGCCTTAACGATGATCGCGTCCATGGCCGCAGGTAATTCTTCATTCACCCGGCTGGGTGTGGCGGGCTTCTCGTTCAGGATGGCATTCATCATTAGTACGCGATTCTTGCCAAGGAATGGCCGCTTGCCGGTCGCCGCTTCGTAAAGCACGACCCCCAAGGAAAACAGATCGCTGCGCGTGTCGATCTCTTCTCCCCGAACCTGCTCGGGAGACATGTAGGCGGTTGTGCCGGGGACGACACCGTCCGCGGTGAGCGATTCCTCGTCGGGCTCGACTTCTGGCCGATGGCCGGGAATGGCTTTGGCCAACCCGAAATCCAGAATCTTCACTCTCTCCGAACTCGCAACGAAAATGTTTGCCGGCTTTATGTCACGGTGGATGATTCCCTTCGCGTGGGCCGCTGCCAAAGCGTCGGACGTCTGAATGCCCAGATCCAGGAGTTCTTCGAGGGAGACTGGTCCCTTGTGAATCCGCTCTTTCAGGCTCTCCCCTTCCAAGAGCTCCATGACGATAACTGGCTGCCCATCTTGTTCTTCCACTTCATAGATTGTGCAGATGCTGGCATGGTTCAAGGAGGAGGCAGCATAGGCCTCGCGCTTAAAGCGCTGTAGGGCTCTTGGGTCGTGTGTCAGATTTTCAGGAAGGAATTTCAGAGCGACGCGTCGGTTCAAGCGGATGTCTTCCGCCTCGTAGACCACTCCCATACCGCCGGCGCCGAGCTTCCTGATTACGCGGTAGTGAGAAATAGTTCGGCCGATCGGAGAGTCGTCGGGTCGTCGCTGGCTGCCGGTCTTCTGTTGCTGGGCGAGGGATCGCGCAGCCTCTTCTATCGCGGGGCTTTCAAGGAAGTTTCCTGCCTGCTGCTGTGCCGTAAGCAGGGAACGGACTTCACGCTCCAGATCTTCGTCGGCTCCGCATGCGTGCCGCAGAAATGCGTCGCGCTCCTCGGGTTGACGTTCCAACACCGCCTGCAACAGACCATCGACTTTTTCCCAACGCTCAGAGTCCATTGGTCATGCCGCCGGTCAGTTCGCGGTAGAGCCAGGCCTTGGCGGTGCTCCAGTCGCGCATCACGGTGACGGCCGAGACCTTGAGCACTTCCGCCGTCTCTTCTACGCTGAGGCCGCCAAAGAAGCGCATTTCGACGACCTGCACCTTGCGGGAATCGAGCCGCGCCAGCGCGTCCAGCGCATCGTCGAGCGCCACCAGGTCCGGCGCACGGTCGCTGCCAACGATGGCCGTCTCGTCCAGCGAGACATGTTGCACGCCGCCTCCACGTTTCAGGTTATGACGCCGCGCATGATCGACCAGAATGCGCCTCATCAACTGAGCCGAAACCGCGAAGAAATGGGCGCGATTTTGCCACTGCATCCCTTTGTAATCCACCAGCCGTACGTAGGCCTCATTGACCAGAGCTGTCGCCTGAAGGCTGTGGCCGGGACGCTCGCCTCTCATGTAGTGACTGGCAAGACGTCTAAGTTCGTCATAAACAATCGGGGTCAACCGGTCGAGCGCGGCTCGGTCTCCGTCACCCCAAGCGCGAAGCAGTCCGCTGACCTCACCGATTGGCGGCTTCTGAGCCTCATCGTCCCCCAGTGGTATTGATTTCTCCATCGCGCCACGCCTCGAAATCTTAACCCATAACGCAGCGTCTTCGAGAAAAGTTAATTTTCGTGTGATAGTTCTGACCCTCGGTTCGCGCCTATAGAGACGGGAGCGATGCAAGTCGCTCCGCAAAACATCAAGCGATGAAGGAGAAAAAAATGAAATCCAGCATATTTACGTGGATCGTGGCACTCGGTGTATGCACTCCAATGGCGATGCCAACTCGGGCAGTCGCGCAAGAACGGTCAGTGTCGCGGGCACGGAGGTCAGGGACTGTTCGCTATACCATCGCCGACCTCGGGACGCTGGAGGGCGGAACGTTTAGCCAACCATTCGCTGTTAGCAGGTATGGTCTAGTGAGTGGCTCGTCGAACCTCGCAAACGGCAATCAACACGCAACCCTTTGGCTGGAAAAACTGAAGATCGACATCGGCGCGCCCGGACTCGGTGGACCGAACAGCATCGCATTTGGCGATAACGACAAATTCCAGTCCGCCGGTGAAGGTGAGACCTCTACTTCCGATCCCAACGGTGAAGACTTTTGCGGATTCGGTACCCACCTCACCTGTTTACCTTTCCTGTGGCAGGACGGAGAAATGATCCAACTCCCGACACTCGGTGGCAACAACGGCGTCGCCATGGCGATCAGCAATCGGGGAGAAGTGGCCGGATTTGCGGAGACCTCGACATCGGACCCAGGCTGCCCAGCTCCCCAGGTTCTTCACTTTGAGCCTGCGGTCTGGGAAAAAGGAATGATTCACAAACTGCCTACGTTCGCGGGCGATCCCGATGGCGTCGCCCAGCAGATCAACGACAACGGAGTGGTTGTCGGAGGGTCGGGTACTTGTGCGACTTTCAACGCGAATTTCCTATACAACCTCGTGCCGGTTCATGCCTTGCTTTGGGAAAAAGGCAAAGCGACTGACCTCGGCAATCTTGGTGGCAAAACCGGACAGGCGGGCGGAAATATCGCCTATGACATTAATAACCAAGGCCAGGTGGTCGGTAACTCGGACCTGAAGGGTGACAAGACTTTTCACGCTTTTCTCTGGACCAAGGCAACTGGGATGAAGGATCTGGGCACGCTCTCCGGTGACGTAGCGAGCTTCAGCATCAGCATTAACGATGCCGGCGCGGCAGTTGGCGCGTCCTTCGACGCGAAGTTCAACCCGCGGGCGTTTCTGTGGGAAAAGGGCGTGATGACCGACCTCAACACGCGGATTGCCGGTCATTCACCGCTGTACCTAATGACGGGTTGCTCCATCAATTCGCGCGGGGAAATCACGGGCTTGGGTATGACCAGCACCGGGCAAATTCACACTTACCTGGCGATCCCGACTCACGGTGTCGCGATAAGCGAGAACAATTCACACGTGATCAACCGGACGATTCTGAGCGACGATGCCCGCAAGGTGCTTCAGGAACAGCTGCGCTTCGGTCGATCTGGAGCCCGGCTCATGGTTCCGCGATGATGAGGGGATACACCAGTCGCGGCGGTTGGCGAACCGTAGAATTCCAAAGCCGGAGTAGCGGCGAAGAGAGCTGGGAAAATCTCCCGCTCTCTTTTCTTCTGCCAAGCTTCGCCGTCTTCAGTGATTCGGATCACACTGAGCGTGATGCTCAAGCGCGCCAGCCGCCGCATCCGTCGATCATTTGCTACGCAGGGCGCAGAATCCCGGGAGAAACATTCAGAAATGAAGCGGGTAGGAAGCTGGGGAAACGAGCTTGGCGAGGCAATCGCTGCTTGTTTTGCGCTCATTGACTGGTTCTGAGCGTGAATGGGCCTTTACGGCAATTGCTGTGAATTCGTTTCCATCAGCCGGGGCCACGTAATCTGAATCACGATGGTCGCAACGAGGGTCAGCAGAAAGCAGGCAAATTGAGGATGAGCGGGCCAGATGATTTGTCCGATGCCGAACACCCATGACCCCAACCCAACCGCAGTCCCAATCAGAGAAGCGATCAAAGAAACCTTCAGAGTTCTCATGGCCATCCTCGATTGTTGGATACGACAAAAACCCCAGTTTTGTTCCATCCTCGTCCTGCGCCCAGATCAATCCGTTTCTGCCCGTTAGCCAGATCGAGCGAATCCGGGGTTTGGGATTAGAGGTTTAAACCTATTAATTCCGGCACAGCGTCAGTCGTCCGGCCCGGGGCCCAAACCAGGGGCCAACTAGTAAAGTCGTGATTTCACGATGATTGAAACGAGAGCTGATCCACCGGAGCTCTTGGAGAGTTAGACAACTATCTGCTTGGCTTAGTGTTCACAATGATTGAATAGAGTTGATAGGAGTTGGAGGGAAACCGATGGTAAGTCGATTTGCCTGTGCACTGGTCGTGACAATCGTTCTTTCAATAAACGTCTGGACGCAACAGATGTCTTTGAGCGGAACGGCGCCAATCCATCTTCCGTTAACCATAACGGAAACTGCAGATCAAACTTACAAGGCTACACTGCAGGTTGGCATTGGCTCACTCCCGCCTATGTCGATCGGGTTCGATACGGGTTCTGTGGGACTGGAGCTGTTCGCCGTACCTGGCATTCCTGGCAATGGAACCGCCTGCACAAACGAGACATTCAGTGTCTCCTACGGAAATCCTCTTCGCGTCACCTATGGCGGAGTAATTTGCTACGGGGAGATCGCTCTTGCAGGTGTCATTTCAACACCTCGCATTCCGTTCGGATTGCTGACGTCGCTGACGTACTGCGCGCCGGGTTATCAGTGCAACACGCCGCAGGAGAACTACGCAGAAGGAATTTATGGGGTCTTCGGCGCGGGCATTTCCCCGGCCGCAGTGGACCTTCCGAATCCGTTGCGCACGTTGCCTGGAGTTTACGGCAAGCGGTTCATGCTGCGGCTAAAAGCAAATAGCGGCGAGCATAGTTCCCTCATTCTCGCGCCGCACTGGCATTACGATGCCGAGATCTTCCCGCAGTTCAAGCAAACCGTGGGCGCTCTGAACCTACCAGTCTACGACAAGGGAAAGGGGTGCATTCTAGTCAATGAAAAAGAGACTGGAGTGTGTCCGTTCGTTTCGTTCGACACCGGCAACGGTGTGCCTTGGCTGCATGTGAGGGTCGCAAATCTGCCCACAGTCATTGGATCCAACGGAAACACGTATGTGGCGCCGGGGACAACCATCGGACTTGCGCCGCGCCTGGGTGGGACGTCCGCAGTGTCTCTCGTGGCTAGCACGACTTTTGCCGGAGAATTTCGCTACGCGGACCAGTCGTCGGATCTTATAAACGTCAGCATCCAAGCTTTCTTTGAGAACGATGTGACCTATGATGGCGAACAGGGTGTGATTACGGTTGCTCCGATGTCGATTGAACAAGGGCGATAGGGTCAACACATTCTTGATTTCGACTACTCGGCTGCGGTTCGCCGCCGGCCCCCGATGCGCCTAATTCACCGTGAACTTCGTCGCACTTGTCGCTGTGCCGCCTTTCGTGGTCACGACAATCTTGCCGGTTGTCGCGCCGGTCGGAACCGTTGCGGTGATTCGCTCATCAGAATCCACAGTGAAGCTGGCCGACCTGCCGTTGAACGTCACCTTGGTGCCCTGCGTGAACGCAGTGCCAATGATTGAGACCGAAGTCCCGACTGGGCCGCTGGGCGGAGTGAACGAGGTAAGAGTGGGCGTGACCTTGAACGTCTGAGGAGTGGTCAGCGTGGTTGCACCGGTCGTAACGGTCACGGTTCCAGTCAATGCTGCAAGGGGAACCGTCGCGGTCAGATAGGTCGACCCCGAGCGGGTTACGGTCGCAGCCTGCGTTCCCCCGAACTTGACGATGGAAGAACCAGTGAACCCCTGGCCGAGGATGCCGATTCTGGCGCCCTCTTTGCCGGAAGTCGTTTGCAAATTTGCAAACGCGGCCAGCCTCATGTCGAAGCTGTAGATCACGCCGCAATTGCAGGTGTTGTATTCACCACCATAATAGGTGGTGCCATAGAACGTCCCATTCGTGTTTTGCCGCAGCGGAGACGCCGGGTTGTAGCCAGTCGCACTATTCTCGTTGTTGAAATGGTAAAGAACAGAGTAGGTTCCACCGGTACTGATTCTGTAGATGGTCCCTCCGCCGGTGCTTCCACCTCCACTAGTCACGCCGTAGAGTTTGCCGTCGCTCCCAAGCGTCAGCGGGGAACTGGGACTAGCGCCGTCGGACGGTCCGTCAGTGAAGGTGTGGAGCACGGTTACGACGCCGCTCGGAGTCATTTTGAAGACAGTTCCGTAGAATGTGCCTCCATTGGTCGTGACGCCATAAAAGTTTCCGTCGCTGGTCTGGGTCAGTCCGAAATAGGGGTTAGCACCGTCAGGGGCACCTGCGAAGTTATGCAGCACGGTCACGACTCCAGCCGCCGTCATCTTATAGACCACGCCATTGCCGCTGGTGCCTCCGTAGACTGTGTCGCCATAGAAGTTCCCATCGGCGCCCTGTAGCAGCGGAGCATAGACCCCCTGGCCATCAGTGCCAGTGAATGTGTGGAGTGTAGTAAATGTACCGCTGGAGGTGACGGAGTACACGGTGCCGTTATTTAAGTTCGGCGTGGTCCCGTAGAAGATCCCGTTTGTGCCCTCAATCGGCGCGGCCTGGGGGGCACATCCGTCCGTACCACCGGTGAAATTGTGCAGGACGGTCAGAAGGCCGGCTGAGCTCAGTTTGTATACCTGTCCGCCGGCCGCAAGTCCGCAGTTTCCTACAACGCCACCATCCGAATCCTGGCCGTAGAATTGCCCGTCCGTTCCTAGCGTAAGCCCGCCCCACGGGAAATAGCCAACGTCGTTGATCACGGTTACGCTTCCCGCAGGAGTAAACTTGAACGCCGTACCGTAGAAGGTGCCGCCACTGTTGGATACAGCGTACATGTCTCCGTTGCGTCCCTGGGCGATCAGTCCGATTGGATTTTGTGCCCCAGGGGGGCCGGGAACTACGTAAAGGACGCTGTAAGTCTGAGCGTGGGCCGAGATCGTGGTCCCGGCGAGGGTGAGGACAACCATTGCCGCGAAGATTGCCAAGAACCTACGGGAAGAGTTTTGACTGCTGGAACCCATTGTCATTCTCCTGAAAATCTCTGGTTCTGAGATTGTTGGGGACTTTTAATCCCGAATTTGTGGCGGGGGAACCACACGGAAGTGGGGTGGTGGACGTCTTCCGGTTGTCATATACTGGACCGACTCCCCCCGCACAGCAATAGGTGTTACCCGACACAACCCGACACTTCCCGACATGCAAGTGATCGACACGACTAACGGTGGCAAACGCCTCGATTCCTGGAAGGAAATTGCAGCTTTTTTTGGCCGCGATGAGCGCACGCTCAACCGATGGGAGAAAGAACAGGGTCTGCCGGTTCACCGTTGGCCGGGCACCAAAGGGCGGGTTTACGCTTTTACCGATGAACTCTCAGCATGGTTAGCCGCACCCAGGAGTAGCAGTACTGCCGGCCCAGTTCCCCATAGCTCTGCCAGCCTCGCCGTAGCTGGGGCTTCTGGTATTGCCGTCAGCGCTCAGCAGCCGATTCCTGCCGACTCGAAGTCTCGCAAAATTCCGGAAGAATCGGGCGGAAAGGTCTGGGAAGATCATCCGCGGTACCGCAAAATCGCCGTCCGATTCATGATGGCCGCAGTTTTGGGACTGGGAGTTCTGGCGCTACTCGTTTTTTCTCCCAGCGAAAAACGCAGCTCTGACCCGTCGGACCACGCAATGGCGCCGCCTCGCCAAGCCTCGTTCGGCAACGCAGTTCTTGCGACAACTCTGGCGCACGATCCCGAAGCCGAACAACTCTATCTTAGGGGCAGGTATTACTGGAATAAGCGGACCCCGGAGGATCTGAGCAAGGCTCTGGACTATTTCACGCAGGCAGTGGTGCACGATCCGAACTACGCTCAGGCTTACGTGGGGCTGGCGGATTGTTACAACCTGATGCGGGAATACACGCGGATGCCCTCGAGCGAAGCCTATCCGCGGGCGCTGGCGGCGGCGAAAAAAGCTGTGGAGCTCGACGATCAATCGTCCGACGCTCATGCGTCACTGGCCTTCGTGTCGTTCTTTGGAATGTGGGACCTTGCAACCGGGGAGCGGGAATTTCGCCGCGCGATCGATCTCAATCCTAAAAGCGCATCTTCCCATCAGTGGTATGCGAATGCTCTCCTGGCACTGCACCGTTTTCCGGAAGCTTTAGAGGAGATTGGCCGGGCGCAGGCGCTGGACCCGTCTTCCAGCGCGATTCTGGCTGATAAAGGAAACATTCTTGGCGTAACCGGACGGCTCGACGATGCGCTCAGCCTGCTGGAGCAGATTGAGAAGAGAGAGCCGGCGTTTCGCTCGCCCCACCTGTACCTGAGCTACCTCTACCTGAGGCAACAGGACTATTCCAACTTTCAGGCCGAGTTGCGGAAGGACGCTCAACTGGTGCATAGCGACTCTGCGTTGGCTATCGCGACTGCCGCCGAGAAAGGGTTCGCTGCTGGCGGACCACGTGGCATGTTCGAGGCCATGCTGAAGGTCCAGGAAAATCTTTTCGCAAAGAAGTTGATTTCACCCACTTCTGTGGCCATGACCGCAGCTTCGTTGGGGAACAAGCTGGAGGCACTGCGTTATCTGCAGGCCGCTTACGAGCAGCGCGATAGCGCACTCCTGTTCGTTGAAACCAACCACGAGTTCAAGTCTCTTTACAATGAGCCAGCCTACCGCGACCTGCTCGCCAGAATGAATCTTCCGCCCCAGGACGCACCGTCGACGCTGGATGCCAGATAAGCGAGGAGAGGCAACGAGCTCTCCCGCGTGGTTGTGAGTGTAAACGGCCCGCTAACGTCAGCTATTGTCGCCCAGGCCTCCGAACGGGAGGGCTGGGATCATCGTATCGGGCCCGGGTCAAAACCGTGGTATAGTGCCTGTCCGTGGACGATCTGGGCCGTCTCCCGGTCCTTGGTTCGCGATGAGGTAGATTGCCATGCTGCGAAAGCGATTTCCCTACCTGCTGGATCAATCTTTTCCGGGCCAACGGTTTCTGCGCCACAGCTCGATGATTCTGGCGCTGGCGGCCGTGTTAACGCCTACAGTTGGGGCGCAGCCCAAATTCAAGATTCTGGCTACGGTGCCGGGCGGGCTGTGGAGCGGGGTGAGCTTCGATGCCAAGGGCAATCTGTATGGCGTAACCGGAGCAGGCGGCGACCACAACCAAGGCACCATCTTCGAGCTAACGCCGGGCGCCCACGGCTGGACCCTGAAAACCTTGCACAGCTTCAACGGGCAAGACGGAGGCAGCCCGAACGGCGGCTTGATCTTCGACGCCGCGGGCAATTTCTATGGCACCGCACTGGGTGGCCCAGGCTATGGGGGCGCAGGCCTGGCATACGAGATGGTACGCACGCCAAGCGGCTGGCGGTTTACCATACTTTATGATTTTTGCCTCCAGTTCCACTGCCCCGACGGGGGGGTCCCCGGCCCTCTAACTACGGATGGCGCTGGCAATCTGTTCGGATTGGCCGCAGGTGGCGCCTATGACGGAGGGGTCGCCTTCGAACTGATGCCCGGTACATCCGGGGGCGGCTGGACCGAAAGCGTACTCTACAACTTTGACGGGATCAAGACCGGCTTTGGGCCATCCGGCCAGCTGATTTTTGACGCGGCAGGTAATCTCTATGGCACAACGGCTGGGACCTTTAACAGCGAGGCTGGCACGGTCTTCGAGCTGAGCAGGCGGCCGGGCGGCTGGAGGCATAGGAAACTCTGGCAGTTCGACGGGGCTGACGGAGGAGCCCCTTCTCAGGGCGTGGTGTTTCACGGCTCAGGGAATCTGTACGGTACGACGTACGCAGGCGGCCGCAGTAAGGCCTGCACCGATGACAGTCCCTGCGGCACGATCTTCAAGCTGACCCCTGAGGCGGGTGGCCACTGGAAGGAGACAGTGCTCTACGACTTCCCTAAGGCGGCCAACGGTAGTGTTCCGAGCAGCGGTGTCGTGTTCGATAAGGCAGGCATTCTCTATGGCACGACCGCCGGCGGAGGCAACAGTTCGTGCACTGGCGGCTGTGGCGTGGTGTATCGGCTCACGCCGACTGCGGGCGGCAAATGGAAGTACACGATTCTGCACAAGTTCACGGGCCAAGACAGTGCACACCCGGACGGCATGGTTTTAGATAGCAAAGGCAACTTGTACGGCACAGCATACAGCGTGGTGTACGAGATTACGCCGTAGCGAGCGCTTTAGTATCCAGATGCGAAAGGAGCGTCATCATGCGACCGAATCTACTTCGAATTGCGATGAATAAGGCTCTGACGCTGATTGCGCTGACACTGATCTTGGCACGCTGGGCTTGGGCGCAGCCCAAATTCAAGATTCTGCATGCGGTTCCCGGCGGGCTGTGGAGTGGGGTGAGCTTCGATGCCAAGGGGAACCTATATGGCACGACAACTGGCGGCGGTACCCAAAACAAGGGTACGATCTTTCAGCTTTCGCCCGGCACCCATGGTTGGGCTCTTAAAATCATCCATAGCTTCGACGGTTACGATGGCGGCGGAGGTAATGGCGGCCTGATCTTCGACGCTGCGGGAAACATGTTCGGCACGAGCCCGTCGGGCGGGACGGGGTATGACGGTGGCAACGTCTTCGAGATGATCCCCGGCACCGACGGTTGGACGTTCAATGTCCTTTATGACTTTTGTCTTCAGTACCACTGCCCCGACGGGGGGGGCCTGATTCTGGAGTGATTCTGGATGCCTCGGGCGACTTGTACGGAACCACCGGCGGAGGGGGCGAGTACGGCGGCGGCACGGTCTTCAAACTTACTCCCGATTCGGGGTGGGAAGAGTGGGAAGAGAGTCTCCTTTACAGTTTCTGCTCCGAGGCGTCCTGCCGCGATGGACAGACTCCCATTGCCGGGCTGATCCGCGACGAGGCGGGCAATTTCTACGGCACTACTTTTCGGGGCGGTGCCTATGGGGGAGGAACGGTCTTCAAGCTCAGACGCGCTGGCGACGGTCTGTGGCGAGAGCGCGTGCTGTACAGCTTCTGCGCATCCGGGTTTCCGTGCGAGGATGGTTTACGAGTCTATGCCGGGGTAGTCTTCGACGGCTCGGGGAACCTTTATGGCACCACGGAGCAAGGCGGGGGAAATACTTGCGGTGAAACTCATTGCGGCACAGTTTTCAAGCTGACACCGACGGAGAGCGGACATTGGAAGTGCACGTTGCTGTACGCCTTCCCGAATCCTAGGGACGGGAGTTTCCCAACCGGCGGTGTGATCATCGACAAGGCAGGCAATCTCTATGGAGCCACGGTTGCAGGTGGCATTGGCGGATGCTCCGGAGGCTGCGGCGTTGCATACAAGCTGTCGCCGTCAGCCAACGGCAAGTGGAAGTACACCGTGCTGCACAAGTTCGACGGATCGGACGGGGCGCAGCCTCTGGGCGGATTGATTTTCGACGGCAAGGGCAATGTTTATGGCACGGCGTACAGTGTGGTGTTTGAGATCACGCCGTAGCGGGTGCGGCAGGCAATCCAGCACCGGCTATGGCGCGCAAATAGTTCTATTCGTCGTCCGGATCGGTCGGGTTCCCCTGGTATTTGATGAAGCAGGTCGAATCGCATTGATTCGATTTGCATGTGTTTTGGCTGCAGACCTGGCTGTTGTTCACCAAAGTGATCGGCTGGAACGGATGAAGGTTACATTGTTGGCCTGAGCAGTCGAAAAAATCGGAAAGGTCGCTCACGATTTGCCCGGCTCCCACGAACCCATCAGCATACGGATAGATTGGATTGATGAAGGTGCTCGGCGGGAGAAAAGTTTCCTCGATGAACCTGAGGACGCTGCCGAAATCGTGCTCGATCAGTGCGCCGCCGATGGGGCTCGAAATGTAGTGTTGTTTGGCGAAAGTTGAGACGACGAGCAGCGGCACGCGAAAGCCGTAGACATATTGTCCGCCAGCGTTATTTGAATATCCGATTCCGGGACCGTCAGGACCGCTAGGGCTGACGTGGTCGTACCAGCCACCCCAGTCGTCCCAAGTGATTAGGATGACGGTGTTGGACCAATTGGGCTTGGGGCTCGGGCACGTGCTGTTTCCTACCAGATTGACGATGTTTGCGACGTAGTCAGGTCCCAGCCCAATGTTCTTGGACGCATGGTCCGACCATCTCCCGTCGGGAACTACGAAGTACACCCCTCCCACGCTTCCGGTTGCGGGGAAGTTACAGTTTTGCAGATCCTGGAGGAAGGGCGCCAAGGTCGGCGTGTAGCCGGTCCGCGTAGCCAGCTCCAAATAGGGTGCCACATTGTTAGTCCAGTCGTGGTTGGAACCATTGCCCTTCCCGCAACCATCGTTCCCCGAATCGTTGTTACAGATGTGGCTGATCGCGTTGGGGGCCGTCCAGATCGAATTGGCCTGATCGCTGTACCACCTCCAGGGGATGGAATTGCTATCAAGCAGATCGGTGAGGGTGGGATGCTCGAAGCACGGATACACCGACGTTGATTCGACGTTGGACGGACTTACCAAGAGTACCGATGTACCTGAGCTGGCGGCACAGCCGGCGTCCTGGTTGGAGATGTGTTCTCGGCGGCGAAATAGGTGCTGAAAGATGGCAGCAAGAGTGACCGGATCGATGCCCGTAAGCTGGCCGAGTTGTTACGCGGCGACCAGCTCCATTCGGTGTACCACCGAGAGCACGGGGTGCGCACTTTGAAGGAGTTGGGTCGCAGCTATCAGACGCTGACGAGAGATGTCACGCGGGTGATGAGTCGGATCAAAGCGGTGTACCGCAGCTGGGCGATTCCCTGTGCGGGCAGAGATGTCTATTACCGCCGGCATCGAGCTCAGTGGCTGGCCAAGATCCGCGAAGCCGGGGTGCGACGTCGAGCCGAACGACTCTATGAGCAGCTGGACATGTTGCAACACTTGCGGCAGCAAGCCCGCCGTGAACTGTTAGCAGAAAGTCGCAAGCATGCGATCACTGCAAAGCTGCGACAGATTCCCTATCTCGGACCGATTCGAGTGGCACTGGCGGTGGCTCTGATCCAGACCCCGCATCGTTTCCGCACCAAGCGGCAACTCTGGGCCTATAGCGGGCTGGCCTTGGAAACCCGCACCAGCGCGGAATACCGTTTTGTCGAAGGTCAAGTGCGACGCTCGAAGAAACTGCTTTGCATTCGGGGTTTGAACAAAGACCACAACCATGATCTGAAAGGTTTATTCAAAGGTGCGGCCACTATGGCCAGTGTGCGTCCCGGGCCGTTCCAGGATTTCTACCAGGCTGCGCCGGCCAAAGGTATAAAGCCGACCATGGCGCGGCTTACACTGGCGCGCAAGATCGCAGCCATTACGCTGACGCTTTGGAAGAAGGGAGAAAACTTCGACGCAGAAAAACTGAAATCGCAAGCCGCTTGAGCGTCTGGGGTGAAGAGCCCTTCCATCTCCGGTGATCTTTTCTGGTGGTGGCCAATCGGTTCTTTGAGACGCTCGGGTTCGAGGGTGAGTATGACAATGGCCTGTAGACGGCACGGTGCCGATGGCACCCAGTCTCCGTGAAATCCCTATGCCCCTCGGACAACTCGAAAAAGCACTAGGCCACGAGCCTCAGATAGATCCATGGTTGACACCGTACAACCGCAGGGCTTGCTCAGTTTCAGAACGGATCGGCGTCGTCGTCACTAAAGAAGATGCAGCCGCTGAGATGGAACAACCTAAACCCAGGGCACGACACCACACCAGCGACTTCCCATGGCGAGAGGGCTGGATGGCGCGAACTATACCGCGCCCCCGGTGGAGGGAAAAAATGTTCTTGACATCCCCTTTTATAGAACAGGCCGTTACACTCAAAACCCCTGGCTGATCCCCAATGAGCGTAATGAGGTTATTTTACGCCAACAATATTTTCGCCTAGTGACCGAAAATATATGCCAACCCGGGACTCGTGTATGGGTACGTACCTAGACCTCCAGCAACTGCTGTTCTTCCGTGGCCGCTAGCAGAATACCCAAGCTGGTCGTGCTTAGCGCCTGGTACACCAGCGAGCGTCGCCCCAATTTTTGAGGTTGTTTTCCAGCCACCCGGAGGCTTGATGAACACATAGTCGACGCCACGGGTGATTCCCAACGGCGCACCTGCAACTACCGAGTTACAGCTTATAGCAACAGAGGTGCCTAAATGGGATTTAGCCCGTGCGGGTACGTCAGCCGGGCAGCCTCAGTCATATTGCTCCAGCCGCCCGCCGGCTCGACGAACACGCACGCTTCGCCCTTCTCCCAGAAAGGCTTTCCAGCCACAACCGTATTGCCATCTAGGGCCACTGACAAACCCATTTCCGCATACCTCTCTCGATAGCCGCCAGACGTGAGCTTCGCCGTCTGCGTCATGTTGATCCACCTACCGGAAGGCTGGACAAAAACGTACGCGGCACCCAGTAGCTTGACCTTGCCGACTGTCGCCTCTGGCGCCCCCAGCACAATCGTGTTGGCGCTAACGGCCACCGAGACCCCTAGATACGCGCCAGCTGCCGCATCCGAGGCAGTCAGCTCAGCAGTCTCGCTCGTATTGATCCAGCCGCCCGCTGGCTTGAGATACACGTAGGCGGCACCTTCGAATTGACTCACGCCATAATCTCCCACTACCACGGTGTTGCCATCGATAGCTACAGAGGAACCAAAATACTGAGAAGAATCATCGGGACGACTCAGAATGGCGCCCGATGGCGGCCCCGCGCGTGTTCGAGGTGAAACCCGCAGGCTGCGGCCACGTTTCTTCCGAAATTGCTAATGGTTCCGGCCGTCCTGCCGATTACCAGCAATATGTCGAGGATCGTGGCCTGTCGAGCGCGATGGTTTATCTGCGGGCTGCCGTTCTCCAACGATGTGCGATTCATGCAAGCAGAATCGCGCCATCGGTTTGCAATGAATCCAGCCCGGTTCTTGGGGCAGTGATTCACTGAAAGGTCGACGCAGTCGCCAAGCAGTGGGAACCGCGCCGTATAGGCAATGGCTATGGGATGGTTCCAACAATTGCTTTCTCCTGATTTCATGCCGCACGGGTATTGCTACCTGTGGGATCCGCGCATGGTATGGCTGCACGTCCTCTCGGACGGGCTGATCACGCTTTCGTATTACTGCATTCCCGTCGTCCTCATCTACTTCATCCGCAAGAATCGAGATATCCCGTTCAATCGGATTTTCTGGATGTTTGGGACTTTCATTCTGGCTTGCGGCACCACCCACCTGATGGAAATCTGGAACATCTGGCATGGCGCTTACCTGCTGGCGGGCGTGCTGAAGGCGATCACGGCGATAGTATCGGTCATTACCGCGGCGATGCTCATCCCCTTGGTTCCGAAAGTCATCTCACTGCCTGGCCGGATGCACTTGCAGGAGACCAATCGAAGACTGGAACAGGAAATCTCTGAACGCAAGCGGTTCGATGCGCCGATTGAGGCTCCGCTCCGGCGCAGGGTGACCGCAGGTTTCATCGTGGCGGTATTATTGACACTGTTCATAGGTTTTTCGTCTTGGCGGGGCGCCCGGCGGGCGGAGCAGGACGCTTACTGGGTGTCACATACCCATGAAGTGATGGAGGCCATCCAGCGCACCACCAGACATGCGATCGAGGCCGCAACCAGCGCCCGGGCATTCGCCTTGAGCGGGCAAGAGCCGTTGCTGGCAAACTATGAGACCGCGCGCAAGAGTGTGGATGCGGACGAAGGCAGGTTACGCGATTTGACTGCCGACAATCTCGGTCAACAGCGGCGATTGGACGTTCTCGAGCCACAACTGCGCGCGGCTTTCGATTTCGCCGACAGCATCATTGCCAAACGGCGGAAATCGCAAGCCTACCCGGGCGGTGAAGATGCTCTGGAAACCGAGCGGCTCCTCGACGTAGTGCGAGCAGCCACTCGAGACATGTATGCCGAAGAAACCCGGCTATTGAGTCAGCGCACTCAGAGAGCGGGGGCGGGACAACAGCTGGCACGGATCATCGCCATCGCAGGCGCTTTTCTCGCAGTCGGCTTGTGGTCGCTAGCCCGGTTCGCGGTCAATCGGGAAATTGACGTTAGCGCGCGGGCGCGGGCGCAGGTCAACACTCTGAACGCCGAACTCGAACAGCGGGTGGAGCAACGAACCGCAGCGCTGCAGTCCGAGATTGCCGAGCGCAAACGGGCTGAGAAGACAAATGAGGCTGTGCTCAGAGAGCTGGCCGATCAGAAATTCGCTTTAGATCAGCACGCCATCGTCGCCGTGACCGACGTGCAGGGCACGATCACTTACGTCAACGAGAAGTTCTGCGCCATCAGCCAATATTCCAAGGACGAACTGATTGGCCAGAACCATCGCATTCTCAACTCCGGCCACCATTCGAAAGAGTTTTTCCAGGGGATGTATCGCGCCATTGCCAATGGAAAGGTGTGGCACGGAGAGATTCGAAACCGGGCGAAAGACGGCTCGCTCTATTGGGTCGACACCACCATCGTTCCTTTTATTGGTGAACATTTCAAGCCTCGCCAGTACGTAGCCATCCGGACGGACATCACCGAGCGCAAGCGGGAGGAAGAAATACGGGGCCGATTGGCGGCGGTGGTCGAATCTTCCGATGACGCCATCATCAGCAAGACCCTGGACGGGACTATCACCTCTTGGAATCCAGGCGCAGTGAAGTTGTTCGGCTACTCATCGGCTGAGGCCGTTGGTAAATCGATGCGGATGTTGTTGCCGCCGGACCGGGCAAACGAAGAGACCAACATTTTGGCGAGAATCGTGCGCGGCGAGGCGGTTGATCATCTCGAAACCGTTCGGGTGCGGAAGGATGGGAGAAGGATCGACATTTCTGCGACGATTTCGCCAATCAAGAACAGCCTGGGCGCAATTATTGGAGCCTCCAAGATTGCGCGCGACATGACCGAGCGCAAACGGGCGGAAGCCGCTCTGCAGGAAAGCCTCGTCGCCAGCAAGGCCGCGCTCAAAGAGTTGGCAGATCAGAAGTTCGCTTTGGATCAGCACGCTATCGTGGCCATCACTGACGTCCAGGGCACGATCACTTATGTCAACGAGAAGTTCTGCGCCATCAGCCAATATTCGGAAGAGGAACTAATCGGCCAGAACCACCGCATCCTTAACTCAGGCCATCATCCAAGAGAATTTTTTCAGCAGATGTACCACGCCATCGCCAATGGGAAGGTGTGGCACGGCGAGATTAAGAATCGCGCCAAAGATGGTTCCTTTTATTGGGTCGACACCACCGTCGTCCCAACCCTAAGTGCGGAGGGCAAGCCGCGGCAGTACGTAGCGATCCGCGCGGATATCACCGAGCGAAAACGGGCCGAGGAGGTTCTGCGGGAGCAGGCGAAAGTTCTGGATCTCGCCCAAGTGTTGGTCCGCGACATGACGGGCAAGATTGTGGTGTGGAATCTGGGCGTGGAAAAACTGTATGGCTACGCTCAAGGCGAAGCTGTGGGTCGGTTGTCTCATGAGTTGCTGCAAACCCAATTCCCGGAGCCGCTGGAGCAAATCGAAAGAACGCTGGAACAAACTGGAACTTGGGAAGGGGAGCTCGTTCACAGCAAGCGTGACGGCACTCGTCTGGTGGTGGCGAGCCTTTGGGTGTTGCATCGCGATGCTCAGGGCTTGCCCTTGCGCGTCATGGAATCGAATACCGACATCACCGAGCGCAGGCTGGCGGAGGAGGCATTGAATAAAAGCCTCCGCACCAGTGAAGCTGCGCTGCAAGAGCTGGCCGATCAGAAGTTCGCTTTGGATCAGCACGCCATCGTAGCGATCACGGACGTTCAGGGCACGATTACTTACGTCAACGATAAGTTCTGCGCCATCAGCCAATACTCGGAGGACGAGCTGATCGGGCAGAACCACCGCATCCTCAATTCGGGCCACCATCCCAAAGAGTTTTTTCGGGAGATGTATCACAGCATTGCGAATGGCAGAGTTTGGCATGGCGAGATTAAGAATCGCGCGAAGAATGGCTCCTTTTACTGGGTGGACACGACCATCGTTCCAACACTCGACGCGGAAGGTAAGCCGCGTCAGTACGTGGCCATCCGCGCGGACATCACGCAGCGCGCTCGGGGGCAAGAAGTCTTGGCTGGGCAGGCCTTGGAATTGTCGCGCTATGCCGAGGAATTGAGCACTTCGCAGGAAGCGCTCCAAAGCAAGACCCTGATGCTGCAATCGGTGTTGGACAGCATGTCGGAAGGGTTGGTGGTCGCCGATGAGAACGGAAAGTTCATCATCTGGAACCCGGCGGCGGAGAAGATCGTCGGTTTGGGCGCGGCGAATGTGCCCAGCGGCGAGTGGAATAAACATTACGGAGTTTTCCTGCCTGACACGGTGACCCCTTTCCCGCCAGAACAAAATCCGTTGTTACGCGCTATTCACGGCGAGGCCGGCTCCGCCGAGATGTTTTTGCGGAATGCAGAACTTGCCGAGGGGGTTTGGATCGATTCCAGCGCCAGTCCACTCAAGGACAAAGATAACGTGGCGCGCGGCGCCGTAATCGCGTTCCGTGACATCACGCAGAGAAAAAAAGATGAGCGCGAGATCAGGACCCTCAATGACCAACTCGAACAGAGGGTGATAGAGCGGACGGCCCAACTGGAAGCCGCTAACAAAGAGTTGGAAGCTTTCAGCTACTCGGTGTCGCACGATCTGCGAGCGCCATTGCGGCACATCGGCGGCTTTTCCAAGATGCTGGTGGAGGAATTCGGTCCCACTCTTGATCCGACCGCGCAACATTACCTGGATCGCATCCAGTCGGGAACCCAAAAGATGGGTCAGTTGGTGGATGAATTGTTGGGTCTGGCCCGAGTTGGCCGCCATGCGATCAATCGACAAGCGACCAACCTGAACTCGATGGTCGCGGAAGTCATCGCCATGTTACAGCCCGAGATCGAAGGGCGGCAGGTGGAATGGGCTTTCGCCGAGCTACCCGTCGTGGAGTGCGATCCCATTTTAGTGAAGCAGGTTTTTCAGAATCTGCTGACGAATGCGCTCAAGTTTACCCGGTCCCGCACTCCTGCCGTCATTGGGATCAGCAACCGGGAGAGCGATGGGCAATTCGTATTCACGGTCAGGGACAATGGCATCGGTTTCAACATGAAGTACGTCGACAAGTTGTTCGGGGTCTTCCAGCGCCTGCATCGCGCCGAGGACTTCGAAGGGACCGGAATCGGTTTGGCCACGGTACAACGCATCGTGCAAAAGCATGGAGGCCGAGTGTGGGCTGAGGGGGAGCTGGATAAGGGTGCGGCTTTCCATTTCACTCTTAGCACGGGGACGCGCGCGGAATTGAAAAGCAATGGAGCTACGGCTGGAGGCCAATCATGAACTCAGAGGAACTCGACATACTGCTGGTGGAAGACAATCAGGACGACATGGATCTTGCCCTGCACGCCCTGAAACGGGAGAAGCTGGCAAACCACATTTTCGTTGCTCGCGATGGCGAGGAGGCTCTGGACTTTCTCTTCTGCAGGGGAACGTTCGCAGAAAGATCGTTCGATCATCCGCCCAAACTTGTGTTGCTAGATCTGAAGCTGCCTAAAGTGGACGGAATGGAGGTGCTCAAGCAGCTCAAGGGAGATCCGCGGACCAAAACCATCCCTGTCGTAATGATGACCTCCTCGAAAGAAGAGCGGGATCTGGTGTCCAGTTACAGTCTGGGAGCTAACAGCTTCATCCAGAAACCAGTCGACTTCGACCAGTTTCGGGAGACCGTCAAGAACGTCGGATTGTATTGGCTGGTTACAAATCAGGCGGTCCCGATCAATGGCATACACGAACAAGTAACGCGGCGTTGACATCTGTTTGCTTCCGCTCGGGTTCATTTGGCAATTGCTTGTGGCCTATAACGGTGATCGCGATCAGGCATTCTCGCCGCTGACAGCGCTCTCAACGCAGCCCGAGCAGGTCTCACCGATTCGGCTTTGCGGAGGTAAGCCCATGCAGGCCTCTCGTCTCCTTCCCCTGACTATCATCGCTTTCTGCGCGACTGTCCTTGCCAGGAACACGATTCCATTCATCGACCAACCGCTGGTTCCGGCTAGCCCCCAACCGGGAGGTCAATAATTTATTTTTACAGTCAACGGGGGTGGCTTCACACTTACTCAACAGTGAGCTGGAATGACCAAGCCTTGGCTACCAGTTTCGTCAGCAGGGTCCAGTTGACCGCGACCGTACCGCTTCGCTCATCACCAAAGCAGGGACGGCCTTGGTCACTATCCGCCTCCCCCCTGGCGGTGGACGGAGGCAAGGTCGGACGAAACTATTCGGTCCCGCTGGGGTTCGACTCTGTATGGCCAGTTAGACTTTGGCTTCCATGGTGATCAAAATCTACTCCCGGTACTGCCAAAGG
>Ga0210393_10001013_pt1 | contig 24264 bp, 27 predicted proteins | sample IncBWC27OmetaG_FD_160068 | JGI IMG/M metagenome (GOLD analysis project Ga0210393, IMG submission 160068) | Forest soil microbial communities from Barre Woods Harvard Forest LTER site, Petersham, Massachusetts, United States - Inc-BW-C-27-O ... | reverse complement strand
AGCAGCCCAAGGCGATTGCGTGTCAGAAATAGATCGGGGCATCCCATTTCGAGCGATATGGCTCTCGTCTGCGATACATCGCGAGCCTTGCTTCGAATTCGTCGCGGTCGACCTTACCGAGGATTTCCAGCGCCGAGGTCTGCCACTTGACGGCCTGATCGAATTGCCCGGCTTCGGCGTAAGCGGCCGCGAGAGTGTCGAGTGGGTAGGCGTCCTTCCATGAAGTCAGATCGCATGCGTGCGTCGCGTAAAGTATCGCCGTGGGTCCATCGCGATATGCGCTGATCGGCGAGGTAGCAAGCCCCCAACCATAGCGGTTGAATGACCCGCGACTGTTCGAAATCAGCGCCGACACTTTCTCGAAGTCGGCGCGTGCGCCCGCCGCATCGCCGCGCGCGTTCAGCACGACGCCGCGATAGACGTACAGCGTGGGAACAGTCGGCGAGATCGCGATTCCTGCGTCGAAGTTCTGCTGCGCATGTATCAGGTCGCCCTTCGCCCGATAGGCGATACCTCGACCGAAGTAATCGAACCACTTGGGGTCGAGTTCGATAGCACGCGAATAGTTCGCGATCGCGTCGTCGTATTTCTCGAGGCACACCAACGCGTCGGCTTTCCCGGAAATGGCGCGCGCGTCGTTTGGAGTTGTTTCAAGAAAGTCCGAAAATTCCGAATCCGCCACGGAACATTCATGACGACGGAGCATAGCGTAAGGTTTGGCCAGCGCCTCCGGCTTGTGGAAGGGAGCATAGGCAGCGCCGCCGACGGCAACTAATTCGACACAACTACTGAGTCCAATCGCGACGACGACCGCGAGCATCGCTACTGCTATGACATTTTGTGTTCGGGTCACGATGGCCGCCCCTCTCTTATCATTCGGCGGCCGCCAAGGACTACCGAGATTGATTTGGTCTTGACCGAAGCTAGGGTTGCGGATAGGTATTTCAGTAGATAACTTAGTGAGTCTTATTTATCATCTTAATCTAAATCGGGCACTCGCCGTGCGGTTTCCGGCGCAGTCGATCAACTAAAACAAACTCGAGAGGCAGGTAACGAATATGGCACTTCACATCGGAAGTATCGCACCGGATTTCACACAGGAATCCACTGAGGGGCCGATCCATTTTCACGAATGGATTGGCGACAAGTGGGCGATCCTGTTTTCCCATCCCAAGGACTTCACCCCGGTCTGCACCACCGAGCTCGGCACCGTGGCCAAGCTGAAGCCGGAATTCGAAAAGCGCAATATCAAGGCGATCGGCGTGAGCGTCGACGACGTGGCGTCGCACAAGAAGTGGGTCGGCGATATCGAGGAGACGCAGAACGCCAAGATGAACTTCCCGCTCCTCGGCGACGGCGACAAGAAGGTCGCAAAGCTATACGACATGATTCATCCCGAGGCGAACGATACGCTGACGGTGCGCTCGGTTTTCGTCATCGACAACAACAAGAAAATCCGCCTGACGCTGACCTACCCCGCCAGCACGGGTCGCAATTTCCAGGAAATCCTGCGCGCGATCGATTCGCTGCAGCTGACCGACAAGTACTCGGTCGCGACTCCGGCCGACTGGAAGAAGGGCGAGGATTGCATCATCGTCCCGTCGCTGCAGGACGAGAAAGTACTCAAAGAGAAATTCCCCAAGGGTTACAAAGTCGTGAAGCCGTACCTGCGCATCACGCCCGATCCGAGCAAGTAGGCTCGCGCGGACATCGGAGCATCAGGAGAGCGGCTTTCCTCGCGGGGAGCCGCTTTTCGTTTTGAAAATTCAGAGAGGCGTATATGAAAATTCCACAATCGGTACGCGAACAGATCGAGAAGGGGCCGCTCGCGCATCTCACGACGCTCAATCGCGACGGCAGCCCGCAGGTGACACTGATTTGGGTCGGAATTGAAGCCGACGAGTTCGTCATCGGCCACCTGGCGCTGCATCAGAAGATCAAAAACATCCAGCGCGATCCGCGGGTTGCGCTGTCGCTGATTGCTGACGGGACCAGTCCGCAGGGACTGCGCGAGTACATTGTCGTTTACGGCAACGCGCGGATCACCGAAGGCGGCGCGGTGCCGCTCATTCGGCGGCTGGCGCCGCTTTACCTCGGGCCGAAGGCTGATTTTCCGCCGCCCTCGATGCGCAACATACCGGGCTACATCACGCGAATCGCGCCCGAGCGCTTCTCGGGAATCGGACCGTGGGCTGCCAAATCGGCTGAGTAGGCGGGCGTCGAACTAATTCCCCAGGTATGCAGGGATGAAGAGCCCCAGGTCGACGGTGCCCCATCCGCTGGCTTTGTCGTAGCCGGGGCCGGCGGAAAATCCCGCGACGCCGTCGAATGAGTTGTTGCCCGTGGTCACGTCGCGAATCCCGGTTGCCGCGCCGTTGGCCTCTGCGCCTAGTTGATAGATTCGCGTGTTGAGATTGCCGACGCGATTGCCGCTCTGCTGCGACATCAACTGGCTGATTCCCGCCCACGCCGGAGCGCCGATACTGGTGCCTCCGATGCAACAAACGACGGCGGGGTTGCCGTTGCCGTCGCGGCCACCGTAGAAAAATCCGGGCGAGTCGGGGCTGGCGCCGAACGAGATGTCGGGAACGTCGCGCTTCTTGTCCTGCTTGAACAGTCCCTTCTGAAACGCCGGCTTCTTGAAGACTTTGCTTTCGCCGCCGCCGGTGGCACCGCTGCCGTCGTCCCACACCGATTCCGAAACGAAGCTGACGTCGTTGCCGCCCGCGTCGAACTCAGGCGTGAACTCGGTGCCGCCAATCGCGGTCACGTTCGGCGAGCCTCCAAGTTCGTTGATGCCCTTGCTGGTGGCGGGCGAGCAGGTGCCTCGCTGCGGATTGAATTTGACGCCGGCAGCGCCCAGGTCGCCGGTCGCGACGAACACCGACCGGCCTTGCGCGGCCGCCTGCGCAAACAGATTACTCTGGGTCTTGTAGAATCCCTTCGAGCCGCCGCAGAAGCTGAAGCTGATGCTGATGGCGCTGCACGGGCCGTTCTTCTCCTTCACAGCGGCGTGGATTGCGTCGAGAATTGCCGACGACTGGGCCTTCTTCTGGTTGCCAAGGTAAATGCGGATGTTCGAGCCGGGCGCGATCGAATGCGAATAGTTCACGTCGACCATCGTTTCAGTCTGGTCCTGATTCAGCCCGGGGTCGCTGCCGTCGACCAGCACCACCTGGAAGTTCGACGCTGTTAGCGCCGGCAGATCGAATTGCGTGTTGAACGCCGCCGCGGCAGCATCGTCCAGATTCGAGTCCTCGACTACTGCGATGCAACTGCCTCCATTGCCGTCGATGCCATCGTTCAACAGTGGCGTTTCGTCGTAGAAGGTATAGAGGTCTTCAGGACCGAAGGCCTCACCTTGGCCATTGAAGAAGTTGGGCGAGCTCGCGCTCGAGGCGCGGTTCGAAACAACAGCCTGGCTGTGCAGCATGTTGTCCAAGCCGTCGATCGACTCAATCAACGGTGCCAGATCCGCGGGCACGGCCGGGTCGCTGGTATTCGCGTAATTGCGGCCGTCGCGGGTGGCGGCGATCTTCACGGCGAACCCAGTCTGGGCCTGCGCCACCGATCCGGTGAACGTAATTTCACGAGTCGAGGCGTCGGCAGAGTTGATGGTAAACCCTTTTTTCTTCAGCCATCGCGCGACGCGCGCAAGGTCGGCATAGCTGGGGCCGAAACGCGCGGTGAATTCATCCGGCGTTAGCCATCGATGGTAATCCGGCGACGCGGGGTCCTGCTGATCGGCAAGCAGACGCGTCAACTCGGCGGGATTGCGAAGCGCCATCGTGAGACGCATCTCGAGCGGCGTCGAAGGCGCCGCGTTGGTCTGGCCGGCAATGTCGGCGGCTTCGTCGGGATGGTTGCCCTCGAGGATCGTGTCCGTGTCGCTGGCTATAGCAGGCCGGGTGGCTGCAATGCTCACAGCCAATCCGATCGCCATGAGAAAAAGGCGCGGCCCGCGAACCTTACGCATTGAAGTTATCGACCCCTCCCCTTGTAATAAACGATTTGAACCCCAAAAAGTTTCAATTCACCGCGGTATCCTACAGATTGTTGCTACACCGTACCACTTGTTATTGTGGCGGACCGATAATGTTCGCGTTGACAAGAGCCGCTCCAGACCGGAGAATTGAGCCCTAATGGCCCGAATTACCGTAGAAGATTGCCTGGAAAACATCCCCAACCGCTTCGAGCTCGTGCTCGGTGCGGCGCGGCGCGCCAAACAGCTGCTCAAGGGCGCGCGGCCACTGGTGGAATCGGACAACAAAGAAGTAGTGACGGCGTTGCGCGAAATCGCCGCCGGCAAGGTTACGATCGAAGAACCCGACGCCTGACCGGCGCGATCAGGCCCGTCAGGAACCGATCAACCGCAAACTGCTCGCCGCCGACGGCTTGAGCATCGACGTTCGCAATCACCTGCCAGCGGCTGTGATGAAGCTGGAGCGATCCTGTGGCGCGCAAACCCGGCAAACCGACTCGTCCCAAGCGAACCGCCAAGCGCGCCAGCAAGGCGAGCGTCGAGCCTCGTCGCGGGCGCGCGGTAGCCGAGCCGGTCGCCGCTGAAGAATCGGAGTTGGATCTCGAGCCCGAAGCCGCCGCCGAGCACGACCCGCCAATCGAAGTTTCCGAGTTTCGTCCGGTAGCAAGCGCGGACAACGAAAACGACAACGACACTGCGACAGAACCTGCCGATCCCGCGGATGCCGAAGTCGACGACGACGCGAAGAGTTCGGCGCTCGTCGCCACCGATCCGCTCGGCCGCTACCTTGCCGAGATTCGCCGTTTCCCGCTGCTCTCACGCGAAGAGGAGGCCGTTATTGCGCGGCGTTATGTGAGGGACAAGGATCCCGAAGACGCCTACCGGCTCGTGACCGCCAATCTGCGGTTGGTCGTGAAGCTCGCTTATGAATTCGCGCGCGCGACCAAGAACGTGCTCGACCTTATCCAGGAAGGCAACGTCGGCCTGATGGAAGCGGTCAAGAATTTCGACCCCGAGCACGGCATCCGCTTTCCGTCGTACGCCGTGTGGTGGGTGCGCGCGTATATTTACCGCTACCTCATCAACAACTGGCGGCTCGTGAAAATCGGCACCACGCAGGCGCAGCGCAAGTTGTTCTTCAATCTGCGCAAGGAAACCGAACGGCTCGAGCGCGAAGGCTTCAAGCCGCAACCGCTGCTGCTCGCGCATCGGATGGGCGTTCGAGAGAGCGACGTGCGCGAGATGCAGGAGCGGATGGGGCAGAGCGAAGTCTCGCTCGATCAGCCGACGGGGGCAGGCGAGGACAACGATACGCGGCTGCTCGACGTTATCCCCGATTCGGGGCACAATCCCGAGACCGAAACGGCCGACCGCGAATGGCGCGACTTCGCCCACGACAAGGTCGAGCAGTTCGCTGCGACGCTGAAGGACAAGGAGCTGGACATTTTCAGGGCGCGGCTGCTGGCGGAAGATCCCGAGACGCTGCAGGAAATCGGCGCGCGCTTCGGAATCAGTCGCGAGCGCGTGCGGCAGATTGAAACCCGGCTCAAGCGCCGGCTGAAAGAGTTTATCGAGGCCTCGGCACCCGACGTCGAGGGTTCCGGGCCGTCGTAAGCATTTCGCGTTTACCCCATTGCCGCTGGTAGGGGCCGCTTGCGATAATACGGCTGAGGCGGATCGCGCAGGGAGCTGCAATCGATGCGAGAACGCAGTTGCGCGCTGGTGGTGGTGGGTAACGAAATCCTTTCCGGCAAGGTTCAGGACTCGAACGCGTTTTTCGCGGCTCGCGAGCTGCGCAAGATTGGCGTCGCGCTCGCCCGCATTGCCACTATCCCCGACGAACTCGATCTCATCGCCGGCGAAGTTGCGTACTGCTCGCGCAATTTCGATTTCGTGATCACCTCGGGCGGCGTCGGCCCAACGCATGACGATCTGACGATGGAAGGCGTCGCGCGCGCATTCAATCGCCGCCTCGTGAGGAATCCCGCGCTCGAGGCACTCATCCGCGAACATTCGCGTGGCTCGCTCGACGCGGTGCTCAAGATGGCCGAAGTGCCCGAGGGCGCGGTGCTCAACGAAGCCGGCGACATCCGGTTTCCGACCGTGCAGATCGAAAACGTATACGTGCTGCCGGGGATTCCGCAACTGTTCGAGTCCAAGCTGCGCGCGCTCAGCAGCAGCTTTGCGACCGACCCGTATTTCATGCGTGCGATTTACCTAACGGCGGGCGAGGGCACGATCGCCGCGCACCTGAACGAATGCATGCGCAATTTTCCCGAGCTGATGTTGGGTTCGTATCCGCGGATCGGAGATCCCGACTACCGCGTGAAGTTGACCCTCGAGTCGAAGAACGCCGAGTATCTCGAGCGCGCGTTTCGTCATCTTATGGAGCGGCTGCCGGCCGAGGCGGTAGTCAAAACTGAGTAGCAATTTATGTCCGAAGTGGTGGTGGAGGATGTCATGAGGAAAAGAAGTTTCAGATTCGTGGTGATTGCAATCGGGCTGGGCGTGATGCTCGCGATGCCGGACGAATACGCGGCGGCGCAATCGCAGCCGCCGACAACACAGGTGCCGCAGCCCCAGGCCAATGACGTCAACTGGCCGGGCGCCGGATACGGGGTAGGCGCGCTGCTCTGCAACGTGTTGTACATCCCGGCCAAGCTGACCTATGCGGTGCTCGGCGGCGTCGTTGGTGGCGGGACGTACCTGGTGACTGCGGGCAATCAGCAGGCGGCCAACACGGTATGGCGCAGCTCGCTCGGCGGCGACTACGTAGTGACGCCGCAAATGCTCGCAGGCCAGCAGCCGATCAATTTCAGCGGGCCAACCAATACGCCGCCCAATGTGCCGGCGCCGGCCAACAGCTCTCAGCTCGGTACGGTTCCGACCACGACGGCAAGTTCCGGCACTGTCGCGCCGATAACGCCATTACCGCCGTCAGGCTCGGCCTCGTCCACGAGTGTGTCGTCGTCGGGCGGCCAGCCGCTCGATCACGGCAGCGGCCCCGCGAATGGACCTGGCTCGAATATCGAGTAGCAGCTTGAGGCAGGCACGCGAGGAGAGTCGCGCATGAAGAAGATTCGTTTTCTGTGGAAGTCGACCTGAACGACTTGCCGCGACGCAAGAAGTTTCTTGCGCAAAGATCTTGGCGCCGATCTCGACGAACGCGACTACGCGAAAGTTCCTTTCAGTGCGTCTGAGCTGAAGGAACTTTTCGCGGGCCGCGACCCGCGCGACTACCTGAACCCGCGCAGCCCCGCCTTCAAGGCGATGGGCCTGGCCGGTAGGTCGCTGACTCCCGATCAGGCGCTCACGCTGATGGCGAAAGAACCGAATCTAATCAAGCGCCCAATCACAATCGCGGGCAAAGAAATAATCGCCGGCTTCGACCGCGAGAAGCTCCGCGCCGCGCTGAAGTAGAATCTCGAAGTGCGCGCAAATTTCCGCGGCGCATCTCGGCGCCGGACTCGACGTGCAATAATGCGCTCGCGGTGCTATTCCCTGAATCACGCGAGGTACTCCACACCATGGCATTTTCTGACGATCTTTTTTTCGCCCCGGCTCATAAACTTGCTGCGATGCTGCGGGCGCGCGACGTCTCGTCGGTCGAAATGGTCGACGCTTTCATCGAGCGGATCGAGTCGGTGAATCACGGCCTCAATGCTGTCGTCACCCTGGTTGAAGAACGTGCGGCGCGCGAGGCCGAGGACTCCGACAATCGGCTCGGCGGCAAGGGCGAGGTGCGCCCGCTCGAAGGGCTGCCGATCACAATCAAGGATTCGATAATCACCGAGGGTGTGCGCTCGACCTGGGGCATGAAAGGTTTCGAGCATCATGTGGCGACCCAGGATGCGCCGACGGTCGCACGGCTGCGCGCCGCCGGCGCGATCGTGATCGGCAAAACCAACACGCCCGAAATGACGATGGACTACGACTGCGATAATCCCGTCTTCGGCCAGACCAACAATCCCTGGAATCATGAGCGCGTGCCCGGCGGCTCGAGCGGCGGTGAGGCCGCGGCGCTGGCAGCCGGAATGTCACCGCTCGGCATGGGCTCCGATTATCGCGGATCGATCCGCGTGCCGGCGCACTTCTGCGGCATCGTCGGGCTCAAGCCGACGTGGGGCACGATTCCCGGCAGCGGCCATATGGCGCCGAGCATAGCGTCGCCGCCACCGATCGCCCACATGGCGACCATCGGGCCGATGGCGCGTTTCGTCGACGATCTGACTCTCGCGTACAACATCGTCAAAGGCCAGCATCCGAGTTCGCCGTACACCGTGCCGACGCCGCTGGCTGAGCCTGAGAAAATCGATCTGAAAAAAATTCGCTGCGCAATCTACACCGACGCCTGCGACGTTCCCGTCACTGCCGATACTCGCGCCGCGATCGAGCGCGCCGGCCGCGAGCTGCAAAAGATGGGCATCGTCGTCGAAGCAGTGAAGCCGCCGATCGACGAAGGCGACCGCCTGTGGTGGGCATACAACGGCGCGGACGGGAATCAGCTGGTAGTCGAAGCGCTCGGCGAACATCTTAAGCTGTCGCGCGACCGGCTCAGAAATTTCATGGTCGCCAGCGAGGGCAGGTCCGCCGCCGAGTTCTTCAAGATCGCGGTGCAACGCGACGCGTGGCGCGTGCAGCTCGCCGAATTCATGGAGCGCTACCCGATCATCCTCGGTCCGACCTTCTGCGTGACCGCGTTCAAGCACGGCGTCACCGAAGTCGACATCGACGGAAAAAAATATCCGCACTTCGGGGCTGGATGGCCGGTGGCGTGGGGCAACTGCGCGGGACTGCCGGGCGTTGTGGTGCCATGCGGCAAAGATCGCGAGGGGCTGCCGATTGGATTGCAGGTCGTCGGCCGCGCATTCGACGAGAGCACCGTGCTCGCAGTCGCGAAGGCGGCGGAGTCCGCACTGGGCGGATTTCAGAAACCTCCGGGCGTGTAAGAAAGCTAACCCTCGTTCGCGTCGGGCGAGGCGATCGGCGGCGTCTCGCCGAGCATTCGCATTCCGTAGCGAATCAACGCCACGAGCCGCTCGACTCGCGTCAGCAGTTCGGCCTGCTGCTCGCGGGGCGCGTCGGCCAGTTCGGCGGCAACGACGGCCAGGTTCTCGCGCATCAACTGCACGGCGCGCTCGAGACTCTCGCGCTGGGGGATACGCGCGCGAGCCTTGCGCCGCGCCTCCTGGATCTCCGCAAAATCGATTATCTCCGCCATCTGCAATTCACACTTCGTCGTGACAATTATCGCTCATCACGCGCGTGCGTGAAACTCTCAACGTAACTTCCTGCCCGCGCGACGCTTCTCCGCCAACGTCCGATGCCCACCCTCGGCCACCCATCGCATCTGCCGCGCCATGCCGTTGAGGATCTCGACCTCGCGCGCCGTCAATCCGCTGCGTCCGAAAATCTCGCGGATCGCGAGCATGATATGGTCCGGATTGTCGTCCGGAATAAAACCGATCGCGACCAGCGCTTCCGCCATCCGCTCGAGCATCGGATCGCTCACCGACGCTTCGACGAAATGCGTCGCGCGATCTATTTTGATTTTAGCTGCCGCCGCTTCGTTCGCCGCCATCATCAGCTCATACGCGACCACCATCACCGCCTGCGCCAGGTTGAGCGACGGATATTCAGGCGCAGTCGGAATCGTCACCAGCCGATGGCAAAGCTTGAGCTCGCGATTAGTCAGCCCGCGATCTTCGCGTCCAAACACCAGCGCGATTTTATTCGCGCCCGCCAGCGCGTCGAGTTCCACCGCCGCCGCGCGCAGCGCAACCGCGCGGCTGCGATAGCCACCGCTGCGGCTGGTCGTCCCGACCGCGATCGAACAGTCCGCAATCGCATCCGCCAGCTCGGGATAGATGGTCGCATGCGCCAGCACGTCGTCGGCATGCACCGCCATCGCAACCGCCTCGCGACTCTTCAACGTGCCCGGCGCGACGAGCCGCAGATCGTCGAAGCCCATATTCTTAATCGCCCGCGCCGCGGCCCCAATATTGCCCGGTGACTGCGGCCGAAAGAGCACGAACGCAAACCTGTCCCGAGCTGCCATCTCCCCGTTATGCGTTTAGCCGCACGCGAAGGGAAGGGCCGACCCAGCCACTACAATCAAGCGCCGAAGATCGCTAACGTGGATTGATTCCCATGAAGATCATCTCCTTCGGCGACGTGCACATGGCCACTCGTAACCTCGATCGCATGACCGAGGTGATGCGCGATTGCGACCTCGTCATCCTCTCCGGCGATCTGACCAACTTCGGCGGCGTCGACGACGCCCGCAAAGTCCTCGACGACGTCCGCCGCGCATGTCCCGCCGTGCTCGCAGTGCCCGGCAATCTCGACCGCCGCGAAGTCATTCCGTTCCTCGAAGCCGACGGTATCGCGCTGCACGGCAAAGGTCTCGTGAAAAATGGAATCGGGATCTTCGGATGCGGCGGGTCGAACATCACGCCGTTCGGCACTCCGACCGAGCTGACCGAGGACGAAATCTATGCGACGCTGTGCGCCGGCTACGACGCCGTCCGCGACGTGCGTCCGCTGCTCATGATTTGTCACACTCCGCCGTTCGACACCAAGTGCGACCGCATCCTGAGCGGCAAGCCGGTCGGCAGCACGGCCGCGCGCCGTTTCATCGAAGAAGTGAAGCCCGACGTTTGCATCTCCGGCCACATCCACGAATCGGCCGCCGTTGATTGGATAGGCACGACGCAGATTTTTAACGCGGGACCGTTCAAGGGCGGCGGCTATATAGTTGTACGGACCGGCGAAAGCGCCGGCGACCGGCTGGACGCGAGGCTCGAATTTCTTTGACGTGCCCGCATTCTCGCGCGCCGATCAATCGCTTCGCGTGTACGCGGGCAAGCTCGCCAACGGATGGCCGCTGGTGCTGCGCAACTCGTTCCGGCTACTGTGGCGCTTCCGGCCGGGGCGCGCGGCAAAATAGCGCGGAGACTTTCTTGAAGGGAGATACGTTTCAGCATGGCTGCGACTGACGATATTCGGTTGAGGTTCGATCACGTTTCGATCGCCGTGAAATCCATCGATCGCGCTTACGATTTCTTCGCGAAATATTTTCCGATCAAACTGCGCGGCGCCAAGTCGCTCGACGACCAAGTCAGCGGCTCGTTCTACTGGCAGGATTTCCATCTCGGCGGCTTCGTGGTCGAGTTGATCGAGGACCCGCCCGGCAAGCCCGGCTTCGTCACCAAGTTTATCGAGCGGCACGGCGAGGGGATGCATCATCTGTCGATCGAGACCGACAATCTCGACGCGATGGTCGCCAATCTCAAGGCCGGCGGCGTGCGCGTGGTCGACGAGCAGAAGTACGAATCAGGCTCTGCCACAGCGTTTATCTCGCCGCGTTCAGCCTTCGGCGCGCTCATCCAGTTTTGGCACACGCCGAACTGGGAGCAGACGCATCCCAAGCCGGCGCCCGACGGCCTCGCGTATTTCGATCATGTCTCGCTGGCGGTCAGGGACATTCGCGCCGCCTACGATTTCTTCACGCGCTATTTTCCGGGCACCAAGATCAGCCACGAAATTCACACAAGCAATTCCGAAGGGAACTTCGACCTCGGCCATCTCGAGGTCGCCGGTTTCAAGCTCGAATTCATCCAGAGCCCTGCGCGCAAGGTCGACAACGATTTCGTCGGCAAGTTCATGGCGCGCTATGGCGAGGGGATGCATCACGTGTCGATCGATCTGAAAGATTTCGATGAGACCCGTGAAAAGCTCAAGCGCGACGGCATCCGTGTCGTCGACGAAAAACGCAACTGGCGCGGCGAACGCCAATATTTCATCTCCCCCAGCTCCGCCTTCGGCGTCCTGATTCAAATCTGGGACGGCCTGCAGTAGCCGTCATGCCTTCCGACAACGAAAACAAAACCGCCGCGCCTGACGTCTCGACGTCGACCGAGCCGCCCAAAATCTACTTCGCCGCGTGTGGAACGCTCTGCGACATTTTCTGGTGGGCGCGCCGCGACCCGCCCGCCGAACCGCAAGCGCCAGCCGGTTTGCCCCCGGCGAAAAAATAGCTCGCATCTCTTTCTGATGATCACCGCCGTTTTCTTCGACGCCGCCGGCACTCTGTTCGAGCCGCGCGAGTCCATCGGACGCACCTACGCCCGCCTCGCGCGCGACTTCGGCTTCGACGCCCCCGAAGATAGCGTCGCCGCCAGTTTTCGCCATGCGTTCGGTGCCGCTCCGGGATTGGCCTTTGGCCTCGGCCTCCACCACGACGAGCTCCGCCGCCTCGAGCGCCGATGGTGGCATCAGCGTGTCACCGATACCTTCGCGCCGCTGGGGACCTTTGCCGACCTCGAGGCCTACTTCGACGCGCTGTTCGGCTATTTCGCCGATCCGGCCAGTTGGATTGCCGATGTTGAAGCGGCGCCCGTCCTCCAACGTCTAAAAAGTGATGGACTCAAACTGGGCGTGATCTCTAATTTCGACTATCGCCTGTATCGAATTCTCGACGGCCTCGACCTGACCCGCCACTTCGATTCGATCACTATTTCCTCCGAGGCCGGCTTTGCCAAGCCGCGGCGCGAGGTCTACGACGCTGCCCTCGCACGGGCGGGAGTCACCGCGCACGACGCGATGCATATCGGCGACTCGGAGCATCTCGATTTTGCGCCCGCTGCGGCGCTGGGGATGGGGGCCGTATTGATCGATCGCGACGACCGCAATGCAGCGCCGTCGATTGCGGGCCGCACGGCGAGGATTTCCTCGCTTGCCAGCATCCCTGAACTTGCGCAAGTATTTGGACTCTCTTGACGTTAACGTCGCGTTAATCTTAGTTAGGGCCACAAATTTCCCTTGGGAACAGCATTTGGGGATTAGACAAATGAATCGTCCGCTTTTTTCGCATCGCCTGACGGCGGTGTTAATTGCATTTTTCGCACTCGCTTTGACCGCCGGCGTCGCCTCCGCGCAGAGCGCAGGACAGCTCGAGAGCGAGCTTTCGAGCCTCCAGGGCCAGATGTCGTCGGCCGAGTCCAACGAATCGACGGCCGACGAGGTAATCTCGAAACTCGACAGCGCTGAAGCGGATTTCGCCAAGCTCACCTCGAGCGGCAGGGTCGACAAGGCCGCGCTGATTCCGATTTTTCATCAGCTCGACGGGATGCTCGATCGGATTCAGACGGTCTATCTGAAGAAGAAGGACGATTGCATCAACACGATCGACAACGGCGGGCAATGCGACTACGACAAGCCCGAGCAATACGCGCTGCGTGCCGCCTATCCGCTCGCATGGCTGCGGTTCACAGCAGCGACCACGCTGTTCGACGACAATGCCGAGCAATCGAAGAAGCTGCTGAACGAGGCGATCGAAGGATTCACCAACAGCATGCTCGCGATGCCTGATCCGAACCTGATTCGCGAGAACACCCTCGGCCGCGCCTACTGCGAACGCGAGTTGGGCAAGTTCGATCACGCCGAATACGACCACGCGGTCACCGACTTCAAGAAGATCATGGAAGACGGTCCCAGCACGCAGCAATACGCGGCGGCTCGCCAGGGACTCTCGACGACTTACGCCAAGATGGGCGATCAGAAGGATTCTGTCGCGATGCTCCCGACGGGTCCCGTCGGCAAGGGCTCGTCGGGCCAGTTCATGCTCCAGTTGCAGACTCTGTTCAGCGCCGAACGTGCCACCAGCAATCCGGCCGAGAAGGCCAAGTATCATCAGCAGATCGTCGATCTGATGAAGACCAAGGAGAACGACAAGGAAGGATGGGCCCTCGACGTCTCGGCCGCGACGCATTTCCCGCAAAACGCCGTCGAAGAATTCGGCAACTCGAACGACCCGTTCGAAAAATGGCTGCTCGCCGCCGTGCTGCTCTCGCGCAAGGATGAAGCCGGCGCGGCCAAGTACTATTCCGAGGCGTGCGACAGCGGAAAATATCCCAAGGCTTGCAGGTTCGCCGCTGATATCTATCAGCGCGAGAAACGCTTCGACCTCGTCCAGGCGATGCTCACCAAGATTGCACAGCAAGGCGGCGGCGACGCGTCGCAGGCCACCTTTTTGGAGTACAGCCTCGATCACGACCGATGGGAAAAGAGCGGCCGGAAGGATACAGCGCTCGAAGCCAAGTGGGTGAAGGACGCGAACGATTACCTGCAGAAAGCTCCCGGCGGTGAGCATGCCGCCGAGCTGCAGGTCGCGCTCGCTGAGCGCTTGCAGCGGCAGGGCGACCTCCTCGGAGCCGCCGATATGTATTCGAAGGTCAAGGGCGACCCCGAGTTTACCTTTACCGCCAGGTTCAAGGCGGCAGAGTGCTACTACAAGATCCTCGTCGGCGCGGGTACTGCTGCCAAGGACAACAAGACGGCATCCAAGATCGATACCGATCAGCTCAGAAAGCAGGCGGTCGCGGACCTGAACGAATCAATCAAGATGGGACACGAAGCCGAGGCAGCGGCTAAAACTCCCAGCGCCAAGAACGCGGTGCGCGAGATTCGCGGCGAGGCGACGTACATGCTCGCCTCGATCCTTGAAGAAGATCAGGAACACGTCGATTACGCGCAAGTTGCGCCGCTGCTGGTCGGCTACGAATCGAACTACCCGATGATGAGCGCGAAATTCCAGGACGTAATCGATTGGCGGATCACGGCGCTTGATCATCTTGGCCGCTACGACGAGGTCAATACCGACGTTGCCGCACTGGTCGAGCGGAGCAGCAACGACCCCGCCAAGCAGGATTTCGTCAAGGGACTTGGAATCGAATTCTGGAAGACCGCACAGGCAGCCAAGGACAATAACGATCAGAAGACGTATCTCGCCAATGCGAGGCTGACGGCGACGGCATACAAGGGCTTCGCCGAGATGGCCGCATCGGGAAAAATCCCGGTCAAAAATCTGACCGGCACGTTGTCGATCTACGGCCAGGCGCTGCAGGCAACCGGCAACACGCAGGAGGCGGATCGAATCTTCGAGCAGGTCGTGAAAGCCGACCCGTCGTCGCCCGATGCGAACGCAGGTCTCGCGCGCCGAGCGCAAGCGCAGAAGAACTGGAAGGACGCGGTCAATCTGTGGACCACCGTCGAGAATACCGCCGCCGAGTCCGATCCGCTGTGGTACGAGGCCAAGTACCAGCTAGCCGTGGTTTATCACGAGCAGGGCAACAACCAGGGCGCATGCAGCAAGCTGGCGCAGACTCGCACCGAGCATCCAACTTTGGGCTCGGAAGAGATGAAGGTCAGGTGGGACAAGCTCCAGCGTTCGCTCTGCCTCGACCACGCGGGCAACTGACGGCCGCGATGCTCAAGAAGATTCACCACGTCGGCGTGGTCGTGCCGAATCTCGACGAGGGTCTGAGATTCTGGCGCGACACGCTCGGCCTGCAGTTCACGAAGAGCGCTACGATTGAAGAGCAGGGCGTTCGCGCCGCGTTGCTCAAGGCGGGAGAGAGTGAGATCGAACTGCTCGAGCCGCTCGACCTCAACAATGCGGTCGGCAAGTTCCTCGCGCGGCGTGGCGGCGGCCTGCATCACGTATGTTTCGAAACCGACGACGTCGCACGCGAGCTCGAAGGAGCGCGCGCCAAGGGAATCCAGTTGATTGATCAGAAGCCGCGCAACGGGCTGGCGGGAATGATCTGCTTCCTGCATCCCAAGGCCACCCGCGGCGTGCTGGTCGAATACGCGCAGCCACCGGCGGAATAGGAAAGACAAGGGCATGCCGATTTACGAATACCGATGCGCCAACTGCGACCGCTCATTCGAAGCGTTCGTCCGTCCCGGCGACGACGGCGCGCAATGCCCGCATTGTCACGGCTCAAAGCTGACGCGCGAAATGTCGACGTTCGCGGCGCGCGGCAGCAATGGCGACGCGGTGGCCGCGGTCGCATCTGCGATGGCGAATTCCGGCACGTCGAACGGCGGCGGCTTCACCGGCGGCGGATGCTGCGGCGGCGGCTGCGGTTGTCACTGATCGTCGCGCCCTCACAATTAACTTCGTTCGAGCAGCCAACGCGCGATTCGTTCGCCGACCACCAGCGCCGGGATGTTGGTGTTCGCGCGCGGGATCACCGGCATGACTGAAGCGTCCGCCACGTAAGCGTTGTCGAGCCCGTGAATTTTTCCGCGCGAATCGACGACCGCTGATCGATCGCTCGCCGGTCCCATCCTGCACGTCCCCACCGGATGGTAGTAATGCAGGCAGTTGGCCCTGACGAACGCCGCCAGCTCATCGCGGGTTGCGATGGCGCTGTCAGGTGAGAGCTCGTCGCCCACCAGTCGCGACAGAGCGGGTTTCGCGGCTATCTCGCGCGCGAGCGCGATCCCGTCGATCAGCACGCGCAAATCTTCGTCTTCGGGATCGGACAGGTAGCGATGATCGATGATCGGCGGCGCGGCGGGATCCGCGCTCGCGAGCTTCAGCGCGCCTCGCGAGCGTGGAGTCAGGCACGCCACTTCGAGCGTCCATCGCCAGCGGGTTGGAGTTGCGGCGTCGCGTCCACCGACTGGATAGACGTGCAGATCGAACGCCTCGGTGCATCGCGAGGATCGCGCCTTGGCGATCGTCTGCTCCTCGGGCATCCAGCGCTCGCGCGCAAACGCGGCCATCACCTCTTCGAGCTCGCGCGTCCCTCCATAGCGGACCGAAACTAGCGGATGGTCATGCAGATTGCGGCCGACTCCAGGGAGATCGTGCGTCGCGGTTATGCCGGCCGCGCGAAGCTCACGCAAATCGCCGATTCCGGAGCGCTGGAGAATCGCGGGTGAGCCGTAGGTTCCCGCTGCCACGACAACGCGGCCGGCTTCGACTCTGACCGGACCGTCGCGTCCCGCTACGACAATCGCACTCACCCGTCCCGATTTGATTTCGAGCCGGTCGCAGGTCGCGTTGCCGACGATCGTCAGGTTCGATCGCTCGCGGACCGCATCGAGATAGGCAAAGGCAGTGTTCCAGCGGACGCCGTTCGCGATATTGGCCGGACTCGGCGCCATGCCGAGATTCTCATCGAGGTTGTTAAGATCAGCGACACGCGGGATTCCCGCATCGACCGCGGCGTCCAACGCTCCGCGCTGAAATGGACTGATCTCCGCTGGCTCGGGAATTCGAACGCGCAGCCGCTCGGAGCCCGCTTCAAACAGCGGCCGGAGTTCGTCCGTGGACCATCCCGGATTTCCGAGCGCGGCCCATCCGTCGTAATCGACGCGGCTGCCCCAAATAGCTGCGCATCCATTGTGCGCCGAGCATCCGCCGATCACCCGGGCACGCGCATAGTCGACAACGCGCGGCGCGTATAGTTTCCCGCTGTCGTAACCCCAGTCATGTGACATCGGAATTGTGACCGCGTCGGTGAGCTCGGAGGGCCAGCGTCCCGCGGCGAACGGACCGTAATCGGGGCCGGCTTCGAGCAACAGCACGGACTGATCCGAATGCTGCGCGAGCAGACCAGCGACGGCGGCTCCCGCGGTGCCGCCACCGATCACAACGGTATCAGCGAATTTCGGGAGCGACGCGGCGGCGGAAGGTCGCTCCTCTCTTCGCGCCATCGTGGGTCAGCTCTCTTTGCGCGCTTCGAATTCTTTTTTTGCCGCCGCCAGCAGCTCAGGCTCCGCGAGCAAATCGTACGCCGTCATCGCCATCGCCTTCGCCACTCGAATCATCGCGTCGTAACCGCGCTGCGAGTCGGCGTGCGCGGCGAACGCATCTTCGTGGCAATTGCCCTCGCCGCGGCGCGAAATCGCAAACGAAGGATGTATCGCAGGCATCACGTGACTGACGTCGCCCATGTCGGTGCTGCCGGTCGGCGTGTTCTCCGGCGCTTCGACCGACTTGGTGCCAAGCGCCTCGGTATGCGCGGCGTAACGATGCGCCATGCTCAGATTGTTGATTAGATTTTTGTAGCCGCCTTCGACGATGTGCTCGAGGCGCGTGCCGGTCGCCATCGCGGCGCCCTCGGCGCATCGGATCACTCGCGCGCCCATCTCCTTGGCGTACTTGCTGCTCTTGCCGCGCGCGAGGAACAGGCACTCGGCGCGCTCCGGAACGATATTCACCGCCTGCCCGCCGTCGGTGATGATGCCGTGGATGCGCGAGCCGTCGCGCAGATGCAACCGCATCGCATCAACACTCTGAAAAGTCTGGATCACCGCCGCCAGCGCGCTCGAGCCGTCCCATGGCGCCAGCGCCGCGTGCGCGCCGTGACCGTGGAACGTCAGCTTGAGATGCTGGGTAGCCAGCGCGGGCATCGTGCAGTACTCCGAGTCGGTAGGATGCGCCATCATGGCCGCGTCGACGCCGCGCAGCGCGCCCTGGTCGATCAGAATTATTTTGCCGCCGCCGCCTTCCTCAGCCGGCGTGCCGAGGAACACGACTCGCCCCGGCAGTTTGCCGGCGATGCTCTTCAAGCCCGCGACGGCGCTGAGCGCGGCGCCCGCGATCAAGTTGTGGCCGCACGAATGACCGTTGGGGAGAGCGTCGTATTCGGCGAGGATGGCAACCGCGGGACCCTTGGCGCCGAACTCCGCGCGAAACGCCGTCTTGAGTCCGCCGACTTCGCGCTCGACCTCGAGCCCCAACTCGGTCGCAGCCTTGCTCAGCAGGCCGGCGGCGAAATGCTCCTGGAACTTGAGCTCGGGACGCTCGTGAATTTCGTGGCTGAGCGCGACCACCTTGTCGCGGTAGCTGTCGATCGCGCGGGCTATTTCGGCGTGAGCGTCCATCGTCGTGCTCCTCTCGATGCGGTTAGCATTGTGAGTAGCACCGAAAACTCCGACTATCCAACCCGGCGCTCCGCCATGACGCCGCGCGGAGTGAGAAGCGCCAGTAAGATAGCGACGAACAGCAGGGCGGGTACGTCGCCCAGCAGGTGTCCGTGATTTTCGGGCATCTCGAAAGACTGCGCCAACATGATCGCGCCGTGGACGATGCTCGACCAGACCGTGAACCAGATGAGGCTCAAGTTCTCGAGCGGATCGCGCGACGCCAGCAGCAGAAACACGCCCAGCGTCGCGTATATGCCGACGATCATCAGCGGGTAGTCCGAGTGTCCCGTGTGCCACGTCCAGCCGGACGGCCAGACGATCATCAGCGGATAAATCCCGAGCAGGAAAATCAGCCCAACCAAAATCAGTGCGATGCTCAAATACTTGAGCCGAGCGTCATCCGCCATGATTTTTCTCCTTTCAGATCGGCCACTCGCGTTTATAGAAATCGATCATTTCGTTTTCAACACGTGGCGGGAACTCCAGACCATACCGCGCGAACGAAGCCGATCCGAGACAGCAGATCTGCCGGAAGATCTCGATGTGCACGTCTCGCATGGCGGCGCGATCGGCGTTGCGCACCGATGTTTCGATTCGCTCGACCAGCCGCGCGCATTGCTCGCGCTGTTCGGGCGGCAGCAGCTTCGCGCGCGTGAACATGTTGCGATGGAACGCGCGCCGGTCTTTTTCCAGCAGCATCAGCGGAACGATTGCGGTCTCGACGAGTAGAATCTCGTTGAGCAGGAATGTGTTGATTTGCCCGCGCGCCAGGATTCTGACCGGCCAGGTCGCACCCTGCAGCAATCCCATCAGATTGAATTCGAGCATGCGCTTGATTGCCGCGTCGCCCAGGTCGTCGCCGAGTCTGAAGCGTTGGTAGATTTCAGGCGCGCCCCAAAGACGCTTCACGGCGATGCGCGGTCTCGCGACCAGCGCGCTTTCGCGCTCGAAGAAGACATCGAGCTTCACCGGCCCGGCCATCAAGCAGCCAACGCCGAAGGCACCGGCAATATCGAGCGACGCGAGGATCGGCGCGATTCGTTCGATCACACTGAGCCGGGAATTCCACACTTCGTCCCAGGGGGCTTCGACCACGGCGAGGTGCAAGTCGATATCCGAGTAAGCGTCGGAGGATCCGTCAGCGAGGCTGCCCTCGAGCCAGCCGGCAGGGAAGCGCGCATCAGTCGAGAGAGTCGCGACGGCGCGATCGAGCATTTCGCCCCGGCGTGCGGCAAATGGAATGTCGTCGCTCATGGTAAGACCGCAACTAGTCAATAGGCTAGGTGGATTCAATACTCAATTCGTCTTGAAACTTTGGGCGCGCGAATTCGTCCAAGCTATAGGTAGCTGCATAGCTGCCGCTTTGGAAAAATTGACCGGCTTGCCCAACGCCGGAGCAAATAGGATCATTAGACATCAAAGCGCGCCGCCTCTTAGCGGCACCAGCAATGTGATGACGACAATTTTACGCAAACGACGCAGCACGATTTCCGCGCTCGCCACCGCCATTGTCGCGCTCGCGATGATTATCGGCACCGTCAGGCCGGCCGCGGCGCAGCAGCAGGGTATCACCGCGCCTCCGCCGCAGATCGTGATACCGCATAGCCAGGGCAAGGAAACCTCGACGCTCGAGCTGCCGTCGATGCCGGCGCCACAGGGCGGCGGTTCGCTCAACATCCCACCAACGGCTCCGCAAACCGGTCAGTCGCTGGAGGTGCCGACTCGCGAGTTGCGCCAGCAGCCGGGTTACGAGCAGGTCACGGTAACGGTGACGGAGCCGAGCGGCACTTACGTCACGGGCCTGCAGAAAGAAGATTTCCAACTCTACATGGACGGGAAGCAGCGCCCGATCGAATTTTTTCGTCAGGACCTGAACACGCCTGTTTCAGTCGGCATCCTGGTGGACACTTCCGGCAGCATGACGCCCAAGATTCCGCAGGCGCGCGCTGCCATCTCGCAGTTCCTGCGCGATCTGAATGACAAGGACGACGTGTTCCTGTTCGCGTTTTCGAGCCATCCGTTCCTGCTCCAGCCGTTTACGGTCAATCACGACCTCGTGATGCGCCGGCTCGAATTGCTGCACGCATATGGGCAGACCGCGTTGTTCGACGTGATCATGGAAGGGCTGCAGATGGTGCAGCGCGGGCGCTACGACAAGAAAGCGCTGCTGGTCGTCACCGACGGAATGGACAACACCAGCGCGTCGACGGTGAATGACGTCGTCGCACAGGCGCGGCGCATGGGCGTGCTGGTCTACTCGATCGGAATCGGCGATCCCAACGGCGGCAGCGGCGGAGTGTCCGTGTCGATCGGACCGTTCGTGCTTGGCGGCGACGACAGCGAACATGTCGATGCTGAGACGCTGCACACGCTCTCGACCGAAACCGGCGCCAAGACCTACATCATCCGCGAGGCCGGTGATGGCGAGGCGCTGCGTAAAGCGTGCGAGAACATCAGTCTCGAGTTGCGCGAACAATACACGATAGGATTTCTAGCGCCCGATCCCAGCGCCGGCGGATACCGCAGCCTGAGAGTTGACGTTCCCGGCAAAGCAGGCGCCGATGTTCGCGTGCGCAAGGGAATCGATGTCGGCGCGGCGCCAAGCCTCGCCGGCGGACCCTGATCTCGCAATCTCCCGCTCAGGACTTTTTCGATTCAAACGGCACGGCGAACGCGCGATCCGGATCAGGCAACAGGTTCAAGAACTTCATTTCCGCAAAGTCGCCGATCAGTTGGAAACCCGAGAACGCCGCGTTGTCGACACGGATTCGCCGGAAGTGCGCGAGTTCGAGCCGCATGAAATGGCACAGGATGGTGCGGATGATATCGCCGTGCGAAACGAACAGGATGCGCCGCCCGCTATTGTCGGTGATCGCGCGCCGCACCGCCTCGACGCCGCGCGATTGCACCTGCGCGATCGTCTCGCCTCCAGGCGTCGGCGCATCCAGCGGATGGTCGCGATAGTTCAGATAGTCGGCATCCTCGAGCAAGTCGTCGTAGACCCTCCCTTCCCAGCGCCCATATTTAACTTCAGATAGCTGCGGATCCTCGGCTATTGGAATGTTGCCGACGCCGGCCCCGATTATCTCCGCCGACTGCCGCGCACGCGCGAGCGGACTCGTGACGATCAGCTCCGGCTGGAGCAAGCGCGCGAACGGCACCGAGGCTTGCACCTGCGCGCGTCCATCTGCGTCGAGTTCGACAGGAGTGCGCCCCATCACGCGGCCTTCGCGGTTCCATGCAGTCTCGCCATGGCGCATCAAGAGCGCGATTCCTCTCATCCCGGTGCCACCTTTCAATTTATCCGCAACGTAAAACGGTCCCAGCGCCATCGAATCGCCTCGTGATCATTTGCTGGCCGTAAAAAATACGGCGGGCCATCGCTGATGTGCCCGCCGCAATCAAACCAGATTTTCGACTGTGTCGACAGTCGCTCAACGTTACCGTGCCGACGCCGACGCGCTCGTATGCGTCTCAGGTTCCGTATGCGCCGTTCCGTTGGCAGGCGCGCCGAAGCCGCAGAACGCCTCGTAGTCGATCAGCGTCGTTTGCGTCGGATGCTCGCTGCAGACCGGGCACTTCGGGTCTTTGCGGATTTTCAAAATTCGCACGTAATCCTTGTCCGACAACGTGTCGAAGTAGACCATCTTGCCGATCAGCGGAGTGCCCGCGCCGACTATCAGCTTGATTGCCTCGAGCGCCTCGATCGATCCGATAAGGCCCGGGATTGCGCCGAGCACTCCGGCCTCCGCGCACGACGGCGCCATGTCCGGCGGCGCCGGCTCCGGATACAGGCATCGATAGCATGGGCCGCCTTTGGCCGGGTAGAAAACCGTGGTGTTGCCTTCGAAGCGAAAAATCGCGCCATCGACGAGCGGCTTCTTCGAGAACACGCACGCGTCGTTGATCAGATATCGAGTTGGAAAATTATCGCCGCAGTTCACGACGACGTCGTAGTCCTTGACGATGTCCATCGCATTCTCGGACGTGAGCCGAACATCGTGGCGAATCACCTTGACCCCGGGATTCAGCGCGTTGATTGCCTTCTGCGCCGACTCGGTCTTCGGCATCCCGACGCGATCGGTAGTGTGGATGATCTGCCGCTGAAGATTCGACATGTCGACCACGTCGAAATCGACCAGGCCGATCGTGCCCACTCCCGCCGCCGCGAGGTACAGTGCCGACGGCGAGCCGAGGGCGCCCGTGCCGAGCAGCAACACCTTGGCGTCGAGCAGTTTCGCCTGTCCCTTCTCGCCGACTTCGGGAATCACGAAATGGCGCGAGTAGCGGGTCAGCTCGTCTGCCGCGAAAGCGCGGTCCGCGATCCACGGCAGGCCGCGATCTTTCCACGCGCTGAAGCCGCCCGTCATGTTGTAGACGTTTTCGTAGCCGAGCTCGCGCAGCGTGCGCGCCGCCAGCAGCGAGCGCGTGCCCGACGCGCATTGCAGAATCACCGGCGTCTTGTGGTCCGGAACCTTCTCTTCGATTCTCAGTTCCAGGAATCCGCGCGGAATCGCGACCGCTTGCGGAATATGTCCCTGCCGCCATTCGTCGCTCTCGCGCACGTCGACCAGCACCGTGCCGGACTTGTCGATCATCCGGCGCGCCTCGTCGATATCGATCTGCTTTATCGTCGAGCGCGCTTCATCGAGAATATTCTTCGAGGTTTTTGCCATAAATTTATCCGTTCGATCAGTCGGCGGACTCAGTTTCAATATACAACTATAAGCACGCGCGCGAGTCACGCCACGCGCGTTATCCGCCAATCATTCGATGCGATTCGACCAGCGAGCGCATGAAGGCGAGCACTTGCGCCGCATGCCCGCGCGGCGTCACCTCGTGAAATGCGCGCCGCACGCGTAGGTCGGTGTCGAGCACGAAGGTCGAGCGCGCAGCATACTTGCCGTTGAGCACGCCGAACGCGCTCGAAAGTTTGCCGCCTTCATCAGCCAGCAGAATAAAGGGCAGGGCGTGCTTCTCAATGAACGCGCGATGGCGTTCGGGCGAGTCCGTGCTCACGCCGACGATCACGCAGTCGAGCGCGTTGAATTGTTCGAAGCTGTCGCGAAATTCCTTGCCCTCGACCGTGCAGCCGGGCGTGTCGTCCTTCGGGTAGAAGTAGACGACGACGTTGTGGCCGCGAAAATCCTTGAGCCGGCGAAGCTCCCCGCGAGCGTCCGGCAGCGCAATTTCCAGCGCAGCCGAAAGATCGGGAATGCCGTTGGTGTCAGCCTGCGGCATGCGATTCAGCCTCGGCGATCGAGCGCCGCTTCGTAAATTTGATTGCCGCGTTGTCGATGTTCACCGAGCACAGCGACCCGCACATCGTGCAGACGTTTGAGCCCGCCGCCTCGCTCTCTTCCTTGTAACGGCGCGCCTTGTCCGGGTCCATCGCCATCGCGTACATGCCTTCCCAGTTGAGCGCCTTGCGATAGCGCGACATCTGATCGTTCCAGACTTTCGCCGCGCGCACGCCCTTGACCAGGTCGCCCGAGTGAGCGGCGATTCGCGTCGCGATTACGCCTTCGCGCACATCGTCGATATCGGGCAGCCGC
>Ga0210393_10001011_pt1 | contig 24304 bp, 20 predicted proteins | sample IncBWC27OmetaG_FD_160068 | JGI IMG/M metagenome (GOLD analysis project Ga0210393, IMG submission 160068) | Forest soil microbial communities from Barre Woods Harvard Forest LTER site, Petersham, Massachusetts, United States - Inc-BW-C-27-O ... | reverse complement strand
GGACACAGTTTATCGGGCTGCAGCTCGAGTACAGCCTGATTGAGCGGACGGTCGAGCGCGAACTGATTCCCATGGCCAAAGCTTTGAACTTGGGGGTTCTGGCTTTCTCGCCCCTGGCGGGTGGATTTCTAACCGGGAAATATCACGGCGAAGGCAAGCCAGACGGCGGACGGATGACCAATGAGGGAGTGAAAGCCTTCTATCCTGAGAGGGAGCAACGCGCGGCGCCGATGATATTGGCTGTAAAGTCGGTCTCCGAACAAACCGGTCGCAGCATGGCGCAAGTCGCTCTCGCGTGGCTGCGCTACCAAACGGTGCCTGTAATCCCGATCATTGGAGCGCGGAAGGTATCTCAACTCCAAGACAATCTCGGCAGTTTGGATCTGGAACTCTCCGCCGAACAATTGAAATCCCTCGATGGAGCAAGCCGAATCGAGGTCGGGTTCCCCCAGAGTATTTACGAGAGAGAAATGGTTCGTGCAATTGGGTATGGCGGCACGTGGGATCGCCTCGTGGTCTAGTGTGAAGATCAGTGCCGACGCAAGGAACCGCGGATTTGTACCCTCCTCCGTAGGAGACCTGGTTCGAAGAGGTGATAGAGGAGGTTGAAGCTGAGAAGCGGTTGGGGTCCAGTTCCTCGCGGAATTGGTCAGATTGCGGACAACTTCGACGAATCTGTCCGGCGGGATCGGGAATCCAATCAAAGCAACGACCGAGGAGAGTATAAATCAAAGAGTGGCGATACCTCGCTGCTTGCAACTTGAGGAGAGGTGCTGTCATGGCCATTCGATCACGAATTAGTCATCAGAAAAGTTCGGGGGAATTGGAGTACGACCCCAGAAACGCGCATTCGGTTGGCCGGGGAGGTTCTTGATGGGCGCCCACGCGGGAACTTTGACGCCGCTTGCCACGCAGGACTCGAACGGCATGCAGGCGGGGCTGGAGCACGAAAAGGACCGGCTAAAGCTGCTCTTGGACATGACGAACACTATGGTGCTGAATTTGGAGCCTCGCGATCTCCTTCGAGCGATCTCGGCGAGCATACGGCGAGATATTCGCTGCGACTCCGTCGGGGTATGGCTTCCCGATTCAGATCGGCGGGTATTGCGGCAGCTCGCTCAGGACTTCCCGGGGAGTAATGGATTCTCGAAGGAGGATTCGACGCTGCCCATTGAGGGGTCTGAGTCAGGCAATGTATTCAAGACCGGCAAGCCTTTTGTTGTAAGAACACAGGCCGATGTCACGAGTGAGTGGGGCATTATTGCCGTTCGTGCAGAAGCCTTCCAGTCTGGCTGCTGCCTGCCCCTCATCAGCCGAAACCGAACTCTCGGCGTGTTGGGCCTTGGCAGCCGGATCGAGAACTCATTCAGTCCGGACGACGTCGATTTTCTAATGCGTGTGGCAGGGCAAGCAGCGATCGCTATCGATAATGCGCTGGCCTACAAAGAGATCGCCCAATTGAGAGATAAGCTCGCACAAGAAAAGCTGTATTTGGAAGAAGAAATCCGCAGCGAGGCGGACTTTGAAGGCATCATCGGTCAGAGTTCGGCTCTTCGCCAGGCTCTACAATTGGTCGAAACTGTCGCCACAAGCGATTCAACTGTTCTGCTGCTGGGAGAGACCGGCACCGGGAAGGAACTGATCGCCCAGGCTATTCATGATCGCAGCCGACGCAAAGATCGGACTTTTGTAAAGCTCAACTGCGCAGCGATTCCTACCGGTCTGCTCGAGAGTGAGTTATTCGGGCACGAGCGGGGCGCGTTCACGGGCGCCGTAACACAAAAGATTGGCCGCCTTGAACTGGCGGATCAGGGCACATTGTTTCTGGACGAAGTCGGAGACATACCCCTCGAACTCCAACCCAAACTTCTGCGCGTTTTGCAGGATGGGGAATTCGAACGCTTGGGAAGCACACGGACGAAGAAAGTCGACGTCCGCCTGGTGGCTGCAACCAACCGTGACCTCGACCGAATGATCGAAGAGAGACAATTTCGTAGCGACCTTTACTACCGTCTGAATGTTTTCCCAATCCGCGTTCCTCCGTTGCGCGAGCGCCCGGAAGACATTCCGTTGCTGGTGCGATACTTCAGCCAGAAATATGCACGCCGTATGCAAAAGCGAATCGAAACCATCCCCGCAGCGGTATTGCGCAAGCTGACGCGTTGGCACTGGCCCGGAAACGTCCGCGAGCTCCAGAATCTGGTCGAACGTGCCGTGATCCTGACACGTAGTAGCACGTTAGCCATTTCCGTACCCGAATTGGCAAACGGTGGCGCGAACTCGGCTTTCGCAAAAGCGGGCAACCCCGACGAACAAGATAGGATTGTGCGAATCCTCAAAGAAACCAAGGGGCGCGTGGGCGGTCCAAAGGGTGCCGCGGCACGCCTCGGCCTCAAACGGACTACCTTGCTTACGCGGATGAAAAAGTTGGGCATCGAGCCGCGAAAGATGGCGTAGACCTCCATCTATAAAACCTCCGAATCACCACCGATGCGACTTGCGCTTAAGGCGATCAAGCACATGGTTGACGTAGACATCGCTGGCGACAAATTGGGCGCCCCTGCTTGACATGGACCGCAGCATTTGTTCCCCTCTTCTGTCGATAAATGTGACTTCATCGAGGTTCACGATGCACCTTCGCCCCTGAATTGTTCGGCATGCGCTTTTCCAGCTCGTCTTCAGTTCATCGACCCAAGGCGCGACCAAACGACCCTGCAGGGTCCATCGTTGCTCTGTTGCCGTATCGGTAATCGTGATCTTCAGCATTCCTTCCCTCTTTTCCGACCTCGGACAGTGCAAGTGCAGGGCCACAAGACTAGAACTGCATCGAACGCGACGAGTGTCTAGATGGCTGAGGCAGCAAACGGTTCCGGCGAGAAGTAACGATGAAAGGTAAATGGTGACTGGATCCAAGTGTCGCAGACCCTCGACACTTGTCGGGAAGGTGTCGAAAGCCTTGACACTCTACTAGAAGCCGCGGTCTCACAAGAACAAAGCTCTTCTGTCTTCAATAAGTTGCCCGAACTCGGTTCGAGCCCGTTTTTGGCAGGTGCAGTGCACCCTTTCCTCACATGGAAGAAGACTAGACCCCAAGACGTCGCGCAAGACAAAGATCGGACGGCACAAACAAGACGGAGGCCCTTGTGGGCGTTGTCAAGGTTGTCATGAATGATGCGAGCACAATGGGGGTGAACGTCGCAGTCACCGTTGACTCAAAAGCATCCGACGCCGCGCTCGTAGAAGCGGCTAGAAAACACGATCCAGATGCTTTCGAAGAGATCGTGACCAGATACGGCGCCCGCATCTTCCGGCTCGCACGAAACATAACTAGGAATCGCGAGGATGCTGAGGAGGTATCTCAGGATTCGTTTGCACGGGCCTTCCTTCACGTCGACTCATTCCGTGGGGATTCTCGCTTTTACACGTGGCTCACGCGCATTGCGATCAATCAAGCGCTTATGAAATTGCGCGCGCGCCGACGGCGCGAGTTGCGATACGACTGCCCCAATACTTGCGAAAATACTCAGCTCCGTACCGAAGTCGCGGACAACACTCCGACACCCGAACAACAGTACTCGCAAGAAGAGCTTCAACGCATTCTCGCGTCGGCGATGGGAGAGCTTCAAATGGCTTCCAGGGAGGTTCTGCAACTGCGAGAAGTGGAGGAGCGTTCGACCGCAGAAACGGCAAGGATTTTAGGACTGTCGATTTCCGCCGTGAAGTCCCGGACGCTTCGCGGCCGGCGGGAGCTGCGCGAAGCATTTACAAAGCATATTCGGAGGAGCAAGTTCGCCGCCTTCTGCGGAAGGAATTCAGTCTAGGGAGATGGTTGTGATTGCGTGGCTATTGATCGCGGTACTCGTGATTCTTGGTTTTCTGTGCATCTCTCTCTCGTCGGGCGACATTGATCGCAGGCTGCGCCGCTAATTTGAGGCTGAGTTTGTGATTGGAACGAGCTGCCAGGTCCACGGCGAGACTTGGGGGTCATCATGAAGGCGACCATTCCATCGTGTTTGCGAACAGAGTTCGTGCGGACACACGGAAACGATTCCTCCTTCGAAATTAGGTCCCGAATGCCGAGTGAAATCGAAGCTATCTCCCCGCTGGTGGACCGCATGATTCGACTAATCGAAGAATCGCATTGCGTTCTCGGCGAGGAGCCGGCCGTTGGACTTGCACTTCGGGAGGCTATCAACAATGCGGTTCTTCATGGCAACCGGCTCGATCCCGTCAAGCTGGTTCAGGTTCATTGCCGGTGTGACGCGGGCGAGGGAGTGTCGATAGTCATCAAGGACCAGGGGAGAGGATTTGACCCAACCGCGATTGCCAATCCTTCCATTGTGGGGAATCTCGAGGCCGAGCATGGCCGGGGCATCTTGCTGATGCGGTGGTTAATGGATGAGGTTTCTTTCGAATTCGGATACCGCGGTACCGAAGTGCACATGAGCAAGAGAAGGGGAGGAGTCAAGCATGGCACCGAAAAATAAGAGCAATGGAAATCTAGAGCTTCGTGCGCCGTCTGTTCAACGCCAGGCAGAGGAGACTTCAGCGCGGTACACACCAAGTGAAGAAGAAGTCAGGCGTCGCGCATATGAAATCTATCTAGAGCGTGGCGACCTCCCAGGCGACGAGATTGACGATTGGCTCAGGGCCGAACGAGAACTCCAAAAGGTCGCTCTTTTCACACGAGACTGGAATCGTGTTCAACAGCGGGTAGCTCCAACTCCGAGAGCTGAAATTGATGTGCGGCCCATGCAAGCAAAGGAAAGGGGAAACCAATGACGATGCTGATTTTAGTGATCGTTATCGGCGTGGCGGTCGTACTGGCCGCGGTCGCATACACCAGCCGATCGCGCAAATACAAGGAGCCGATTCAACTTGGGATGGGCAGAAAGCTCCGCCGATAGGGGTACAGGAACGAGAGATGAGTGCATCCGAATACGACCTTGTAGTGGTCGGCAGCGGCCCTGCGGGCCAGAAGGGTGCCATCGCCGCGGCGAAGGCGCGCAAGCGCGTTGCCGTCATCGACTGGCCCGCCATGATCGGTGGCGTCAGCGTTCATACCGGTACGATCCCCAGCAAAACGATGCGGGAGGCTATTTTTCAGCTAACCGGTTTTGCCGTAAAGACTCTGAGCGGCAATGGGTTTCGAAACCACGGCGACGTTTCTGTCCGAGATGTCTCTTCCCGTGTGAGCGCCATCGTCGCGCGCGAGACCGAGTTAATTCGAGACCAACTGACGCGCAACACAATTGCGATTTATCAAGGCAGCGCGCTGTTTCTAGATCCTCACACAATCGAGATTCAAGGCAGCGGCGGAGGGATCAGAGTCGAAGCGTCGAATATTCTAATTGCTTGCGGCACGCGACCCGCGCACAGCCCTGAGATTCCCTTTGACAACCATCGCATCGTGGACACAGATCACCTTGCCGACTTGGGCGGACTGCCAAAAGAAATCATCGTCGTAGGCGCCGGCGTGGTAGGCCTCGAGTACGCATCCTTCATGGCCGCATTGGGCGCGACCGTTACGTTGATCGACCAGCGGCCTGTCGTTCTTGATTTCGTAGATCGGCAAATCGTCGAAGCTCTCTCTTACCACTTGCGACAGTTAGGCGTCACGTTTCGGTTGGCGGAAAAGGTGACGCGTGTCGGAATCGACCCGGTCCGCGATCGTGTTTTTGCAGAGCTAGAGAGCGGCAAGAAGGTATACGGCGAGGCTCTCGTTTATGCCGTGGGCCGCCAAGCCAACGGCGACCAGCTTCATTTGGAAGCAGCGGGATTGACGGCCGACTCCCGCGGGAGACTTAAGGTGAACGAGTTCTTTCAGACCGACATTCCACACATTTACGCAGCTGGCGACGTCATTGGATTCCCCGCTCTCGCAAGCACCTCTATGGAACAGGGACGTCTGGCCGCGTGTCATATGTTTGGAATTCCCTTTGAACATATGCCCGAACTATTTCCGTACGGGATTTACACAATTCCAGAAGTCTCGATGGTTGGTCAGACCGAGGAAACACTTACAGCGCGGAGGATTCCGTACGAGGTCGGAGTTGCAAAGTACTCCGAGTTGGCAAAGAGCATGATGCTCGGAGACGAGGCAGGAATGCTGAAACTGCTTTTCCATCCGGAAACCCACAAACTCCTTGGTGTGCATGCCCTAGGGCAGCGCGCGACGGAAATTATCCACATCGGTCAGGCAGTACTCTTCTATGGCGGATCAGTGGAATATTTCCGGGACATGGTCTTCAACTATCCAACGCTCGCCGAAGCCTACAAGGTAGCCGCCTTAAACGGACTAAACAAACTCTGACGGGTTTGTGCACGATAGGGGTCGCCCGGTTCCCGCGAGTGGCGAGTCCTGCTTGTTCCAGCGCGTTTCCGCGCGGAGGGACAAGTCCCACGTCACAGACTTGTTGGGCCATCCCTCCGCTCAGCAGCTCGACCGAGAATGCCTTTCTTGCTTCAAGATCGAATTCCAAGCGCTCTCAGGAAGCGCATACACAGAAAGGGAATTGTGCCTGATCCAAGTGTCGTAAGCGCCCGACACATGTCGAGAGAAGCGTCGAAATCGCCGACACTGTCCTACGGGCTGCAACTTCACAGGCCACAGCTCTTCTGTCTTCAAGCAGTTGCCGCGTTCTCCGCGAGAGCCGAACTTTGGCAGGCGCGATGCAGACTACTCTGAGAGACCGAGGGAGACTCGTTGCTTGAAGAGCTCAGAAAAAGATTTGATGAAAGCGGAAGAATTTCGGAGATACACGATGAATAGTTCTCGTTGGCGTAACCTTGGAATAGCGGGCGTGGCTTGTTTGGTTGTCATTGGTTTTGTAGCTGGAGCCCTTCGTCCGAAACGTGCGTCGGGCGCTGGAACGGGAACTCCTCCCGACGTTATGGTGGCGCAAGTCGAACAGAGGGATGTTCCTATTTACGGCGAATGGATTGGCACGCTCGACGGTTTTGTTAATGCTGACGTCAGGGCGCAGGTCACGGGCTACTTGGTCCGGCAAGACTACAAGGAGGGCGCGTTTGTCAACAAGGGGCAACTCCTCTTTGAGATTGATCCCCGGCCCTTTCAAGCGGCTTTCGGCCAAGCCAAGGGACAGTTCGCTCAAGCTAAGGCGCAGCTTGCCAATGCCGAAGCCGTTCAAGTCCGCACCCAGCTTGATGTGGAACGTTACGCTCCGCTGGCGAAGGAGCAGGCGGCGAGCCAGCAGGATCTCGACAACGCCACTCAAAACAACCTAGCTGCGAAAGCCACAGTGGCGACGGCCCAAGCCCAGATCGAGACGGCCGAGGCTGCCCTCGAAACGGCGAGGCTCAACCTCGGTTTTACTCGCCTGACCGCGCCTATCAGCGGTATTGCCGGACAAGCTCAACTACAGGTAGGTGCCTTGGTCAGCACGGGCGGCGCTGCGGTGACTACCGTTTCCACTCTCGACCCCATCAGGGATTACTTCACTGTCAGCGAACAGGATTATCTCCAATTGCAGAAGCACTTCTCCGGCTCGGAGAAACAGCCGTGGAAACTCGCGCTCATCCTGGCTGACGGAACTGTCTATCCGCACGGTGGCGCTTTCTATTTCGCGGGCCGCGCGGTCGATCAGAACACGGGCGCGATTCAACTCGCAGCGCTGTTTCCCAATCCCGGCAATGTACTTCGTCCTGGGCAATACGGGAAAGTTCGCGCCGTAGTTCGAATTGAGACGGGCGCTTTGCTAGTCCCTCAACCGGCGGTTACGGAGCTACAAGGCGGCTATCAGGCTGACGTTGTCGGCCCGGACGGCAAGATCGCCATACGACCTGTAACAGTTGGAGACCGAATCGGCACCATGTGGATTATCAAGGAAGGGCTGAAGCCCGGCGAACGTGTGGTTGCGGAGGGCCAGCAGGCTCTACGACCGGGCATGATCGTGCAGCCCAAGCCATTTGTGACCAATTGAGTGACAACCGCGCGGCTTACCGAAACCAACAAGTGAGTTTCCTGCGAGGACCGGCGAGGCCAGACTATTACGCCGCGAAGGGGCGACGAAGAGCTTTGATAGTTTGATTGAAAGGAACCAGAATCCATGTCCAATTTCTTCATAAGGCGGCCCATCGTGGCGATGGTGATTGCCATCCTGACGGTGATTGTAGGCGCCACCACGATCGTGAGTTTGCCCGTAGCGCAGTTTCCGAACATCGTTCCTCCAGAAATTCAGTTGCAAGCCAGCTATGTTGGGGCGGACGCGCAGACCCTGGAGCAATCCGTGGCCACGCCTATCGAACAGCAGATCAACGGTGTGGATAACGTGAACTATATGTACTCCCTAAACGCCACCGGCAACTCCCAGACCACCATGGTCGTGGACTTCGACTTGAAAACGGACCCGAACACCGATCTGATCCTCACGCAGTCGCGCGAGCAACTGGCTTCCGGTCAGCTTCCGCCGGACGTTAACACCTACGGGGTCACCATTCGAAAGTCCGTGACCGCTCCACTCATGCTGGTCGGAATATTTTCCCCGAAGGGCACTTACGATACAAAATTCCTGGGCAACTACGCTTATATCAACCTCAACGATCCCATCGCTCGGTTGTACGGTGTGGGCCAGACGCAGGTTTTCGGCGCAGGGCAGTATGCGATGAGGTTGTGGGTACAGCCCGACAAACTGGCGAAACTGGGCATCACGGTTACGGACATCGTGAATGCAGTGCAGTCGCAGAACACGGTCAATCCTGCGGGCCAGGTGGGCGGTGAACCGGCTGCCGCAAACCAGCAATTCACATATTCCGTGCTTGCCCAGGGTCGTCTGACATCTCCGGAACAATTTGAAAACGTAATCGTGCGCGAGGCGCCAGATGGCGGGATTGTTCGCGTGAAAGACGTCGCTCGCGTCGAGCTAGGCGCACAGGACTACAGCATTGTCAGCCGGTTGAATGGCAAGCCCGCCATCGTTATCCCCGTCTACCAGTTGCCCGGTTCCAATGCTGTCCAAACGGCCGCAGGGGTTCGAAAACTGATGGCCGAGATGAAGAAGCGCTTCCCGCAAGACATGGACTACGCGATATCGCTGGATCAGACGAGCGCCGTCACCGAGGGCATGAAGGAAATCGTCGAGACGCTGTTGATCGCCATAGTACTGGTCATTCTTGTTGTCTTCCTCTTCCTGCAAGATTGGCGCGCTACGCTTATTCCATTGCTAGCCGTGCCAGTCTCGTTGGTGGGCACGTTTGTCGTCTTCCCGCTCTTCGGCTTCTCTATCAACACACTTTCGATGTTCGGGTTGGTCCTGGCGATCGGCCTCGTGGTAGATGATGCCATCGTCGTCGTCGAAGGCGTACAGCGCCATATCGAGGAGGGTCTTGCTCCGAAAGATGCCGCTCGGAAAGCAATGGAGGAACTCTCCGGTCCCGTCGTTGCCATTGCTCTGGTTCTGTCCTCGGTGTTTGTGCCAACAGCCTTCATTCCCGGCATCACCGGAAGGCTCTATCAGCAATTTGCCGTCACCATCGCCATTTCGGTGGTCCTCTCCGCCTTTAACGCACTCACGCTGAGCCCCGCACTTGCCGGATTGCTCCTCCGGCCAAAGGGGAAGAGTCACGGGCCGCTGAGCAAGTTCTTTGATTGGTTCAATCGCATGTTCGAGCGCGGTACCGGGATCTATGTCCAACTCTGCGAAGGGGTTCTTCGCAAGGGTGTGCTTGCTTTGGTAGTGATTGCGGTCTTCGGCATCGGCGCGGGCTTTTTTGGCAGCCATCTGCCCTCGAGCTTCCTGCCTGATGAAGACCAGGGGTATGTGTACATCAACATGGACCTTCCGCACGCTGCTTCGCTGGAGCGCACGAGCGCCGCGGCGAGGCAGGTTGAGGAGATCCTCGCCAATACGCCCGGCGTCCAATACACCACCAGTATTGTCGGCTTCAGCTTGCTCAGCTTTGTGCGGACAACTTACAACGGCTTCTTTTTCGTCACGCTTAAGCCCTGGAGTGACCGTGAAACCAGAGCGGAACAATATCAGGAAATCAAGGTGCGCTTGAACCAGCAGCTCAGCAAGCTTCCGGAAGGAACTGCTTTCAGCTTTTCGCCTCCGGCAATTCCTGGAGTCGGCACATCCGGCGGATTTCAGTTCGTGCTCGAAGACCGTGCCGGGCGGGACGTTCCGTTTCTGGCAGGCAACCTGGACAAGTTCCTCGCGGCCGCCCGCAAGCGCCCCGAAATTGGCTCGATATCCACCTCCTTTCTGCCGAGCGTGCCCCAAAAATTCTTGGAGGTCGACCGGGAGAAAGTGCTGAAACAAGGTGTGGCGCTCAACGATGTTTATAGAACGATTCAGGCTTTCATGGGCGGACTGTTCATCAACTATTTCAACGATTTCGGCCGTACCTGGCAGGTGTACGTCGAGGCCGAAGCGCCTTACCGGTCCAATATGGAAAATCTCGGGCAGTTCTATGTTCGCAACAGTGGGGGTGAGAAGGTTCCATTGTCCGCGCTGACCAGGTTCGAATCGCGTTCTGGCCCAGAATTCACGATGCGCTACAACGAGTATCGCTCAGCGCAAATCAATGGTAGTGCCGCCCCCGGATACAGCTCAGACCAGGCCACCGCAGCCCTGGAAGAGGTCTTCCGGCAGACCATGCCAAGTGAAATGGGCTTTGATTATCTGGGCATGTCTTATCAGGAGCAGAAAGCGCGTGAAGGAGTGCCTGCTTCGGTCATCTTCGGTTTCTCGCTAGTTTTCGTGTTTCTAGTTCTGGCTGCGCTCTACGAAAGTTGGTCGTTGCCGTTCAGCGTGCTCCTGGGCACGTCGGGGGCGGTATGTGGGGCTTTTGCAATGTTGTGGCTGCGCCGGGTGGTGCTCAGCGCCTTCTATCCAGCTTACATGGTGCAACTCGAAAACGATGTCTATTCGCAAATCGGCTTGGTGATGCTGATTGGCCTGGCCGCTAAAAACGCGATTCTGATCGTCGAATTTGCCAAGGAACGGTACGAAAAGGGGCAGCCTTTAGTGGACGCGGTGCTCGAAGGGGCAAGGCTCCGCTTGCGCCCCGTTCTGATGACCTCATTTGCGTTCATTCTCGGTTGCCTGCCGCTATGGACGGCGTCCGGCGCCGGTTCGGTGGCGCGTCAAATCATGGGCACGGCCGTAATCGGCGGCATGCTGGCAGCGAGTAGCGTCGACATTCTCCTCGTTCCTGCACTCTTCCATCTTGTGGAGAAGTGGTCAGGCGGTGGCAAGCGGCACGCTACCACTGAAGGGCCAGCAACGCCCGCCCCGGCGCAAGGAGACTGAGATGTGGCTACCAAATCATGGAGGTGAGAGATGTGCAGTGGGGGGATTGATGAAGAAGATGCGGCCATTGATTTCCGTTATCCTGGCATCGATCCTAATCGTGGGATGCACGGTGGGCCCTAACTACCACAGGCCAGACGTTCAAACTCCGACTGTGTATCGTAATCTGAGAGAGAGTCCGCAAGCCCAGGGACAGGCGGCGTCTTTCGCGGACCTTCCCTGGTGGCAAGTCTTCCAGGACCCGCAACTCCAGGATCTGATTCGCATAGCCCTGAAACAGAATTACGACATGCAGCTAGCGACGGAGCGCATCACCGCCGCGCGCGCTCAGCTGGGGATCACACGATCGAGTCTCTTCCCGCAAGTACAAGCCGGCGGCAATTTCACGGGCGGCAAAGAACAAAATTTTCAGTCGAAATCAAATTTCTTGGCGCTCACAGCAGACGCGGCGTTCCAGCTCGACCTATTCGGGAGGCTGCGAAGAGAGACCGAAGCGGCGCGCGCCCAGCTCCTGGCTACCGAAGATGCGCAGCGTACGGTCATGCTGACGCTCGTCAGCGATGTAGCGAGTGACTACTTCAACCTTCTCCAGCTGGATTTGGAACTCCAAATCACTCGAGACACAGTGAAGTCACAGGAAGATTCGGTCAAACTGACTTCGTTCAGACTCGACCGCGGCGTTGCCATAAAACTAGATGTCCTTCAGGCTCAACAAGTGCTTGATACCGCAAATGCGCAGATCCCGGACCTCGAGAGACAGATTGGCCAGGAGGAAGATGCAATCAGCATTCTCCTTGGCAACTACCCTCAAGGCGTGCAGCGCGGACATCCGCTGGCAGAGCAGGCGCTTCCTCCTGACGTGCCGCCGGGACTCCCTTCCTCGCTACTCGAGCGACGGCCTGATATTCGCGAAGCCGAGCAAATGCTGGTTGCCGCGAACGCCGAAATTGGCGTCGCCAAGGCTGAGTTCTTTCCACAAATTTCGCTAACCGGCTCGGGCGGCGGCTCATTTGGGCGCAGCAGTGTTTTCTCCAGCTTGATGAGCTCGCAAACGAGCGTCTGGTCATACGGTGCTCAGGTAAGTCAGCCCATTTTCACTGGAGGCGCACTTCGGGGGAACTTGCATTTGGCCGAATCGCAGGACGCGCAGGCTTTAATTGCTTACCAGCAGGCAATTCAGCGCGCCTTTGGAGATGTGTCCGATGCCCTGATCGGCTATCAAAAAATTCACGAAGTGAGAATTCGCCAAGAGGAGCTCGTGGAAGATCTGCAGGAGTCGGTCCGCCTCTCCATCATGCGCTACCAAGGTGGTACGGCTACTTATCTCGAAGTGCTGGACGGCCAAAGGTCCCTCTTTGCAGCGGAACTCACTTTGGCAGCGGCGCGGGGCAACGAGTACCAGAGTCTCGTACAACTCTATCGGGCGCTTGGCGGCGGTTGGCAGTAGACGAGAACGGAAAGAGCGAATGCGCCACTGGTCGTAACCGTAGAGAACGAAATCAGAAAGGCCTTGGGACATGCGTTCACAGATCAATACGAACCATCAATCCGAAACGCGAGTTGTACCCGCCGCCAGTCCAGAAGCCATCGGTGGACTGAAAATTGACGAGATCCTCCGACGGGCCCAGGAAATCCACCATGAGCATGGAGGAGTGTTTGGGTATGACTTCGAAGACTGGCTCCAGGCTTGGGAGGAACTGCCCGAGAGAGACACCTGAAACGCCAACTAAGGAAAAAGAGATAAGGGAAATGACATCGGTCCAAATCTTGATGAGAAGTCGAGCTGTGGTCGCTATTTTGGCTCGCTCGTGGGTGTGCTGGGTTCAGAGTAACTCCCAACGATCAGGTCCCTTCTTCCTTTGGCCAGGCCGCAGATATCCTCTCTGATAGCGGACTCGACTCGCTTGCGTCATAAACACCACCTTTAAAGAAGAGATTTATAGCAGATGGTGTTGCATCGACCAGGTTGTGCTGGCACCGTTTCTCAGGACCTATCCGGTCCCAATGGGTGATTACTTCCGGTTGGCCCGTGATTCGGGCGTAATCGGCCAAGGGTGGACAAGGCGGGTCGACCGTCCACTTCGGCCACCCGCCAAATTTCACCGCCCCTTTACTCCTTACTTCCTGTAAAATTGTTGGTTGCTTGGCATTTTCTTTTCGTTTCACGGATTGTGCGTTGGAGGCTTTACTTGTTGAAGACAATGATCGCGATTGGGTTCTGTTGCACTATTTTGATTCTGCTAGTTATCTCCGCCCGTAATTCCTCCTTCGCCGCCGAAGCCACCTCTTCGCAGGAACATCGTCTCCGCCTTTATCACACGCATACGGGCGAGCACATTGACATTGTGTACCGTCGCGACGAGGTCTATCTACCCGAAGCGGAGGACCAGCTTGACCATTTCCTGCGCGATCATCGCACCGGGGACGTCAAGCACTTCGATCCACGGGTCTTCGACATTCTTTCCGAAGCGGCCGCGGCGGTCGGGCATCCGGGCGCGGAGATCGAGATCATTTGCGGGTACCGGACCCCGTGGAGCAATGAATTTCTTCGCGCCCGTTCTGCCGGGGTGGCGAAGAACAGCCAGCACATGGAGGCCGACGCCATTGATATTCGCATTCCAGGGGTCGATACGCTGACGCTGCGCAATGCCGCGCTGGCGCTGGGTCGTGGAGGGGTAGGTTATTACCCCCGCTCAGGATTCGTTCATGTCGACACCGGACGCGTCCGCACGTGGTGCTACGGCTGTTCCTCGTCGCGCGCCAATGCAGAATAATTCATGCAAGCGGAGCAACTAAAGTAGACTGTAGCTGAAGAGTCTCCAGCGACTCAGTTTTTTGACGCATATGCTTGGACGAACAGTTTAGTCAGAGCTTTGTCATACCCGTAGATGTCTTCGAAAAAGTAGACCTGGCCGTCTTCGTTGGCGATCGCGGTGCCGTAGAGGATCAACACGGGAATCTCGTGCGCCAGATTTACCTGCTCCTCCTTCTGCGCTTGAAACGCCGCTTCCACCCGCTCTCGCGTCCAACCGGGATTATTTCGGAGCACCCATGTGGCTAAGGCCCTGGGATCCTCAACTCGAATGCAGCCGTGGCTGAAATCGCGCCGGCTCTCCTCGAAAAGCGCTTGGGACGGTGTCGAGTGCAAGTAGATGTTGTCGGCATTTGGAAAAACAAACTTGATCAGGCCAAGCGCATTCTTTTGTCCCGGTTTCTGCCGGACCATGAGCTTGCCCGCGCGCAATTGCGCGAGCACTTCTTCGCTCACGGCGCTGTCGGTAACCACTTCTCCGGAGTATGTGGTCACTTCAAAGTTGTTTTTCTGCAGATACTCCGGGTCCTTCGTAATTTTCGGAACGATCTCGGCCCGCAAAATACTCGGCGGCACATTCCAGTAAGGCCAAAAGATCAGGTATTTCATTTCTTCTTCGAGCACTGGCGTCTCGGTGCGCAGAGCGCGTCCCACGACCACAGGCATGATCAGGGTTGGGTGCAACGACGAATCGTATGCGCGCAAAACAAATTCTGGGATATTCACGATAATCGGCGGCTGCGCAAAGCTGTGCGGCATCCAGCGGAAGCGCTCAAGCATCAGCCGCAACTGTTCCACCCGCTCACTCATCGGCCGGTTCAGTTCCGTGATGGTCTGGGGTCCGAGTTTGCCCGAGGCGTCCAAGCCATGGCGGAGCTGAAAGTGTTTCACGCCTTCCGCCACCGCGCCCGAATATTCCAGTGAATTTTGGGGCACCGACACCGACGGACGCAGGTCACCCAGGAATTGCAGCCTGCGCACCAGCTTCCCGGTGGCCTCGTACTGCTCGCCTGCTGTGATTGGTTTCTTCGCCTGCGGCAGCGGATCGGACACTTCTTCCTTCTCCATGTTCACATATTGCTGGAGCACCACCAGCGTGCGTTGGTAACGGGGGTACGAAGACTCGATCGGCGCCAGGGCCTCCTTCACGCTTTGTGCTCCTACCACTTTTTCCCAGAGGTATGCTCCGGGATCATGTTTGTGGACGTCTGGATCGAAATCTTTGTGGAGAGCCTTGGGATTTACCTTTCCGAGGTGCAGGTCAAGTCCATAACGGACTGCTGAAACGGTGAGGGCCACATCGAATTTTATCAATGCGGATTCGGCCGCTGTGGATGGGCTTTGCAGCGCCTTCAGGCGGTCCGGCCACCGCGCCCCATCGTAGTCCTTGTTGTCGAGCCCTTTTTGATCGGCGTCTTCCAGGATGCGGATTAACTCAATGGCCTGCGCCGTCGGTTTGCCAGCGTGGCTCCATGCCACACCGTAGCCGGCCAGATCGTAGAATTCTCTAACAGCGTCGCGGTGTTCGGAGAAGTTCGGCCACTGCAGATCCGCAAGGCGCCCACTTTCGACGAGGATGCGCAGCTCTTGTTCCCCCGCGGGGCTCAGGGAATTCTGCGTACCCGGCGTCCGAGCCTCGGCCGTTCCTTCCTGCGGTGCGTCAGAGGACACTATCTCGCCAGAGCATGCAGTGAACCCCAGGCCAATCGCTAAAAACAACATCAGTCGCTTTCTCATGGGTAATTTCATTACTCCACGCAATACATCAGGCTTCTTCTTCCAGTACCGCCGCCCCCGTCCCCCAGGTGTTTGATGTCTGACCAAGGTGAAGGATGCAGCTCCATTGAGCGCGTCATGATACGAGGCAGGGTCAGAATTCCGGTTCAACCGCCTGCGCAGTTGGGGCCAACTAGAGGAATCACTTCCGAATTGCCCGCAATTCAGATGTGATCGCTGGGTCTCCGCAGGCGGCGGTGGGCGATTACGCGGATGCCGTGCTTAGGGCGCAATGTTACGGAAGGTAGAGGCTCGACGAGATGGCCGGGGACGAGGTCGAGATGAAACTTTTGGTGGATCATGGCGAGCAGGAGTGTGGCTTCGATCATGGCGAATGCGGCTCCGAGACAAACCCTGTGACCACCGCCGAATGGGAAATAGGCGAAGCGCGGAATCTTGCCGGAGCGGATGGGGTCTTCACGCCAGCGCTCGGGACCGAATGCATCCGGATTTGTGAACCACCGAGCGTCGCGCTGCGTTATTGATTGAAAGATGAAAATGTTCGTGCCGGCAGTCACTAGATAGCCACCAATTTCGCAGTCCGCTTTCGCTTTGCGCGCGATACGCCAGACGGGGGGATATAGCCGCATGGATTCTTTGAGCACCATTTCCGTGTAGCGCAAACGGGGAAGGTCTTCAGGAGTGGGCTCGCGGTCGCCCAGAACCCCAACCAGTTCTTCACTGAGTTTTGCCTCGACCTGCGGGTGCTGGCCGAGTAAGTAGCAGGTCCAGGACAGGGCAATCGCAGTAGTTTCGTGGCCAGCCAGGAAAAGAGTCATAATCTCATCGCGCAATTGCTCATCGCTCATCGGATGTCCTTCGGCGTCATACGAATGGAGCAGGGTGTCGAGCAAATCTCCTCGCGGCTGATGCGAGGCGCGCCGCTCGCGGATTATGCCATCGATGATTTGGTTTAAGTCGCTAATGGCGTCCCGCCGCGCCGGTGCCAGGAAATCGGGAAGGTCAAACGGCAGCAGGAGGGCTTGACTGGCATCAGTCATGAAACGGTCGGTAATCACTTCCATGGCTTTGCCCACTCGGTCGGTAACACCAGAGACTTCTGCGCCACAAAGGCATTGCGCGACGATCTCAAGCGCTATGGCCATCATGTCCCCGTGCACGTTGCGCGATTCTCCATCGCCCCAGGAGTCGAGCATGCGCCGGGCGGCGCGGGTCATCACCGGCGCATAAGACAAAATGTTTTCGCGACGGAAAGCCGGCTGGATCAGGCCGCGCTGGCGCTGCCAGGGTTTTCCTTCATTGGTGAGCAAGCCATTTCCAAGTATGCGAGCAAGGGCGCGATAGTCCGCCGATTTGGTGAAATTGCCAGGATTGGTCACCAGAACGTATTCGATGTCGCGCGGATGCGTCAGCAGACAAATGGAAACGTGTACATAACGGAGGTGGACAACATCGCCATAATCCCTGGCGCACTGAGCATAGAAGTCCAGCCAATCGCGAGAGACAGGCGCCAAGTTGCCAAGTAGGAAGTGGCCCTTGGGGCCGGGAGGCCGTCTCAAAGGAGCCTTGACTACGGCTTTGTCCATTCGCTTATCCTACGCAATCAGCTCCGAATCGTCGACCGAACTTGATTGACTCCCCTATCGTCGGCCACTCGGAAGTAACCGCGAGGGCCAAGTCCTGTGAAGTCTCGAAATGTGGCTTTTGACGGATTTCCGGTTATCGAGAACGCTGTTTCTCAAGAGGAATGAGTGTTTGCTGTTCGCGTCGGAAATGCTGGTCAGGTTGTCTTCCGTGTCGTAGGCGTAGTACGTGGCATGGCTCGCCGCGTCGGTGACGCTGGTCAGCCGGTCCGCGTCGTCATAGGCATAGATAGTGCCCTTGACGTTCTGGTCTGTCCCCGAGGTCCGCCGCCCCCGCGAATCGTACACAAACGTGGATGTTGTGGAATCGGGATAGGTAATCATCGTGAGCCGGCTCATGGCGCCGTAGGCAAATGTCGTCTGATGCGTTAGGGCATCGGTGACCGAGGTGCGGTTACCTTTCGCGTCGTACCCGTAAGTGATGACGTGGTTCAGCGCATATTTCCGCAGAGGATCGCGACATCCTCCTGGGGGTTTTCGTCCATTTATGTTTCCCGTAGATTGGCTATCGAACAAACACGCGTGGCTGTTAGTCCTTCCGCGGATCGAGAAGTTCGCGAACATGTGCGAAAAATAAAACGCACCTAGTGTCACCTCCTGTGGCATCTAATCCCTTGTGTAGGGAAATGGGTTCCAGGTTCAGGGACTGGGCAAGTTGTTATCGTAAAGCGCGTCTTGTTTATTGTCTATCTACGCCGAGGCCTCGAGCAAGGAAGGTGCGGAGGAGGTTTAAGATCATGAACACTATCGAATGTGCCGAGGGGTTCTCAAGGCCTCGATTGGGCAAGCAAATTTTAGTTTTCGCGGTGTCGTTGGCTCTGTTGTTTGCGATGTGGCCTCAGAATGTGTCGGCCTATCAAGACGCGCAACCCCCGGAGCAGGGCACGCCGGCCGCGCCGTACACGCAACAGACTCCCGAGCAGATGCAGCAGTTGGTTGCGCCGATTGCATTGTATCCGGATTCGCTCGTGGCGCAGATCCTGGCGGCCTCCACGTTTCCCGAGCAAGTCGTCGAGGCGGACAGATGGGTACAAGCGCACCCCGATTTGAAGGGCGACGATTTGGCTCAGGCGGTGGACCAACAACCCTGGGACCCGAGTGTCAAGGCGCTCACCGCATTCCCATCCGTCCTTGGAAATATGGACAAGAACCTGTCCTGGACGTCATCTCTGGGTGACGCCTACTACAACCAGCAACAGGACGTGGCGGATGCCATTCAGGTGATGCGCCAAAAAGCGCAGGAAGCGGGCAACCTGAAAGACACGCCGCAACAAACCGTAACCACGCAAGGCTCGACAGTCGTCATTGAGCCTGCCAACCCTGAGGTCGTTTACGTACCCGCCTATGATCCGTGGTTGGTTTACGGAGATCCCTTAGCGGCGTGGCCGGGTTGGTACCCGTATCCCGGAATCTGGTATGGCGGCCCATACCTGTCGTTCGGAGCCGGCTTCGGAATCGGCTTCTTCGGAGGTTATGGATGGGGCTGGCGCCACTGGGGATATGATTGGCATGATCGATATCCAGTTCATGATCGCGAAAGATACTACTCGCGCAGCAACACGTTTTATAACCGAGGCAATTACTATCGAGGGGGAGGCGAGCGTGGCGTAGCGTCCAACCTACGCGGCGGAGTTGGCGACCACCCCAACGGTGGGAACAGGTCATACGAGGGGAGCGTTGGCGGGCGCGGTGGCGTTGACAATCGTTCCGGTGCAACGACTAGGAGCCTCAGCGGAAACACCCCGGCTGCTCGAGGATACGCTGCACCCAGCGGCAGCGGCCAGGCCGGCGTCCGCTCGGGTGCCTTCAGCGGCTACAGTCAGGGCGGAGAGGCAAGAGGCAATTCGTCGCGCGGAAGCGCCAGCTTTGGGGGCGGCGGATCCCATGGGGGTGGCGGTGCCGGAGGATTCCATGGTGGCGGCGGTGGCGGGCATCGGTAATTGCAGGTTCATTCCGTTCCCGGTAGATCGTGAAATCTAAAAATGGAGAAAGCCATATGCAGCAAATGAAGCTGAACCTCGACAAAATTCTTTGCAGCAAAGTTCCCAAGTTAGGCGTGGTCGCTATCCTTTTGATGAGCTCCTTTCCCACCCGCTCGGTGGCGCAGCAGCAGGGCCAGAAAACATTTTCGTCGGCTGAGGATGCGGGCAATGCACTCGTCGCGGCAGCGCAGAGTAATGACGAAAAAACGATGCTCGATATTCTCGGACCGGACGGAAAGCAAATCGTTTCGTCGGGAGACGATACCGAAGATGCCGATGGCCGCGCTAATTTCGTGCAGAAATATCGGGAAATGCACCGTCTGGTGAAAGAACCGGATGGAACCATCACCTTGTATGTAGGAGCAGAGAATTGGCCCACGCCCATACCGATCGTGAAAAAAGGTAACTCGTGGTATTTCGACACCGAAGCGGGCAAGAAAGAAATTTTATACAGGCGAATTGGCGGGAACGAAATATGGACCATGCGAGTTTGCCGGGAACTCGTGATGGCGGAAAAGGAATACCGCTCCGCGCAACACGACGAGTACGCCCAGAAAATCTTCAGTGATGAAGGGCAGCACAATGGCCTGTACTGGAAGGCAGCGGACGGCGAAAGCCCGAGCCCCATCGGGCCGCTCGTGGCGTCGGCCGTTGCTGAGGGCTATGTCAAAGACCAAAACGGCGCTCCGACTCCATACCACGGTTACTACTACCGCATCCTAACGCGTCAGGGAAAAAATGGCCCAGGCGGCGCGAAAAATTACATTGTAAATGGCAAGATGACTCAGGGTTTCGCTTTCGTGGCCTATCCGGCGGAATACAGGTCGTCCGGCGTGATGACTTTTATCGTTACCGAGGACGGAGTGGTGTATCAGAAGGATCTCGGGAAAATGACCGATGTTCTCGCCAAAGCCGTGAAGCAATACAACCCTGATTCCACTTGGGAAAGGGGGGAAGACGAGCAGGAGGAGGCTGCTGAGGATCAGAAAACGAAATAAAGGGCTGCCCCTCGCCAAAATCTCGTTTGCGCCAAAAACAGAGTTATTCCCCGTCGCTTACAGCTGAAGATGAAACGCGAATTGGACCAAGAGGGTTCGCCGACGCAACGATTCTTCCTCCCACCAACCTGCGGACGGGTCCAGCACACACATACATATATTATAAAAAGATAGAGACCGTGCGGTTTCCGAGCTAAACACTTGGGTTAGGCAGCCCGATCATAACGATGGCGCAATCCGCCGAGCCGCTCATGAGAAAGGATGCGGCCCGGTGCCACGGTTTGAGTTCTGCGCCCTGGCGGTCCCTTCCCGAGTGAGAGATGCGTGGGATCCTCGTGGTAGTAGCGGACGTATTCAGAAAGCAACTGCCTCAGATGGCGATCGTTTACTGCAATGATGTGGTCCAGCAAGTCACGCCGACAACTCTGAATCCATCGCTCAGCGGCGCCATTTTGCCAAGGACTTCCGAAGGAGGTTCGGATGGAGACGATCGTCAGAGATCTAACGATTGCGGGAACCTCCACTCCAAACTTGCTATCCCGGTCGAAAATGAGAAACCGAGGAGCTGATTCAAACGGAAACGCTTCCCGTATCTGCTGAACGACCCACCGGCTCGTCGGATGCTTGGCGACGTTGAGGTGCAGAATGCGTCGACGATTATGAGCGATGATAAAGGAGCAATAGAGTACGCGGAAAGGAATCGTAGGCACGGTGAAGAAGTCCATCGCGGCGATGGCTTCCCGGTGATTTCGAAGAAAGGCGAGCGAAACGGTAGAGGTCTGCGGTTTGAGTCCGCACGGGCCTACCATATCTTTCAGTGAGTTAGCCTCCAAACCCTCTTTCGACAAGGCTCCAGATGGCTCCATTAAGGAGGTAGTCCGCGACTACCGAGGTCACTTCCAAATTTTTCTCCGCTAGGACTCATATCCTCCTGCAGCCCCCTGACCGAAAACGCCTGGCAAACGTGCCAAACTCCGCGGGTGGCGGCTCGGTCGCGCAGCAAGCCGACCTTGTGTGGGGAACGTTCTCCGAAGAAAGTTCTTTTGAGCCTCCATGACTGCGACCACAGACAGATGAGACGGAGGCGCCTGCCTCGTCAGCAGGAGGCCCGCTTTTGTGACCGGAACGGTGAAATGAAGGCGGAACTGTGTATACACTTTGATCGCAGTTTTTCGGACGCCTTTGATGTAACTAGAGACCAGTCGGTCTCATCTAACGATCGGTGCCGTTCGGCGAAAGGCCGTATGGTTGCTGAATCGTTTCCCTGGGAGGACTTACATGCGTAAAGGCGACCAGACCCGGCGGGAAATCATTCGTAGGGCGGCTCCCATTTTCAACCAGAAGGGATATGACGGCGCCGCCCTGTCTGACCTCATGCGCGCGACAGGACTGGAAAAAGGCGGGATTTACCGGCACTTTGACAGCAAACAAGAGCTTGCGGGAGAAGCCTTCGACCACGCTTGGAAGCTCGCAATGGATGCGCGCTTCGAAGGAACACAAAAGATTCCAAATACCGTGGATCGGTTGAAGCAAATCATCCGCAATTTCCGTGACCGTACCGGTATCGTACCGGGAGGATGCCCGCTGCTAAATACGGCTGTCGATTCCGACGATGGCAATCCTAAGTTACGAGCAAAAGCGCAGCAGGCCCTTAGTTTGTGGCTGCATCGTCTCGAAGCGATCGTTGAGGAGGGGAAGCGACGGCGCGAGGTCCGCTCCGCCGTCGATTCCGCTGAATTGGCCATGTTGATTGTAAGTACGCTAGAAGGAAGCAATATGATTCGTCGTCTGCAGAAGAAGGACGGCCCTCTCGATCTCGCCTGCCATCATCTTGAGGACCACCTCGAAACAAAGGTTCGTGCGCGGTAATCGAAGGAATTCAGTCGAGCCTGCCATAGATTTTGAAGGGTTGTGGGCTCCGCGATGGGACTATAATTCGGCAATGGCATCCGCAGGGCAAAGCCCCGAGAAGGATCGACAGGCGCAAGACATTCGCCTTGTGCTTCACACAATCCCTACGTTGGCGTGGTCCGCTCGTCCTGACGGCTCCGCTGAATTTTTGAATCGGCGCTGGCTGGATTACACCGGCCTCTCTGCGGAAGAAGCATCCGATTGGGGCTGGACTGTGGCAGTTCACACAGAAGACCGCGACAGGCTCATGGATTTTTGGCGGCACCTGCTGGACTCTGACGAGGCCGGTGAGATTGAGGCACGCCTGCGCCGGTACGACGGAGAGTATCGATGGTTCCTCATTCGTGCGGAGCCCCTGCGAGACAATCACGGCGAAGTCTTCAAATGGTATGGCGCGAATACCGATATCGACGATCGTAAGCGCGCCGAGGCACTACTAGCCGCGGAAAAACGGACCTTGGAAATGATCGCCAACGGGGCTTGCCTAGCCGATATCCTGGAAAGGTTGTGCGAAACGATCGACGCTCAGGCCAGTAACATCAAGTCGTCAGTGATGTTGATCGACGCGGATGGTATGCATCTTCGGCCCGCAGCCGGCCCTCGACTTCCCAAGGACTGGGTTCAAGCTATCAATCCACTAAAGATCGGCCCTTGTGTAGGTTCATGCGGTACCGCCGCGTCTCTGAAGCAACGGGTGATCGTTTCCGACATTGCAACAGACCCCTTATGGGCTGACTACCGAGACCTTGCTTTGAGTCACGGGTTGCGCGCCGCGTGGTCTCAGCCGCTACTCTCCAAAAATCAGGAAATTCTTGGCACCTTCTGCATCTCCTATGCGGAGCCTCGAACCCCTAACGAGACTGATCTGCGACTAATCGAAGGCGCGGGTCACATCGCCGTAATCGCTATTGAGGGAGAGCGATCACAGGAAGCATTGAGAAGCGCCTTTGAAGAGATCCGGAACTCGGAAGCGAGACTTCGGAAGATCATCGACACGATCCCGACACTTGCTTGGTGCAGCTTGCCGGATGGTACCGGAATATTTTGGAACCGGCGATGGCACGAATATACCGGCTTATCTCTTGAGGTGGCTCGCGGTTGGGGATGGCAGGATGCCATTCACCCGGAGGACTTGAAGGAAATAACAGATAAGTGGCGCGGATTTCTGGCCTCTGGCCAGGCGGGCGAAGTCGAGGGAAGGCTGCGTCGATTCGACGGAGTGTATCGATGGTTCTTGTTTCGGGCGGAGCCATTGCGCGACGAATCGGGCAATATTGTCAACTGGTATGGAACGGATACTGACATTGAGGACTTGAAGCGCGCGGAGGCAAAGCTCCGTCAAGACGAAGAAGAGCTTCGGCAACTGATAGATCTCCTTCCTCAGCATGTTGTTGTCTTGGACAAAGACGCGACGTTGCTTCAGGCCAACAAAACGCTGCTTGACTACACGGGCTTCACCTTGGAAGAAATGAAAGCCGCGGGAACGCGGGAGCGGATGAGCAGGCACGTTCCTCCAGAGGATCTGGAGAGATTTGAAAAGGAACAAAGCGCTGGCCTTTCAAAGGGAAGGCCTTTCCAGATGGAGAAGCGTCTGCGCGGGAAGGATGGACGGTATCGCTGGTTCCTTTGTCGCTACAACCCGGTGCTCAATGAAGCCGAGGACATCGTCCGGTGGTTCGGAACCGCGACCGACATCGAAGATCGCAAGCAAGCCGAAAATCGCGTGCGAAACGAAAACGTCGCGCTGCGAGAGGAAATCGAACACATTTCGATGTTTGAGGAGATCGTTGGCTCCTCCGAAGCGCTGCGGCGACTTCTGGCGCAGGTGTCGAAAGTTGCGCCTACGGACTCGACAGTCCTGATCTCGGGAGAAACTGGAACGGGAAAAGAGCTGATCGCTCGCGCCATACATAGCCGGTCTAATCGGTCGACGCGAGCCTTCATTCGA
>Ga0210393_10001010_pt1 | contig 24317 bp, 19 predicted proteins | sample IncBWC27OmetaG_FD_160068 | JGI IMG/M metagenome (GOLD analysis project Ga0210393, IMG submission 160068) | Forest soil microbial communities from Barre Woods Harvard Forest LTER site, Petersham, Massachusetts, United States - Inc-BW-C-27-O ... | reverse complement strand
CTTGTCCTGAAACGCGGAAAGTTTGAAAAAATAATTGTCTTCCTTCACCGTTTCTGTCGGACGTCCGCACTCGGGACAAGGAGTCCCAGGCTCAACCGCATCCACGTAAAGTTCGTCGAAGACGCAATACTGGCCGCTGTACGTACCTTTGTAGATGTAGCCGTTGTCACGAATGCGCCGGAAGAGTTCCTGCACTCGCTTTGTGTGCCGTTCTTCGGTCGTACGGATAAAGTCGTCGTTGGTGATTCCCATGCGCTTCCACAATGCGCGGAACTGCGCCGAAACTTCATCGGTATATTCTTGCGGGGTTTTGCCCGCGGCTTCCGCAGCGCGTTCAATCTTCTGCCCATGCTCGTCGGTGCCGGTGAGGAAGTAGGTGTCTGCGCCCAGCATGCGCTGCCGGCGCGCAATCGTGTCGCAGGCGATCGTGGTGTAAGCATGACCGATGTGCGGCCGCGCATTGACGTAGTAAATCGGAGTCGTAATGTAGAACTTTTTATCCATTTGTTCATTTCAGCAACGGCAAGGAATTTTGATGCTTTCCTTTGCGAAGATTGTGTTTTGGTTGATGATGATTTCAGCGTTGGCGGTTCATATAAAGCTGCAAAACTTCCTGCATCACGCTTTTCAAAGGCACATGGCACTCGGTCGCGATGCGCCGGCAATCCTCGTATTCAGGAGCATAATTCGTGATTGTGCCATTCATGCTGGCAACCTTCATCCGTATATCGCCCCATCGGGTCGCTATCGTCACCCATTCTCGCGCCAGCGTTTGACGCCTCTCTTCGCGCTGCCGCACACCTAGCGTCGACGTTTCCGTGAAAATCAGTTCCATCATCTTCGGTGCATTCTCGTTGCGGCAAAGAACCGTAAGCAGCATGCCCGGCCGATTCTTCTTCATTTGCACGGGCAGGCCGAAAGCATCCAGCGCGCCCTCCTCAAGCAAACGATCCATCACGTAGCCGAAGACTTGCGGATTAAGGTCGTCGATATTGGCTTCGAGCACGGTGATCGTGCCGCCGGAGATCTCGGCCGCAAATTCCGGCTGACTCTCGCCGATGGTGAGCCGCATAACATTCGCGTGTCCGACAAAGTCACGAGTGCCTGCCCCGTAGCCGGTGTTTTCCATTTTCATTGCCGGAAATGGCGCGAATCGTTTCGCCAGCGTTTTGACGATGGCTGCGCCAGTCGGTGTGACCAGTTCGAATTGGATTCCGGACGAATACACCGGCGTATCCTTCAACAACTCGAGCGTCGCCGGCGCCGGCACCGGCAAAGTTCCGTGGGCGCACTTCACGGTGCCTCCGCCAACATTGAGCGGCGAACAGACAATTTCGTCGACCCCGAGTGAGTCAACGCCAACTGCGGCGCAGATAATATCCACCATCGCGTCCACCGCTCCTACTTCGTGAAAATGGACCTTTTCGATGGTGGTGTCGTGAATTTTGGCCTCTGCTACGGCCAGCGCTTCGAAGATAGCGAGAGCTAAGATTTTCGCCCGGTCGCTGATTGCCGCCTTGCGGATAATGCCGCGGATTTCATTCAGCCCGCGTCCATGTTCCTCGGAATGGCTGTGAGTGTGCTCGTGTTCGTGTTGCTGCGATGCTGGATTCCCGTCGCCATGGGCATCGACCAGCGCTGACGCGGTTTTGGTCGGTGAAGGTTTCTGTCCTGGCAAGGCGTAATTGTGCTCCAACAAGGCGATCGGCTGGGACTCGTGAGCCCGGGCGTGTTCAAGTTCGTGAATATGTGGATGTGCCAGTTCTTCGTGCCTGTGGGCTGGTCCAGAATGCTCTCCGTGCTGCTCGAGATAAGCCTCGCGCGGCTGGTCTTTCTCACCATGCGAATAAACATCTACCTTAATTGCACCGATGCCGTTACGCTTGACGCGCGAAATCTCCAGCCGGGCATCGATATTCAACGCCGCGATTGTTTGTTCGAAGAGTTGCTTCGGCACACCGGCATCGACCAGCGCGCCCAGGAACATGTCGCCGCTGACGCCGGAAAAACAATCAAGGTAGGCTATACGCATAGAGGTTGATTTTCATCATAGGGAAGCATGCACATGGCGTCAAACCGCTGTTGCGCATGCGCTCTGCTACAATCACTGTTTTCGTCAACCGCCTCGAGGGATTCTTGTATCGTCATCTGGAGCGCCGGCTAGCTCAGCAAATTCGTGAGTACTTGCGTCGCAGTTACGGCCTCGATTTGCAGAAGATCGTCATCGAGCAGCCGCCCCGCATCGAGCTTGGCGAATACGGGTTGCCGCTCGCCTTCGAGTTAGCCAAGAAGCTGCGCAAGCCGCCCAGAAAGATTGCGGAAGAGATTGTTGCCGGCATCGGGCCGATCGATGACTTTGACAAGCTGGAACTTGCCGGGGCGGGCTACATCAACGCACGAGTCAAGCGCGAACAACTCGCTTCCGCGCTCGCCGCCGATGAAAGACCGAAGGCCGATGTTCCGTCCGGCAAAGTTTTGGTCGAGCATTCAAGCATTAATCCCAACAAGGCGGCGCACATCGGACACCTGCGCAATGCCATCCTCGGCGACACGTTTGTACGGCTGCTGCGTTTTGCGGGCAGGGAAGTCGATATTCAGAATTACATCGACAACACCGGGGTGCAAGTCGCGGACGTGATCGTGGGGTTCTTACATTTGGAAAAAAAGTCGAGAGCCGAAATCGAAGCGCTCACCCAGCGGCCGCGTTTCGATTACTACTGCTGGGATTTGTATGCCCAGGTTTCACGCTGGTACGAGCAAGATAAGCAGAATCGCGACGCGCGCGTGCAAGTGCTACACGCGCTCGAGGAAGGTGGAAACGAGACAGCCACAATCGCCGACTTGATCTCTCTTGCAGTCCTTCGCCGCCATCTCGAAACGATGGACCGGCTGGACATCGAATACGATTTTCTTCCGCGCGAAAGCGAAATCCTCCATTTGCATTTCTGGGATGCGGCTTTTGCCAAACTCAAGGATGCGGGCGTGCTGTCCTTTGAGACCGAGGGCAAGAATAAGGGCTGCTGGGTGATGCGTCGAGGAAAAGCGAACCCAAATGAAGCCGAGAACACAGAGGTAGCTGAAGAAGACCAGAAAGTCATCGTGCGCTCGAATGGCACCGTCGGTTACGTCGGCAAAGACATTGCCTATCACTTGTGGAAGTTTGGATTGCTGGGGCGCGATTTCGGATATCGCAAGTTTTATCGCTATCCCAACGGGCATGACTGCTGGATTTCGACGACAAACGGCGAGCCTAACCATCCGCATTTCGGTGAGGTGGCAGAAATCTATAACGTGATTGATGCGCGTCAGGCTGAGGCACAGAACACCGTCGTCGAAGCGCTGCGCGGGCTTGGTTACAACGAGGAGGCAGACCACTACACGCATTTTTCTTATGAGATGGTCGCGCTTACCCCGCGCTGCGCAGCCGAATTGGGCTACGAGTTGTCGGAGGAAGACAAGGCGCGCTCTTATATTGAAGTTTCCGGGCGCAAAGGTTTCGGCGTAAAGGCCGACGATTTGATCGACAGGCTGATCGCTTCAGCGAAAAAGGAAGTCGATTCGCGCCACCCGCAATTAGGCGACGACGAGCGCATGACCATCGCTACGCAAATTGCAGTTGGCGCGCTGCGGTACTTCATGTTGAAGTTCACCAAGCAGTCCGTGATTGCGTTCGATTTCAAGGAAGCGCTAAGTTTCGAGGGTGAAACTGGGCCGTATGCGCAGTATGCCGTGGTGCGCGCCAGCAATATTTTTCGCAAGGGCGGCCTCGATCCGGATGCGTCCAGCCGAGACGTAGCAAGCTACGTCTCTACAGACGAATTCGCGAAGGATCTGAACGGCGCGGACGGCAATGAAATATGGGAGTTGTGGCTGGCGTCCTCGAAGACGTCTTACGTGATTGATCAATGCATCGCAACTACCGAGCCGGCTTATTTGGCCAAGCATGTGTTTCAGTTAGCCCAGCTTTTCAATACCTTTTATCACCGGCACCCCATTCTTGCTGAGCCGGACGAGAGCCGAAAAAGATTTCTGCTGGCCACGGTCGCGGTGGTTCGCCGCGAATTGACTCGTGCTTTGGCAGTGATGGGAATCGCGGTTCCTGCAGCGATGTGAAAAAGATCTCGCCAGGGCCACACGTCCCCGGCAGATCTAATTACTAAACTCCCTGGCAAACTCCACCAAGCTGCGCACTGCAATCCCGGACGGACCTTTGGCAATCCATGGCTTATTTTCTTCCATCCATGCCGTGCCCGCGATGTCGAGATGTAGCCACGGAGTGTCTTCAGCAAATTCCTTAAGGAACATCGCCGCGTTCACTGCGCCACCCCAGCGGCCACCGGAGTTAACGATATCCGCGATGTTGGACCGGATATTGTCTTTGTACTCGTCGTCGAGCGGAAGCCGCCAGAATTTCTCGCCCGCTTCGTCGGTGGCGCGATTGAAGCGTTCGTACATTTTTTCGTCGTTCGCGAAAACTCCGGCGTTTACGTAGCCAAGCGCGACTACGACCGCGCCGGTTAATGTGGCGGCGTCGATCAGATGAGTGCAGCCCAGTTGACGCGCGTAGCACAGCCCGTCGGCCAGCACCAGCCGACCCTCGGCATCAGTATTGATAATCTCGATCGACTTGCCGGACATGGCAATCTGTATATCGCCCGGCTTCTGCGCCTTGCCCGACGGCATATTCTCTGTGGCGCAAATAATCGCGGTGACTCGAGTCTTCGGCTTGAGCAGCGCGATGGCCCGCATCGCGCCAATCATTGCGGCGGCACCGGCCATGTCATATTTCATCTTTTCCATGCCGTCGGCGGGTTTGATCGAGATACCACCCGTGTCGAACGTCACGCCTTTTCCAACCAGGCCGAGTACTGGAGTTGCGGGCGCATCCGCTGGCTCGTAGCGCAAAACGATCAGCGCCGGAGGTTCGTCCGAACCTTGAGCTACGCCCCAGAAAGCGCCCATCTTCAACTCTTTCAATTTGTCGGCGCCATAGACTTCGGCTTTCAGGCCGACTTCCTGCGCCATTTTGCGGGCGCGCTCCGCCAGAATGGTTGGCGTCATGCGGTTGCTGGGCTCGTTCACCAGGTCGCGAGTGAAATTCTGCGACTCGCCAATAATGCGGGCTTCATCCATGGCCTTTTGAAGTTTGGCCTGGTCTCCTCGCGTAATAACGGTCACCGAGTCGATCTTCTGATCTTTGCGGTCGCTCTTATAAGTGTCGGGGTCGAAGTTGCCGACGAAAGCACCCTCCACAATGGCCTTCACCGCTTCGCTGCTCTCGATGTTTGCAGGAGCCAGAAACGACAGGCTGCGAATCCCTTTCGGCTTAAGGTAACGAACGGCAACGCCGGCCAGCTTGCGCAACTCGGAAGCGGTAAAATTCCTGGCCTTGCCGCCACCCAGCAACAGCAGGCGTTTTGCCTTGAGCTTTGCAGGGCGATGCAGCAACGTCGTTTCAAATATCTTGCCAGTAACTTCGCCGCTGGCAATCACCTCGGCTGCGGCGTCTTTGTCGGCGCCATCGGCGGCTTCGACCCTGACTTCGGTTTTATCTTTTGAGCCGTGATCGAGGACCACCACGGCGAGGCATTCGGTTTCGACTTCTGCTGGATTGGCAAAAGAGAGGTTCGTCTTCATAGTTTGTGTGGTTCCAGTATCGTCGTCGGCAGGGTAAAAGTGCAAGCGTCCATGATTCCAACGGGCTAATAAATTAGGCACTCGTTTTGCTCGCGCAGGCATCCTATGAAGTAGTTGGCATAATAGGCATTCAAGATGAACTTCTGTTCGAAAGGAGAAGTTTATGAAAAGACATTTCCTGCTGTTTGCGATACCCGTGGTAATTGCCTCTCTGTTGGCCGGTGCGCAGCTGACCATGGCTCAGGAAAGCGCAGCGTCCACGGGGCCGTCCGTGAACATGGTGGCGACAGTTGAAGCACGCCACGGTTCCAGCATTCCTGTCATCACCCGCGACGACGTGATGGTGTATCAAGGCCGCGACCGGGACAAGGTGACCGATTGGCTGCCGCTGCAGGGAGACCACGCGGGACTCGAACTATTCATTCTGCTTGACGATTCATCGAACGTAAGCCTGGGTTCGCAGTTGGAAGACATCCGTCAGTTCATCCTTGCGCAGCCTGCAAGCACGAAGATCGGGATTGCGTACATGCAGAACGGAATTGCTCAAGTGTTGCAGAATCTCACCAGCGATCACGCGCTGCCTGCCAAAGCGTTGCGCCTTCCGCTCGGAAGTCCTGGTGCCAACGCGAGTCCGTACTTTTCTCTTGGGGACTTGATCAAACGCTGGCCCGAGAACCCAGAGCGTCGCGAGGTCATCATGATTACCGACGGTATCGACCGGTACTGGGGCAGCGGCCCGGACAACGCATATGTCGATACGGTGATCGAACAAGCCCAGCGCGCTGGGGTCCTCGTTTATACCATCTACACGCCGGGCGAAGGACACTACGGCCACAGCTATTGGCGGACTTACTGGGGACAGAATTATCTTTCGCAGTTGGCCGACGAGACTGGCGGCGAGGGTTATTACCTCATCGGCTCCGCTCCGCCGGTTTCGTTCACGCCTTATCTTTCGGACGTGACCCGCAAGCTGGGTAATCAATACCTGCTGACGTTCATCGCCAAGCCACAAAAAAAGGCAGGGATGGAGCGAATCAAGCTTCAGACTGAGATACCAAATGCGGAACTGGTGAGCGCGGATAAAGTCTATGTTCCAGCTACGCCACAGTAGTTTTCTCGGTCGACTTATTTGCCTGCGGCGGAATATCTGCGAAAGAAACTATCCTGCTTCCACTGCGGCCGCTGCGGACTTTGTGCGACCGAGATCATCAGGCCGCGAATTACTTCTTCATAGAGCGCGGCTGCCGAGAGATCTACTGGCTGATTCAAATCGTCGGACGGTGCGTGATAGCGCTGGGTGAGCCACTCTTTGAATATCTTCTGTTCCGGAGAACCGGGCGCAGCTCCAACTCCCATCGCCAAGGCGGGGATTCCGTGCCGGATAAAATTGTATTGATCGCTGCGGATGAAGATGTTGCGCTGCGGGTCGGGATCGGCTTGTACGGTGATCCCATAAGCCTGCGCCGCTTCCCGCGCCATGTCGCCAAGATCGGACTCCGCCAATCCGAACACGGTAAGGATTTTTAGCGGAACAATGGGCAGGAACATGTCTACATTAATGTCAGCCACCATCGACTTTGGATCGACCGTGGGATGCGCAGTGAAATATTTTGAGCCGAGCAATCCTTTTTCTTCGCCGGTGACGAATAGAAACAAAATCGAGCGTTTGAGCTTTTCTGGCGACTTTTTCAATGAAGATGCCACGTCCAGCAATAAAGCACTCCCAGACGCATTATCCATTGCTCCGTTATAGATGCGATCGCCGTTGATAGGCTCGCCGATGCCCAGGTGGTCAATGTGCGCGGACAGAACGACGTATTCGTCCTTGAGTTGGGGGTCATTTCCCGGCAGCTTCGCAATAACATTGGCCGATTCGAGGTTCTTCTTTTCAACCTTGGCTTTCGCCGCGATCGAGGCTGTGAGCGGGAAGCGCGGAAGCTGCTTGCGCTCCTTCGCTACACTTAGGATTTCTTCAAAGCTGTGGCCCGACCCCTCGAAAAGCTTTGCCGCGCTCGCCGGATTGAAAACCACAACCAACTTCTCGCCTTCGGTCTCGTTGAATTCCGGATCGGCTAACGCCATGCTCGGATGGGTGCGGCTCAGCGACATTCGAGACCATGGAATATCCATGGTCGCAGGATTGGCGATGGCAACGACTCCGACTGCTCCAGCTTTGCGGAGAGTCTTCCATCGTTCCGCGGCCGACTGATAATGAGACGCCAGAGGACCCGGGATGTCAGCCGGTGATCCGTTCAAAATCACTACCACCTTGCCATTCAGATCGAGGCCTGCAAGGTCGTCGTAGTTTTTCTCGGGAATGCTCAATCCGTATCCCACGAAGACCAGCGGGGCCTGCAGTTGAGGTGCAAGATCGACGCGCGTGCTGAAGTAAGCATCTTCGCCGAGGGTGAGCGGCTCAACTTTACCGTCGCGGACGACGGCGAGGCTGGAATCCTTTTCAACGATCTGCCGCGATTCGAATTTCGCGGTTTGGTAGAAACCGTCGGTACCCGCAGGTTGAAGGCCCGCCTGCTTTAGCTGATCGACTATGTAAGCCTCTGCTCTGCGCAGGCCAGCACTGCCGGTCTCACGGCCTTCCATATTGTCGTCGGCAAGAACCTTGACGTGATCCCACCAGGTTTTGCCGTCGAAGTGAGTAAGCGCGGTCTGCTGGGAAAACGCGGAGATTGCAACTAATAAACACGATAAAGTCACAAATCTTTTCAACATGGAAGCAAATCCCTCCGTTCACTTTTCGGTTCTCGTCCGCAACAAAACCTCACCATACCCTGCATTGATTCGCGTGCACCATGGGCGAGCCCTTCTTGCAGGAAAACGCCTCCCGAAATTCGGGCATATTGGAGACAACATTGTTCACCCGGTATTTGGGAATGGTGTGCGGGTTAGTTAGGACGATGGTCCGCATGAGTTCAGGACGATACTGCCCGCACCACGAGTTAGCGTACGATATGAAGAATTTCTGCCGCAGGGTCCAGCCATCTGGGTCCTTGGCGTCCATCGATTTGCCTTGCGATTGGAGTTTGTCGGTGACCGCCATGAAGGCAAGTCGCAGGCCGCCGTTGTCGGCTGTGTCCTCGCCCTGAGTTAAGTGCCCGTTCTGCTTGACGCCCGCCTCGGGGATTTCCTCAGTGTATTCGTTGGCGATGCACTCGCCGCGCTCGTCATACGCCTTTGCGTCCGCTGCGGTCCACCAATCGCGCAGGTTTCCCTGGGCGTCAAACTTGCGGCCTTCATCGTCGAAGCCGTGGGTCAGTTCGTGTCCAATCACCATACCGATGGCGCCGTAGTTCACCGCATCCTCCATGGCGCTGTCGAAATACGGTGGCTGCAGAATGCCAGCAGGGAAGTTGATCGTATTCAGTTGCGAACTGTAGTAGGCATTAATCGTGGGCGGTGTCATGCCCCACTCCTCGCGGTCGACGGGTTTGCCAATCTTGTCCAGTTGGCGCTGAAACTCGAAGGCGGTCGCTTGGTGAACGTTGTTGAGATAGCTGGAGCGCGTGATTTGCACGGATGAGTAATCGCGCCAGTGATCCGGATATCCAATCTTGTCTTCGATAGCGCGCAGCTTGATTTTGGCCTGTTCCTTGGTTACGGGCTGCATCCAGTCAATGTTGGTGATGTCCTGGTCGAGCGCGTGTTCAATGTCGTGCACCATAGCAACCGTGCGCTGTTTGCTCTCCGGCGGAAAAGCCGCCGCCACGTAAGCTTGCCCGAGAGCCATTCCGAGATCGCGGTCGGCAGCCCGGACACACCGGCGCCAGCGGGGCAGTTGTTGTTTTGCTCCCAGCAAGGTGTGGGAATAAAAAGTCCAGTTCTCGTCGACAAAAGCTTTGCCCAAATACGGCGCGGAACCGTGGATCAGATGCCAGCGCAAATACACCTTCCAATCATCCACCGAATGTTGTTGAATCAGCGGTTCAAGGGCGCGAAAGAATGCAGGCGAAGTTACGATGTAATGCGGTGAAGACGGCGGGGCATTGACCACCTTGAGATAGATTTTCCAATCAAACGAAGGGGTCAACGCCTGGACCTGCTCCAAACTCATTTTGTTATTCAAGTTCTTGGGATCGCGTCGAGCCACATTGTCCATCTGTGCCTGCGCCATGGCAGTTTCTATACTGATAATCGTCTTGGCGTCGGCTGCCGCTTGTTGTGCGCTTTCTCCTGAAAGCACAAGCATCTTGCCGATGTGAGTTTCGTACTGGCTACGGATTTCCTCGGATTTAGCGTCGTCCTTTATATAAAAATCGCGGTTCGGCAGTCCCAGTCCGCCTTGATCGATCGAGGCAACCACCTTGGCTGCATCGTCGAAATCCTGTTGCTGGCCGAAGCCCAAAAGCGCCGCCCGAGTCTGATTATCGTCGCCGTCCCATGCTCCCGGAAAAGTCATGTGAACGCGAGCCACCTGGTCGGCAAGCTGAGACTTGTTTTTCATCTGATCGATGCGTTCCAATCCCGCTTTCAAATCGCGGGTTCCAGCCGCCTCGATTCCTGATTCGTCGGTGCAGGCAGCCCAATAATCGCCAATCTTCTGTTCGTAGTCCGTGCGATTACCGGTTTGCGCCGCTGCCTTCTGCAGAGCTTCACGCAAAATATTCTCATTCCAATACTGCAGCCCACTGCCGGTGCCCCACGCTACTTGGTCCGCGGGAATGGGGTTGGCGGCATTCCACTTGCTGCACGCATATTCGTAGAAGTCCTGGCAAGGATCGAGCGACTTGTCGACCAAGTTGATGTCGAAGTGCGCTAGTTTGGGTGCGCTCTCTGCGGCGGGCGTGCTTTGGGCGTTTGCACCAGCAGCCGAGACCACAAAACAGAGAACGACTGTGATAACGAATTTCAGAATATGCATGGGTAAATCTCCTGGCTCTGAAAGGAATGGTTGGTCTCGCGGACCAATGACGAATCGACTTGGCTTGATACGTGGGACAAGGAGCTAAATGTCTGCGGCAAGAAGTTTATCGCAGTTCGGAAAGGCGTGCTCGGATAGCTCTTACGGGAATCGGTTATGCGATAAGGCTCTCAGGAATTTAAACCTGGCTGGATGATGAAGGCTATTCACAGAAAGAAAACCGCAGGCCTCAGTGGACTTGCGCTACCCGACTCACGGCATTCTTCAACTCTTCCGCGTTGAAGCCGAAGGGCCCTGGCTTGCTCTTGTACGCCACGTGGCCGGTGGCGTCGATCAAGTAAAGGCGGTCCGGCCAAGCCGTGTACGCCTGTTCTGTGGAGTTGCCGAATTCATCGAGCACGGCAGGAATATCGATTCCGAGCTTACGGACGCAGGCGCCCGCGACGAAACTGCGTTCGTCTTCGCTCCTTGGACTCGCGAAGACGACATTGTCTTTAATGTTGCTCTGCATCTGCCAGACGTCGCTGGGGTGCGCCTCGGTGATGTAAACCACCAGGAATGCGACTTGCTTTCCATATTGCTGATAGAGCTTATTGAGGGCAGGAACCTCCCGCCGAAACGGAGGTCAAGTGTAACTTCCGAATATCAGGACGACTGGCTGTCGTTGTGCGGTAAACGCTGACAACTGCACTTGTGCGCTTTTATCTAACTTCGTCAGATTAAAGTCGGGCGCGGGATCTCCGACTTGCAGTTTGCCGGCACGAGCACGCATCCACAGGGTCTCAAACGGAAGCACGAGGAATGCGACTGGACCCGGTATTCGCGCCATGACCCGCCCAAAGGCTTCGGGCGATTGCCGCATGATCGCAAACAATGCGCCGCAGGCGAACACCCACAGCAGCGCAATCACGCCCAATGTTGCGAGCAATTTTCTGCGCACAGATCCGCGCTTTGCGGTCAAGCGTTGCTCGCTCATCTGAAGTTGATCTGAGCCCACAAGGGTTACGCGATTATAGACACAGTAAAGGGTCGGTCAATAATGTGAAAGTAGTAGAAGTGCGGTGATCACTGCAGCTTTCAAGGCCACATCATTGGAGCTTGGGCCGCCCGCGTTATATGCTCGGAGCGTGCTTCGCCCACTCGCGTCTGGCCGCTCCCCAACCCCGGGCTTGTTCCTGGGACTCATCATCACTCTCGCTGCGGTCGTGGCGTACTCCTGGTACATCACGGTACAGATTTCGGGGCTTCGTGAATTGCAAAACGGCCTTGCTGGCCGGAATCGCAAAGACTCGCTTCAACTCCTGCGCATTCAGAATGACTTGAATTCCCTCGCCCTCGCCATGCGCGACATGGTCGATAATGACGAACCGTATCCGCTCACCGCTTGGTCGGCGCAATTCGAGCGCATTCGCGCGGATTTGGACGACGCGCTCAAGCTCGAACAGCAAGCCGCAGTGGCCGAGCGTACTCCCGAGCAAAGAGAATTCTTGAGCAATTCGATAGCGCAATTCTGGGACGCCGTTGACCGTACGTTCGCTCTCGCTCGCGACGGCAAGCAGAACGACGCGCGCACGCAGATCCGCGTATCGTTACAAGCCCGTCAGGCAGCCCTGAGCACGGCGGTCGCGCGGCTGCTGGTGCAGAACAACGAAAGCGAAGAACAGGTCGGGCTGCGTATCGGGCGGATCTACGATCGGGTACAAAGACAAGTCTACATATTTTTTGCGGCGATCCTAACCGCAATTCTGCTTACCAGCTTGTACCTGATCCAATCGAATCGCCGCCTCTTCGCCCAGCTTGCAGCGCTCTCCGAGCAACGCAGCGAACTGGCTCAGAAGCTGATTTCAACGCAAGAGTCCACGTTGCTGCACATTTCGCGCGAGCTTCACGACGAGTTCGGACAAATCTTGACCGCGATTGGATCCATGCTGAGCCGTGCCCGAAATCACCTGCCGGAAGACTCGCCGCTGCGCGCCGAGTTGCGAGAGGTCTCTGAGATCGCCCAATCCACGCTCGACAAAGTCCGAAGCCTTTCGCAGGCGCTTCACCCCGTCATGCTGGATGAAGCTGGTCTTGAGAGTACGATTGATTGGTACATCCCGACAGTAGAAAGACAAACTGGACTTGAAATATCCTACAAGAAATCCGGAATACCTTTTCCGGTTAATGGCAGCGTAGGCGTTCATATTTACCGCATCCTGCAGGAGGCTTTGAACAACCTCGCACGTCATTCCGGAAGCCACCGGGCGTGGGTTCGGCTTCGCTTCATGCCCGAGAGTTTGGAACTTGAGGTTGAAGATCACGGCGCTGGATTTGTGGAAGGCACTGCAAGATCAGGCATTGGACTGGTCGCGATGCGCGAGCGCGCGGAATTGTTGAGTGGGAGCATCGAATTTCTCAAGCCGGCGGAAGGAGGAACGTTGGTTCGTCTGAGAGTGCCAATCGAAAAAACGGAGCCGCATGTCCGATAAGATTTCCGTCTTGCTAGTCGACGATCACAGCCTGGTGCGCCGCGGCTTCCGGCGCATCCTCGAAGATGCTCGCGATATTACAATTGTGGGAGAAGCCAGCGACGGAGCTGAGGCGGTCCAACTCGCAGAGCAACTGCGCCCGCAATTGATCGTGATGGACTGCGCTCTCCAAAACATGAGCGGATTGGACGCCACCCGGCGCATTCTCGAAAAGCTTCCCGAGACACACATCCTGATGTTGAGCATGCATTCCGAGGACACCTGGGTCCATCAGGCGCTTGACGCCGGCGCTCACGGGTACATTCTAAAGAGCGCGATGGACATGGAGTTGGTGACGGCCATCCGCCGAGTCGTCGCGGGCGAAATTGTGCTCGACCCGCAAGTTAGCCCCACGACCAATTTGAAGGGTGAAGGAAAATCCGGACTCACTGTGCGCGAACTCGAAGTCCTAAAACTGATCGTCGCGGGCAAGTCGAACAAAGAAATTGCGATCGATCTAGACCTGAGCGCGAACACGGTCGCCGTTCACCGTGCCAATATCATGGATGCTCTCGGAATCCACAAAACTGCCGAGCTCGTGGTCTACGCTATTCGCAGCGGCCTGGTGAACATTCGGTGAATCGCCGATCTTTCTTGCGCGGGCTCGCTGGCGCTGCATCGGCTTCAGTGCTGCCGCTGAAACTATTCGCTGGGCCGTCGCCCGAAATATCCAGCCCAGGTTTCAAGCTAGTCGACGTTACCGGATCAGCAGGCATTCACTTTCAGCACAACAGCGGCGCCTACGGAGGCAAGCTTCTTCCCGAGACCCTCGGCTCGGGCTGTGCTTTCCTCGACTATGACCGCGACGGCTGGCAGGACATTCTCCTTATTAACGGCATGGACTGGCCCGGCCACAAACGGCAAACATCCACGCTCGCGCTCTACCGCAACAACCGTGACGGCACGTTTACCGACGTAACCCGCAAAGCCGGCCTCGATGTAGAGATGTACGGAATGGGTGTCGCCGTGGGCGACTACAACAATGACGGTTTTCCCGACATCCTGATCACGTGTGTTGGTCAGAATCGGCTTTTCAAAAATACCGGCAAGGGCACATTCACTGACGTGACAAACTCCAGCGGCCTCGGCAAGCGGCAAGCCCTGAGTACATCCGCGCTATGGTTTGATTTCGATCGTGACGGCGGGCTCGATCTGTTCGTCTGCAATTACGTGAAGTGGTCGCCGGAGCACGACGTGTTCTGCAGCCTCGACGGCAAGCACAAATCCTACTGCACACCGGAAGCCTACCGCGGAGAAACCTGCTGGCTCTTCCACAATCGCGGCGATGGAACTTTCGAGGATGTCACCGCGGCCAGCGGTATTTTCGACAGCAGTTCGAAATCACTCGGTGTCGCCATGCTCGACTACGACCAGGACGGCTGGCCCGACCTGCTGGTAGCCAACGACACGCAGCCCAACAAACTTTACCGCAACGCGCACAACGGCACGTTTAAGGATGTCGCCGTTGAAGCGGGAATCGCTTTCAGCGTTGACGGCAAAGCGCGCGCTGGAATGGGCGTCGACGCCGCCGACTTCGATAACTCAGGTACATCTGGCGTGGCCATCACGAATTTTGACAACGAAATGATCGGGCTGTATCGCGCCCTCGGCAACGGCACGTACGAAGATATCGCAACCCAGGCTGGCGTCGGACTTCCTTCGAAAACCACCTTGGGCTTCGGTTCCATGTTCCTCGATGCCAACCTCGACGGCATGTTGGATCTATTCGCGGCCAACGGACACATCGACGACACCGTGCGCAATATCCGCGGCAACGTCGGGTATGCGCAGCCGCCTCAGCTTTTCCTGAACACCGGAAAGCGAACTTTCCGTGACGTAACTTCGGAGGTGGGTGACGCTTTTGGTCAGCCCAAGGTCGGACGCGGTCTCGCCTATGGTGATTTTGATCGCGATGGCGATCTCGACATTCTCATGACCACCAACAACGGCCCGGCCTATCTCTATCGCAACGATCAACTCGCGGGGAACCGCAGCATCCGGTTTCACCTCGTAGGAAAACAATCAAACCGCGATGCAATCGGTGCGACGGTTCGGATCTACTATGATGGGATAACGCAATCGCGTTTGGTGAAGAGCGGATCAAGCTACTTGTCACAATCGGAACTTCCCGTTACCTTCGGTCTGGGAAAGCGTAATGAGATCGAACGCATGGTCATTCAGTGGCCCAACGGCAGAACCGAAGAATACAAAAAGCTGACGGCAGGCAAGGCCTATGAATGCCTAGAGAGCGACGGAATCACGCCGGGTACAGGCTTCTGAGGCACGAACATTCCGCAGAATTGTGCGGACGTGTGGATGTATTTGGCCGACGACGCAATCGGTGGTCTACTGATCGGTTTTTCCTTGCACAGGACATAATAGAATCTCGAAAAGGAGAAACGCTATGCATCTTCGAAAAGCTGTCGTGCGGTTGCTCAGCGTGCTTGGACTGCTCGCGGTTGCCGTCGCGGCTACCGGCAATGGACAATCAGGCGCAGTCAAAGGCTATGTGATCGACTCCGCGTGCACGTTTACCAAGAACCTCAAGAAGCCGATAAGCCCACAATGTGCAGTTGCTTGCGCGAAAGCAGGCTCGCCGCTTGTGATTCTGTCCGACGATGGAATGATTTACTGGCCTGTCGATGACGCCACGCCCGCGTCCAGCCAGAATGAGAAACTTCTGCCATTCGCCGGCCAGAAGGTCACAGCGACGGGAAAAGTTTACGAGCGAGGCGGATCGCATGCCGTGATCATCGACAAGATTGAACCTCTGCCCAGCTCAAAGTAGTCGGCCCGACACCAGTCTGTTATAAGTTTCTTCTACGGAGACAATGAATGCTTAGACGCCGTGAAACGATCATCGTCATGCTGATTTCTTCCGTCGCAACGATCTTTGTATTTGGACTGCAGGCTGAGGCGAAATCGAAAATGCAAAAGCAATCATTTGGCAAAACTGGAGACGGGCAGCAAGTGGATCTTTATATCCTCACCAACAAGAACGGCATGGAAGCCGCGATCACCGACTACGGAGGCACCGTTGTCTCACTGATGGTTCCCGACCGGAACGGCAAACGCGATGACGTCGTACTCGGCTACGACACCGTCGACGGCTACGCGACCGGCAAAGCCTACATCGGCGCAACCGTCGGTCGTTATGCGAACCGAATCGCGCACGCCACTTTCGCTCTTGACGGCACTACCTACACGTTGGCCAAGAATGACGGTGACAATCATCTGCATGGCGGCTTCAACAAACGGGTGTGGACGGCGAAGGACGTTTCCAGCGGCGCAGGTCAGGCGCTCGAACTCACCTACCTGAGCAAAGACGGAGAAGAAAACTTTCCTGGAAACCTGCCGGTCAAAGTTGTGTACACGCTGACCGACAAGAATGAACTCAAGATCGATTACAGCGCGACCACCGACAAAGACACCGTGCTCAACCTGACCAATCACGCTTACTTCAACCTCGCCGCTCAGGGCAACGGAGACATTCTGCAGCAGCAGATCATGATACATGCGGACCGATTCACCCCGATGGATCAGTTCTCGATTCCAACTGGCGAACTGCGAAGTGTCAAAGGGACGCCGTTCGACTTTACAACTGCGACCGCGATCGGAGCCCGGATCGATCAGGACGACCAGCAACTAAAAATGGGAAAAGGCTACGATCACAATTGGGTCCTGAACAATCCGGCGGCAGGATCGTTATTTCTTGCGGCGCAAGCTTATGATCCGCATTCAGGGCGCGTGCTCGAAGTGTTGACGACCGAACCGGGCATCCAGCTCTACACCGGTAATTTTCTCGACGGAATTCAAGGCAAGGATGGCAAAGTATACAATCGCCGTTACGCATTCTGCCTCGAAACTCAGCATTTCCCGGATTCGCCAAATCACCCCAATTTCCCGACAACTGAGCTCAAGCCCAGACAGCACTTCGAATCAACCACGGTCTACAAATTTTCGACGAAGTGATTGTTAGCTATCCCGTGGACCACTCTTTGCCGGGCACTGGAGCTTCTTGTTATTTCAGTTTAACAAACAACAAAACAAAGATGGCCCACACTCCAACTGTCATGGGAAACTGGGCGGCTTGCGCCTCCTGTAATGCGCCTCCTCGCGGGATGGCAAAAGAGAGGACAAACATTGCCGCAGCAGTGAGTATTCCGAGAATCAGTTTGGTTTTCGGGGTCATGGTCGTCTCTGCCTCGTCTTTTGGGTTCGCCCCCGTTCAGGTTGCGACAATCCGGTCGGGGCGGTTGCCGACATTCTACGCTGGAATGCAGAGAACGCAACTTGGCTTCGGTGGTATCAAAATGCTGCGCAGGAAGTCCGAATTCCCGCTGAACAACGGGGGGCGCGGGATGACGAGTTAGAACGCTACTTCAACTTAGTTTTGGTCGCCTGCTGAGGCGTTGCTTCCCCACATGGCAGACGAACCCCACATGGCGCTGCTTCCCCACATCGCCGAGGAACCCCACATAGCGGACGAGCCCCACATGGCGCTACTGCCCCACATTGCCGATGATCCCCACATGGCAGACGAGCCCCACATCGCCGAGTTGGACATCACGAACTGTGACGACCCCCAGACCGCCGAACTTCCCCACATCGCGGACGTATTCCACACCGCCGACGGATTCGAGCTCATGTACACATTGCCCGTGCTGGGATCGTACTCCGCCGTCGGAGACATGGCCGTTCCATTGGCCACCTCGGTGCCACTCAGCGCGGCTTCAAGATCCACGTATCCTGCGCCGACGGTGAACACATCGTCCTGATCGGTGTAAGTGATGCCGCTAGTCGGATCGTAAACGCTGCTGAACGCCGGCAGAGCTTTCCACGCCGTAACCATTAGCCGGGCTTTTACTTGGTCGGGCGTAAGTCGCGGACTCTTCTGCAACAGATCGGCGATCGCTCCGCTGACGACGCCCGTGGCCATGCTGGTTCCGCTAAGCGTGAAATAAGAAGTCGAAGACGCACTCGATCCGGCATTCTCGTAGAAGCTGTATGGCACTTGATTGCCAGGGTACTCCGTGTAGAGTGTGGTTCCCGGCACCGCCAGCGACACCAGCAGGTTGCCGGGCGCGACCAGGTCGGGCTTCACGATATCGTCGATGACGGTCGGCCCCTTCGAACTGTAGCTGGCCATTTTATCGTCATTGCGCGTGGGTGTACCGATTGTGTTGGTTGCGCCCACCGTGATCACATAAGGATCGTTGCCCGGCGAATTGACAGTCCAATATCCATTCGTTGGTTGATAACGTCCGTCATTTCCGGCCGCAACCACCACGACGATGCCGCTCTTCCATGCCGCTTCGACCGCCTGACAAACCGGGTCGAGCTGGTAATTTTCATACACTGGTCTGCCCAGCGACAGATTGATTACGCGGATGTTCAACAATCCCTTTAGCGCGATGGCCTGCGCAATCGCCGCAATCACCGCGCTGTCGGTGCCTTCGCCATTTTGATCGAGCACGCGCAGGTTGATCAGGTTCGCGCCTGGCGCAATGCCTTCAAAGGTGCGCGAATATTGTGATCCCGTTGAGCTGGCGCCGTCTCCGGCAATCAGGCCGGCGATGTGCGTGCCATGACCGTACTGATCGGTCGCGCTCGAATTACCAGAGACAAAGCTTTGGCTGTAGATTACTCGCGACAATCCGAGAAAGCCGCCACGCAGATCGGGGTGGTTGATCACGCCACTATCTATCAGCGCGACTCCGACGCCGGCCCCGGTGTAACCCGATTGCCACGCGGCAAACGCGTTGATCGCGGGCGCGGCATTGCTCAGCGCGGGACTCATCGAACGGTTCAAGCTGATGTATTTCACGTTCGACTGGTTCGACAGCGAAAGAATATTGGCCAGCGGCAGGTCGGCGACGATCCCATTTACCAGCGGCAATTCACTCAGGATGGTGCCCAGCAAATTCGTGAGGACCGCCAGATCGAGCAGACCCGGCTGCTGGTTGTACTGCACCACGACCACGGCATGCGACGCCTTCGACGCTTGCAGGTCAGGAGACAACTTGGAATTGCCGGCATGCGCCAGGGTGACGGTTGCCAGTAAGCAAATGACCAGGAACTTCTTCATCGAGCCGAATCCTCCAGCTTGTGTACAGGTCTAGTTGGTCGCCGGGGGAGATCGCACAAGTAGATTTGCAGGCCAATTGCCGAATTGGGACGCAAATAAGCACTTCAGAATAAATGGATTAGATTAAATTCCCGGCGTTCGATGGGACGCTTTGTCCCACCGCTTTTGGCCCTGCGACAATTCGTCCCTCGATACGCCCGGTTACCTGAGTCACCGGGATTCGCAACGAAGGCCGGGGATGAAAGGCGGGTGCCCCACCCTTCTCGTTTTCTTCGGGCGGGCTTTGTTCCACAGCGTGGCGGCGCATCACTGGGCACTCAGGAAAGGGGTCCGGAGCGCAATGGGCCTGATAACGTCACTTGAGAAGGCATACGGGCGTCTCTTTGGACCTGAGTGGACAGATTCCTTCCTCTCGAAACGAATCCTGGATTCAAGGCGTGATCTTGAAGATCACGCCACAGCCGTAGAGACCACAGCTTGTATCGCCACCTTCGCCGGCGGGGCCATAAAGATTACCGGCTGAATCCAGAGTGACTCCGCTGGGACCGAGGCCGTCACTCCCGCCGGTGAACGCATGGAGGATGGTAAAAGTATTGGAGGCATCAATCTTGAAGACCACCCCACACCCAAAATCACCATTCAAGCAGGACAGTGCGCCTCCGTCATCGGTGGCGCCGTAGAGGTTGCCGGAGGAATCTTGGACTAACCCCGCGATAGGAGCAGCACCGTCATTCATTCCTCCCTCAAAAGTGTGCAGAACTGTTAGCTTCCCGGATTTGTTTACTTTGAAGACCACTCCGCAACCATTGAAACCTCCGGCTGAGCAGGTCACGTCCCCGCCATACAGCGTCGTACCGTACAGGTTGCCCGCCGAGTCTCGAATCACACCTTCCCATGGAGCGTTCCCGTCCGCTCCTCCAGTAAACGCGTGCAGCACGGTTTCCTTACCTGTCTTGTCCAGCTTGAAAACTGTTCCCCATCCAAATTTTCCGCCTGCCCTAGTGGCGCCATAAAGGTTGCCTGCGGCATCCCGAGTAAGCGTTCCCGCCGGGCCTTCTCCGTCAGCGCCACCCGTAAAAGAGTACAAGACTTGTTCGATCGGGATTGCTTTCAGGTCGATCTTGAATACGGTCCCGTTGCATCCCCGGTTGCAATTTCCGGCACCACCGTCGGCGGTGACTCCGTAAAAGATGCCCTTCGCGTCACGGATCAAACCGCCTGACGGGGTAGCTCCGTCTTGTACTCCGGAGAACTGCCATAGCTGCGTGGCTCCTCCGGCCGGGAGGACTCTGAGAAGGGTTCCTTCTTTGTAGTGCCCTCCTCTGGCACTCGTGTCGTAGAAGATTCCTTGTGGAGTCATAAACAGACTGTTCAGGCCGCTTGGAAAACGAAAACCACGAAACGTGTGGATGGTAGTCAGCTTGCCGGACGGGCTAAGCTTAAAGATCGAGTCCATTACGGTCGTGCCGTACAAGTTGCCCGCTGAGTCCCTTATCAAGGCCGTGTAGGGTCCACTTTGGTCAGCCATCCCGGTGAATGCATACAGGACGGTGAAAGTCTGCGCGTGTGCTGCTGATACGGGTGCGACCGCTAGCAGAGTTGCAGTGACCATCCGCACACAGAGCCGCGACCATGAACCACGATGTTGCAGCGCCTTCGTCATGTTTGCCCCCGCTTGATTAGCCCTGCCATCATATCCCTGCGGCGCATGGCGCCAAATGGACTTTCGGCCTACGCGCGAGGCGCACAAGCTAATAGTCGGAACTCCTCCAGTCTTTGTGCGCCTTCGCTGGCAGCTCAGAAAGACGGTTGCTGCAATATCTCCGGTACACTCTTCGAGGAGCGGTCAAAACGTATTATCGCTCACTGCGAACTTGTGCCTATTGTGTTCCGCCTGAACTCCACTCGCTTCGAGACCCGACGATTGCAGTGACTTGCAATGTACGGCGGTTTCACAAACCGCTGGCGGGTAAAACAACACATTGTGGGCTCGACCCCGACAATGACCCCAAAACCTTCCTAAATGTCGCTTAGATCAGTGAAGGTCAGAACAACTGTCCGGGATTGCGGCGCGTATGTCATCGTCGATTCGCGATCCCGCACGGTTGCTCCGCAACGCACCGGCCGAAGCTTAGACCTCCAAATCCAGCCGGAAAAATAACTCAACTGGAGGATGTCATGAAACGCCTAAATCTGTTATTGCAAGTAGTTCTGCTGGTGGTGTGCTTTGCGGCGGTGGCCTTGCCGGCTCAAGGCCAATGGGCGATAACCCAGGGCCCCAACGGGCACCAGTTCGAAGCTGAGGCCACGAATGGGCCCGATAACTGCTGGAGTGGTCCTTGCGGCACGATCAATGACGTCACTGGCCCCTTGTACTTTCCCATCGTGCACCAGTTCTGTTCTTCAGGGCCGTTCTGTACGGATGGCGTCGCACCCAACGCGCCGCTGCTACTCGGCGTCGACAACAACCTCTATGGGACGGCAACTTGGGGCGGTAACGGCGTGTGCAGCTCAGGCATCGGTTGTGGCACGATCTACGTAATGTCCCCCGTTTCCCCGTACAACTTCACAGTTCTTTACACTTTCTGTCTCACCAGCGGTTGTCTGGATGGTGCTTACCCCAACGGGGGCTTGATCCAAGGGCCTAATTACGTTCTCTACGGAACAACCGTGGCGGGCGGAGCCCATGATATGGGCACCGTGTTCGCGATCCAAACATCAGGTGGCAGGATGGAGACCCCGCTAACCACACTGTTCAGCTTCGACGGAACAAACGGTTCCGGCCCGAAGGGTACTTTGACTCTAGGCAGCGATGGGAATTTGCATGGAACCACGTGGGGCGGCGGCACCTACGGCAAAGGCACTGCGTTCGTGATCACTCTCAACGGCGATTTGGTATCAGCGCAGAGTTTGGGTGCCCCGAAGACCGGCGGAAATCCCAATGGGGGTCTGGCAGAGGCGTCCAAAGGAGTGTTTTTTGGGACTGCGTCCGAAGGCGGCGTCTACGCCTACGGCACGGTCTTCAAGACCTCGCCTACCGGGAAGGTCACCACCGTGTTGAACTTCGACGGAAAGAACGGCGCCACGCCGCAAGCCGGGCTAATCCTGGCTACCGACGGGAACCTCTACGGAACGTCTTCTGCGGGTGGAAAGTATGGCCTGGGTACGGCATTCAAGATCACTCTAACCGGTAAACTGACCACACTCAAGAGCTTCAACGGAACGGATGGCGCTAACCCCACCGCATCGCTGATGCAGGACACCAACGGCATCTTCTACGGAACCACGACAATGGCGGGGTCCAACGGTATCCCGATCTTCAAACTGTCGGCGGGTTTGGCTCCATTCGTGGAGACTCTGCCGACGAGCGGCTCCGAGGGAACCTCAGTCACGATTCTTGGAACAAATCTCAAGGGCGCGAGCAGTGTCAGCTTCAACGGCACGGCTGCTCAATTCGAGGTGATCTCAGCGAGCGAGATTTCCGCTATCGTGCCGAATGGCGCAACTAGCGGGACCGTTCAAGTAGTTACTCCAAAAGGTACGCTTGACAGCAACGAGCCTTTCCAAGTGCAGTAGTGACGCGGACTGCCTCAATGCATCCTTAATATGATTCACCTTGCACCCGGGGAGAACCTGCCCTGGGTGCAGGTCTTTCGACTCGCCAAGCCCCAGGGCGAAAAAACATTCCAATCCCGTGACCCCAAATTTCTCTGCGTGTCGCACTAGTGAGTGAAGGCGGAAACAGAAATCCAGCCTAAAATTCGAAGCTCACAAAAAGGAGAAACTCCAATGAAAAATATGATGAAGATGATCGCAGGGATCGTGTTGTCGGCGGCTATCGGTGGCATTGGTACCTCGCACGCGCAGACTGCTTATACCAACGAAGCTCTCAAAGGTTGCTACGGTTTTCTGAGCAACAGCGTGGACGTGGCTGTGGGGCTGAATCGAAGCACGGTTGGCACCATTTGCTTTAACGGCAACGCCAGCATCATTCCAAACGTCGGCGCTCTTGACCAAACCGGCTGGTGGCAGAACACAAACGGAATCCCACTCGCGGTGGCGAAGGTGCCCGGTAATTACGCCGTGACCAATGTTCCCGGACAGGGCATGGGGGAGCTTGTGTTCGGCGCCCCCGGCTGCGGAACCTATGCTTTCTCAATAAACTCGGTCGACCCAGGTACCGGGATCGCTCACGGTTTCCAGTTCTCGCTGCTCAGCAGTAAGGGTTGCACCAAGAGCCCGGACGTCGTCGGCGGGACGGCTTACCTGCAACCCTGAGTAGCAGTTCCGGATTCAAACAAACTCGAAGCCCGTCGACTGCAGGCCGGCGGGCTTTTTCCTGCTTCGTGACTTCTTGATCTATGGGCTCAGCAGATTGGGATAGAATGTCTTCGAATCAAGGGGCATTCAAAATCTCGCGCATGGATCAAACCACCCCGGACGTGACCGCTCTGTTGTCCCAACTGGCTCGGGGAGATGAGCAGGCAGCTTCCAATCTCATTCCGCTGGTTTATAAAGAGTTGCGTCAAATTGCCGGCCGGCACATGCGACAGGAGCGGCCCGACCATACTTTGCAGGCGACCGCCCTGGTTCACGAGGCTTACATCAAGCTGGTTGATCAGCATCCGGCGAACTGGGCGAATCGTGCCCACTTTTTCGCCGTCGCCGCCCAAGTCATGCGCCACATTCTTGTCGATCACGCGCGCGGACACCTGCGTGACAAGCGTGGCGGCGGACAGCCACACGTGGAGTTACAGGAAGGACTGGCTTTTGCCCCCGAGCAGTCAACTGAGTTAGTCGAGATCGATGCCGCTTTGCAACAGTTGGCTGAACTCGATCCTCGACAAGCGAAGATTGTGGAATTGCGTTTCTTCGGCGGCTTGACGGTTGAGGAAACAGCAGCTGTGCTCGGCATCTCAGCCAAAACCGTCAAGCGGGATTGGAGCGTCGCGAAGGCTTGGCTTCACGGGGAACTGAAACACAGCCATGGCAACCTCGTCGGAGAAGTGGGAGGCAATTAAGGCTCTCTTCGAGTCGGCACAGGAACTCCCGCCTGAAGAAGTGTCTGCGTTTCTGCGGAAAAACGCTCTCGACTCCGAGGTGCGTGCCGAGGTCGAACGATTACTCGGCGAATATCACGAGGCCGCAAGCTTTCTCTCTACGCCAGTTCTTGCCCTGGCCCCTGCTGCCACCGTCCATCAGCGAT
>Ga0210393_10001009_pt1 | contig 24329 bp, 23 predicted proteins | sample IncBWC27OmetaG_FD_160068 | JGI IMG/M metagenome (GOLD analysis project Ga0210393, IMG submission 160068) | Forest soil microbial communities from Barre Woods Harvard Forest LTER site, Petersham, Massachusetts, United States - Inc-BW-C-27-O ... | reverse complement strand
AGAGTCATTCTCGCTGAGAGAGCCGCTCCCCGGAGCAGAGATCGCCGGCGCGTTCAAAGCGGCGACCGTGATCGACACGCCGCTCGAAGCCGACAGGCTGTCGGTCGGATCGGAAACCGACGCGGCCAAAGAGTCGGCACCGGAGTAAAGAGTTGTCGGCTGATAGACGAGGCCGTCCAGCGCGGAATCGAGGTTGGCTACGGTCCCGCTCGCCGTGAACGAAGAGGAACCGTTGGCGCCGGCCGTGAAATTCAATCCTGTGATCGACGCGAGAGTCAGCGTACCCTGCGAAACAGAGAGTGTCAGCGAATCGGCGTTTGTGCCGGCCGCATCATCCGTGATCGAGATTGCGTTGCTGTTAGCAGTCGAGAAGCTCAGCGAGCTGTTCTCGTTCAGGCTTCCGGTCGAAGGCGCGCTCGCGCTTGGCGGCGAATTCGCCCCGACACCGGCCAGGCTGGGAACGGTCGGCGTCACGCCGGGGGTGACCGCAGGGATGGGGCTGGATACCTGTCCCCCGATTACGGAAGGGGAGGGCGGCTGCGCGGAGGGGCCCAAGACCGTTGCGGACAGTAGTTGTCGAGACTCCAAAGCTTCGACGCCCAGACCGCTGCAAATCGCCTGTTGTACGAACCAGGTCTCGCGACGATTTCGCCGCCGCCTAGACCTGGTGCTCGGTTTGCGGGAGGACGACAGCCAATTGCGAAAAAACATCCTTGTACGAATCAACATCCTGTACCTCTGCGTTGCGCGAAATTCGGTCGCGAAACAAGCAAGGCAGCCCGATGGCGTCGGTCCGAGGCACCCATTTGCTGGACGCCAGAGTTTAAGCGCTGGCGGCAGCTCCCGGCTAGTCCGATGAGCCCCATTTGTGGCGCCATTCTTCGGGCAGCAGCCGAGGGCGACCGCCTGAAAACCCTGACCGGCAGCGGTTGACGTTTCACGCGGTGCCGCGGCGCCGCACGGAGATCAGGAGCAGACCGAAGAGCGCGAGGCTGAGCACGGTCATGGCGATCCCAAACAGCGGCACGGCGCTCGCATTTTCGCCCTCGACGAAAGCCGTCGCGGCCAATGGCCCAAACGCCGCCCCCCAAGAGCTGTGCGGCCGGAACCAGCAAACAGGTGTTCCTCGTGGAATCCGCCGCCGGGGTCAGGCCGATCATGAATGGGACGATGAACATCCAGGCGAAACCGCTTATGTTTTCGAGCAACGGCCTTCAGTTCAGCGCGCCGCTTCGTTTCTTGCGTGAATTCCTGCTGAGCTGAAGTGCGCCGCAACGGCTACGTCACCGAGGGGCCGGTTACATCGTGCGATCTGGCGGACGATGGCTTAAATTGCCAGTGCAAACTAGTTTTCTCAATCCCCGCGATCTCTTCCGATATTGCAATCGTTAAAGTTTGCCAACCTGAAGACTCGATAAGACTTTCAGGAATCAGGCGCAGTTGCCCGTTCGGCCAGATCGTTGGCGCGCAATCCTTCGTGTTTGGGGCAAGCCGACCGTCGGTGCATCGAGCCCAAGGCGGCACTTTGTGGTCTCCCACCTCGCCCGGCGGGCACGACGCGCAATCTGGACTGACTCAACCGCGAACGTGGTCTCGAGGTCGTAGGTTCAGCGGTAGCATTTCTTGACTCGGCTAGGCAGTGCTCCTTTGGCAATTGTTAGCCTGACTGCGATAGGCAGGCGTTTGTTTTCCAGTCACGACGAAGTATTCCAAGAGGGAGAGAACACCGCATGCGACTCGAGCAGATTCGGGTTGGTGAGGCCCAGGTCGTGGAAGAAGGCGACGGCCGACGCCTCACCTTCCCGGTGACCCAGGGACAAACGCAGACGCCCGTTTGGTTCAAGGTTCGCAATGCAGACGCGGCACCCTCGGGAAATGCTGCCTTGGCGATTGCGTTGGTCCCTGCAATGAGGACTGCCCGGTCGCTCGTGCTAGCCGATTCACTTTCGCCCAAACTCTTCCGGTCTCAAGAGGTTATCCAAAGGCGTTTTCAAGACTGGGACAACCGGTTCAACGTTGTGCGAATCACTGCCCCTCTTGGCGCCCCCCATCAAGCGTCAGCTGGGCGAACGGGTCTTTTCTTCTCCGCCGGTGTCGACTCATTCTTCTCATTGCTCAGGCATCGGGAAGAAATTACGCATCTGATCGTTTTGCGCGGGTTCAACATCAAGCAAAAGCAGGTTGTTGATGATTTAGCGCTGCCGTCCATTCGAGTCGTTGCAGCCCAAATGAATAAGACGCTCGTCGAAGTCAGCACAAACATTCGCGAGTTTTCTGATCGTATCGTTGACTGGGGACTCGATTACCATGGTGCCGCCCTCGCCGCGGTTGCACTCCTGCTCGCTCCGACGCTCAACAAGGTTTACGTCGCATCGACACATTCGGAGACGGATACGTTTCGCTGGGGGTCGCATCAGTTCCTCGACCCTCTTTACTCGACGGAAACGCTATCGTTGATCCATGACGGAGCGAATGCCACACGTGTCGAGAAGGTCGCCGCTATTGCCGAGAATCGGCTCGTGCAGCAGACGCTAAGAGTCTGCAACAAGCCGGGTGCCTCGAATTGCGGGCGCTGCGAAAAGTGCCTTCGCACCATGATCAACCTCAGAGTTGCAGGGGCGTTGGAGAAGGTTGTCACGTTTGACCGCAACCTACGATTTAACGAGGTGCGGCTGATGCGCGTTCGCGACGAAAACAAGGCGTCATTCGTGTCGGAGAATTTAACTGCGCTGCGAGCTAAGGGCGTGGATGATGACTTGGCCTTGGCACTCAATGAAGCGCTAAGTCGGCGCTATGACAAAGGGTGGGGCCGACTGGAAAAGCGACTGATTCGGGGTATGAATCGGTTCGCTGATTGGCTACCGTCTCGCGGCGCGTCGTCATCACGAGGCTAGCCTGCAGGAGTGACGAGCCGAGCGAGAAGGCGGGGCGGCGATGGCTCGGTCTTACCTGCTTCAAGTGACTGGCTACTTCGGTGCGATTTGGCGGACCGTGTCTTAGATCGCCAGCGCGAAATATTCTGCTCCACTTGCGAGACCCCTTCCCGTGTTGCAATCGTTAAAGTTCGCCAACCTGAAAAATCGATAATCTCTCAAGAATGAGGGGGCACTTGCGCGTTTGTCCGAGTCCTGCGCGCGCAATCCGACCCTCGGATCTTTGCTGTTTGGCTTGGGCCGAGCGTTTGGCGTAGTCAAGCCACGGACGCTAACGGAGGGATCTCGGTGGGCCTGAGTCGCAAGATTCGATCCCTCGTCGAACGCCACTTGGTGGTGCCTCACCTGATATGGCGAGCACGACGTGCAATGGCTGATCGCCCGCGGCCGTCGGGCGTGCTGATCATGGGGTGGTACGGCCGGGAAACGACCGGCGACAAAGCAATCCTGGCGTCGCTGCTGCACAACCTCGCAGACCACTCCGTTCGCATCTTGAAGTCGACGTATGACGTCGATTACAGCCGGCAGACGTTGAACGAGATCGAAGCACCAACCGTTCGCTGCTTACCAAACGACCTCGCCTCCTTCGTGAGGGCGCTGGACTGGGTCGACGTGGTCGTCATCGGCGGTGGCCCGCTCAAGGAAAGCGGCCAAATGCTCGAATGGTCCGTGCGAGTGGCGATTGCCAAGAGTCTAGGCAAGAAGATCATGGTGTATGGCTGTGGGATCGGCCCGTTGCATTCGGAGCCGGTTCGCCAGCATGTGGCGCAAATCCTGAGCATGGCCGATCGAATTACACTGCGGGATGCGAAGGCGGTCACTAACGCGACCGAGCTCGGAATTCCCGCGGATCGCATCACTCTGGCCGCCGACCCTGCGATGGGGCTCGTGATGCCAACAGTCAAATTCGCTGGCCGGAATACAGAACCGTTGACGATTGGAGTTTCTTTGCGCCGGCTGAGTAAACACTATGCGCCGACCGGCAGGGCAATCGAGGCGACCAGGCAAGAGTCGGCCCTTCACGATGCTGCCAAGCACACAGTGCGCCGCATCCTGCAAATGAACGAAGCTCACGTCGTGCTCGTTCCCATGGCATTGCGTCGCAAGGATGATGATCGCGTCGTTCTGAAACAGATGCAGAGGGAGCTCGGCCACGACCCGCGGATCTCACTAATCGACTCTGCTTCACCCGCGGGACTTCTGGAGCATTTTAAAGGGTTCGACTTCTTCGTCGCGATGCGTTTCCATTCGGCTGTGTTCGCGATGCTCTCGGGCGTGCCACTGGTCGCAATCGATTACGACAGTCGGGGTGGAAAGACCACCGGGCTGATGGAGGCGATGGGTCTCTCCGAGTTTGTGCTGAACATTGCGGACGCGACGCCGCAGCGTCTCTGGACGCTGGTTGAAACGGGCCTCAGCCAACGTACAACGATCGCTCGTCGAATCGCACAAAACCTCCCCGCGCTGCAGGATCGGGAGCGAGCCAATGGGTCAACACTGCGCGACCTGCTCAAAGCCGCTTGACCGCCCACTAACGGGTCTGCAATGAGACTTTGCCTTTACACCGAAACGGCGTTGCCGACAATGGGCGGCCAAGAGTTGGTCGTTGATGCTCTGGCCAAGGAATACACGAAGCAGGGTCATGAGGTGGTCGTGCTCGCGCCCTCCCCGCGCGGTGCGTTAGTGGCTAACGATCGCCAGTTGCCCTATCGCGTGATGCGGCACCGGCGTTTTCTTTCGACGCGCCGCTTCATCGACTGGTATCAATATCCGCTCCTCAAACTTCATCGCCAGTTTCCGTTCGACGTCCTCCATTGTCACAGTGTCCATCCGTGCGGATATCTCGGCGCGTTGTGCCGAGACCGATTGAAAGTAGCGCTCGTCTTAACCAGTCATGGGGGAGATATTCGGGAGGGCGGCGCGCGTATCCGCAAGCCCGGCGCACGATCCCGCGCCATCATGGCTCTGCGACGGGCGGACGCCGTTGTGTCGATCAGCCGCTTCACGACGCAGGCGCTCATGAGCCTCGAGCCAGCGACCCGGATCGTCGAGATTCAAAACGGCGTCGATCTCGCCTCCTTCGAGAATCAAGGGGCGCGCCCGCCACAACTCGACGCACGAATTCGACCGGGCAACTACGTGCTGTTTCTGGGGCGGCTCCATTCGCGCAAAGGACTCGACATTTTGCTGGAAGCCTGGGCCGCGAGCCAGACGAAAACTGATTCGAGCAGGATGCTGGCAATAGGCGGTGATGGCGGCGAACGCGAGGCGCTGGAGGACCAGGCGCGGCAATTGAGAATTCTCCCAAGCGTCTGTTTTCTGGGACGGGTAACGGGTGCAACTAAGACCTGGCTTTTGCAAAATGCTCGATGCGGCTGCATGCCGTCGCGCGATTGGGAAGCGTTTCCCTTGGTTGTCATGGAAGCCTTTGCCGCTGGCAAGCCGATGATCGGCACCCGCATTCTCGGGCTGAAAGACTTGATCAATCACGGAGAGACGGGCTGGCTCGTCGCGCCCGAATCACCGGCCGAACTGGCCGCAGCTCTTCACGAAATGTGGGTCGATGAAGGATCGTTGCTCAAGTATGGTGCCAACGCGCGCCGCACGGCTTTAGAGCATGGTTGGCCGTCCATCGCGGCCAGGCATCTCGCGCTTTATCAAGCGCTCTGCTGGCCCGAAACGCAGACGGCTTGTGCACAGGAGCGTCGAGAGACGGAAACGTACGACGCGCGACAACGACTTGTGCGCCGTCCGACTCTCGCGATGGTTAGTTCGCCCTAGACTTCGCCCGATTGCTGATGCCGATTCGTCGCCGGCACAATCGATCAGCCGGTCGTTCGGAGGGCCGCCGAATGGATACTTCAGCGACTGCCGAACTGCCGCAAGAGGCCCCTGCTACAAAAGAATCCCCAGCCGCGCAAATCACTCCCCAGTCCAGGGCGCTCGCGGGCATTCCGCTGGAGCGCGAAGGCATCGACTGGCACGGAGACAGCCAGATTGTTCACGACTTTCTGTCTGGGAGATCGGCGCCCGGCTGCACGACCGTCGTCAAATCGGGTCCGCACCGCGCGGTCTACCGGGTCGAGCTCCCTTCCGCGACCGTTTTTCTCAAGCATTTCAAGATTGCCGATTGGCGTGTGCTTTTCCGCAACGTACTGTTGGGCAGCCCGGCCCAGCGTGAAGCCGCAGCCGCTGCGCAGATCGCGCAGGCGGGGATCGAAACAGCCGTGTCGGCCGCGGTGGGCGCGACGCGCCGAGGTCTGGTCGTCCGCGAAAGCTTTCTCATCACGCGCGAGATTGCGGACTCCGCTCCGCTCGACCAAGTAGTTCGCGAACGGCTGTTGATGGCGGAACACGGCACCTTGCCTCCCGATGCATCCCGCTTCCGCCGCGACTTGGCCCGCGCGCTGGGACAGCTCACCGGTCGGCTGCATCGGCACGGTTTGACGCACGGAGACCTGCACCGGGCGAATATCCTGATTCGGATCCGGACCGGCGGTGAAATCTGCTTGTCGCTAATCGATTTGCAGCGTGTCCGCCGTCGATTGGTTCTGCCCTTCCGAAAGGCGCGCCACGATCTTTTCGGACTTTACAACTCGTTCAATGGAATCGCCAGCCGGGCGGAGCGCCGCAGGTTCCTGGGCGCCTATTGGCTCGAAGTTGCGGCTTCCGATTCGCGCCTCGTGACTTGGGCACTCCGCTGCAATCGACGCGCACTGAGGCGCACGGCCCGGCGCTTGGAACCGTTCTGTGCTCGCGCCTTGCTATGCGACCAGATGAAGAATGATCGGAAGTGGCAGCGGCCCAATCGCCGGCTAATCGTCGCTGACCGGGGCTGGCAACTCGCCCGAGGAGTCGCGGCCTTGGGTCGGGCGGCAATATTTAAGTACCGCGATGATCCCGATGCACTCTTCGAGCCCGGCACGATGCGGTTCTGGCGATGCCGCACACGGAACAGCCGGACGGCAGTCGTCAATTTCATCGTCGCTGGGAAGACGGTCGTTTGCGAAGTCCGCGAGATGAGTCGCCCACTCGGCTGGCGGGACCTGTTTTTCGTCTGCCGACGCTCCGAGACTCGCCGCGCCTGGGAAATGGGCCATGCCCTCAGGCGTCGCCAGATCGGCGCGGCCCGTCCGCTATTGTACATCCAATCGCGAGCGTTCTCTTGCGTGCGCGAGTTCTTGGTCGTCGAGTCGGGCGAAGGCATGGTGACGCTCAGCGGCTTGCTCGCCAATCGTCTCCCAACCCTGTCTCCCGCCGAGCGCGAAGGCTGGATCGATCAAATCGCGCGCCGCCTGGCCGCGCAGCTTGCCCGGTTGCATCACTTTTCCTTCGTGCATCGCAGGCTTTCGGCGGCGAACATCCTGGTTGGCGCCGAGCGGGACGACACGCGAATGCAGATTGGCGCGGTCGAGTACATCGTGCAAAAAAGCCGAATCAAAGCGCGCGACCTCGTCATCGAGCTGGCCCCGCTCGAGGCGAGCGTGGCGCGAGTCTCGCAGATTAGTCCCGCGCGCCGGCTCCGGTTTCTGCGAGCATGTTTGGGCACCCGGTATCGCCCCAAGGCGAGGAGAACTTGGAGGGCCGTCAAGAGTATTGTTTACTCGCAGAAAATGAGTCGTTGGATGGGCAGCGAAGGAGACGACTGAGTTTTGCGAAATGGCCGTGAGCAAGCACATCGCTCGCAGACTCGCATAACAATTCGGCAGCAAAGATAAGGAAAGCCAAGAGGATTGGATCTCGCAGACTGAGAATTGCAACACAAACCGCCTGTCGAGGCGGCGACTGGTTCAGCCGCCTTCTTCACTCTAAAACGAGATGCGCCCTCTTTGCTCTTCGATGCCCACTGCACCGCCTTCATCTGTCTTCAGCAGACGATTCACGTCTAATTTAGGATCTGATCGACATCCGCGCACAATTGGCGGAGTTGGGGCTTGATCGGGACGCACACGGAGGCGGTCGTGCTTTTTTTTCTGCCCCTCACAAAGAGCTGCGTCCCCTTTTCGCTCCCTACCCCTTCAGCGTGAACTTGTCGCGCGGATATCCGCGCTACGGCCCGGGCGAATTCTCCGCCAACGACATGTTCGAACGCGGCGAGCCGGACGTTTGCCTCTTCGTCGGCAGCCAGGGCGCCCGCCGCTTCACCCCGCGAGCGACGGCCCACCTGGGCCAAATTCCGACGATCGTTCTCGACCCGCCGCAGGCCGAACCGTCTTCTCGTCCGACCGTGCAATTCACAACATCGGTCTACGGGATTCACCAACCGGGCACCGCATATCGGATGGATGAGATCCCGATTCCGCTGCGCGCCGTGTTGCCCGCGCGCTATCCGACGGATGCCGAGGTTCTAACAAGGCTCGAACAGTCACTCGATTCGAATCTCGCGGCACTCGCGCGGTAGCCGTTTGAACCGACCCAGCCTTCACGACAAGCGGGACCCGTATCAAGAAGGTGTCCCGTCCCGCGGTCGGTCTCGATTAGAAGAAGTGGACCGGACCTCGACTTTTTCGGCCCTAAGTTATTGTCCTCCAAGAATTACGGCCGGACTCGTTCGGAATTGTGAAGGTGGACCTGACTTTGGGACCCGACCGTATTTTAATCCCGTCCCATCCCTTTCGAGTCCCGTCCCGGTCCCCGGCGCACCAACCTAAAGTGTCCGGACCTGAGTTTGGACCGTGAGCCGTCGACTTCGCCTTTGCGAAAGTGTCCCGTCCCGAGCACCGGGTCACCAATTTCACCGGGTCAGATCCCTAGTGACACAATGTGACCCGACCCGGTGGACAGAAACTGCACAGATGCCGGCCGGGGCGCGGTGGGACTAAGTCTTCCTCTCTATCAAACGAATATGTCCCGCCGCGCCGGGCCAAGTTGGACCCACCGCTCGGCGACTGCCGTTCGTCCCAAAGCGCGCTATTACCATCGTAACTGCGAGGACAGCGGCACCCGAGCCCGAGTTTCTACGGTCGTAGAAACAAATTCATAGACGGCGGGAGCGATGAATAGCGTCTCAAAAGAGCTGCGTCCCCTTCCTGTCCTTTTCCTGTCCCAACAACACTTCTTCAGATACACCCGACACGACAGAAGAGAGCGTGCCGGCCGTCCCCCGCTCCCGGTACAATCGCGGTATGAACTTCGACCCAGTCCCAATGTCTCCGTGGACGATCGCCACGATTCTGGTGGTCGTAGTCGCAGTCCTCTGGGCAGTGGCCTTCGTAGCGTGGACGATCATTCGCAAATGGTAGCATGACGGCATGAGCGACGAACAAGCGGTGGGAAGAGTTATCGGAAGACTGGTGCGATTCTTTCTGCCGCTTTGCCAGGATCAGCGCACTCTCCTTGAGCTAGAGAAAATGGCTGCCGACGACAAGCGCTGGGGCGGTGCCCACGATTTGTTCGACCGAATTCGGCGAAAGCGGAACGCTGCGACCAAACCGCTCCTTGACTACCAGTACTCGTTCGAGGAGATTTGCGCAAAGACGCTTTTCAACCTGTCGTATCCGCGCTCCGACGCGCCATTTGACGACGACTCAGCTTTCTGGGTTGTCCCGTTTGCCATCAGCTTTGCACGTGCATCTGGCGTTTATGAGCGATTCTGCGCGTCAACTGAAGGTTTGCTGGCCGAAGCCCCATAGACCGGAGCAGCTCTTTTGTTGAGCTAAATCTTCGGCTTTCGCGGGCGGCCGCGGGCTCGTAGTGTCCATTCGAGCCCGAGTGTTTGGCTGTGTGGGTTTGCCAGCGATCGGTCCCGAAGGAGGTCCCTTGGTTCACCGATCGGCGCAGCGCTGCGAGCTCCGATTCGCTTTGCGGCCGGTTGACGGTGGCCAGCCATTGCCGGGGCGGCGGCAAAGGCCAGGAATAATTCTCAGCCACCTCGTGCCTCCATCAAAGCCCGACGTCTAGCGAAGGGCGAAGCAACGGCGCTTACCGTCGCACGTCCAGGCACTTCAGCGTGCGCTCGTCGCGGGCGTAGAGGCGGCCAGCAGCCAAGGCTGGCAGAGCAAATGTCTTTGTGCTGAAGATCTGCGCGGAAGCCAGTTCTGCGTACTGCGACGGCGAGGCCTTTGCGAGCACGAAGACGCCTTCGGTCTTTTGCACGATCAGTTTGCCGTCGGCGAACAGCAATGTCGCGTAGCCAAAGTCGTCCTTCTGCCAGAGGATTTTCTGCTTGTCGGGGTCGATGCAGCGGAGACTGGCCTGACCTTGGTCATCGCGCCCGTGGAGGCCGTAGATCAGGCCGCCGTCAGTGATGCAGGTTGCGTATTGCGTCGAGATCAAGTCGTTCGAATCCCACAGTTTTTCGACCGATGTGTCGTTAATCTTCGCGAACAACGCGCCGATTCCGTAACTGGCCGTCAGGAAGAGCCGATCGCCGAGGACCGTCGGATTGGCACCGTTCACGGTGGGACCGCGCATCCCGAACGGGACTTCGAAGCGAATCGATCCGTTGTCGGGATTGAGAGAAATCGCCTTGAGCCGCGTCTCGACGATCACGTGGCGAACGCCGTGCACGGTGACGGCGACCGGCGAGGAGTAACTGGCGTCTTCGCGCGTTGCCTTCCAGACCACCTGGCCGTTCTCCAAAGAGAAGGCCACGATCCCCGCATCCGCCTTCGCACCGCCGACGTTGACGATGACTTTGTCGCCTTCGACGATCGGAGAGCTGCCCGCGCCAAAGTAACCTTCGCCGGCCCGGAACTCGGCATGCGTGTCGACCGACCAGACTTTCCCTCCGTCGGCCAGACGCAGACAGGCGAGTGTTCCCTGCGCGCCGAAGACGATCACGCGATCGCCGTGCATCACGGGGACGCAGCGCGGCCCGTCGTCGGGCGAGATTCCGGAAACGTACGAGGACGGGATCGCGAACTTCCACAAGAACTTGCCCGTCCGCACGTCAAACGCTTGGACCAACTCCTCATTTTCGACGCGATGAAACAGGACACCCCGCTCGCCGACGACCGCCACGCCCGCGTAACCGCGTCCGACCGGCCGTTCCCAGAGAACTTTCGGTCCTGCCGCCGGCCACGAATCGGCCAGCGATTCGCCTTCCGCGCGTCCGTCACGGTGCGGGCCGAGAATTTGCGGCCAATCGCCGGCGTCCGCCTGCCCGGCGCAAATTGCCACCGCGAGGGCGAAGAGCAGATTCCAGCTCAACCGTGAGCAAATGCGTCGAGAACGCGCCGCCATCTTCGATCCTTCCTTCAAACGGGTCGCGAATTGTCGTTCTGGGGATTCTGCCAGCAAAGTAACGCGGCCGCGATTCCGCAAACCACCACGTCACAGACGTTGACCAGGATCGAGGCCCGGTGATAACTCGCGAACTCAGCCGAGCGCGCCCGACCGACGGGGCTAATCATGCCCACGATCGGCAAGTAAATCACGACGAAATCAGCGATCATCACGACGACCGCCAATCCCAGCAGCCAAGCGGCCGCAACGATGCTCCGCCGCTCACCCTTTTTTCGGCCCAGCAGGCCAGCCAGGGTGCCGGCGAGTGCGGTAACGAGCAGGATAAGGCCGCAGGCGTAATATGCCGGGAACCTCAGCAGCGCCAGCGTGTCCTTTGTAGCGGAATCAAATAGGGGGTGTCGCACCTCCCGCAACGCTGTGATGACGAACAACACAGCCGCCCCCACCCATGCCGCCGAGGCCAGTCGGGCGACGGCTAAGCCCAAACGCATCGGTCTGCCGCCCTTCACTTTGTCCTAACCGTAGAGTACCCGAGCCGCTCCGGCGCAGTATAACGAGCGACACCACCCACTCCGAGCCGACCGGCCGTCGCGAGGCGTTTTCGCACGATGTTAGTGTTTTGTCGGCTCCTCGAATCCGAAGGAAGTTTTGATGCCCGCAGATGACCGGCTTCTCTCAGAGCAATTCCCTCGCTCCTCGCAGTACAACCCCGAGTGGGTCTTGGCCAACGCCAGTGGCGGCGCGAATTCGCTGTGGTTGGCCGAGTGGCTGGCGAGCGCGCTGGATTTGCGGGCCGGCATGCGGGTTCTCGACCTGGGCTGCGGGCGGGGCTCGTCGTCGATTTTTTTGCGGCGGGAGTTCGGCGTGCAGGTTTGGGCGACCGATCTGTGGTTCAGTGCGGCTGAGAACATTCAGCGAATCCGCGATGCGGGCGTCGAAGACGGCGTCTTTCCGCTGCATGCCGATGCCCGGTCGCTGCCGTTCGCACCGGAATTTTTCGATGCGATCGTTTGCCTCGACTGCTTTCCCTATTTTGGGACCGATGACCTTTATCTGAACTATCTCGCCCAGTTTGTGAAGCCAGGGAGTCCGATCGGCATCGCAGGTGTGGGGCTGACGAAAGAGATCGAAGGTGCGGTTCCCGATCATCTTCGGCCGATGTGGGGCCAGGATTTCTGGGCCATCCATTCGGCGGCTTGGTGGCGTCGGCACTGGGAGCGGACCGGAATTCTGGACGTCGAAGTTGCGGACAATATGCCCGACGGGTGCCAAAACTGGCTCGCCTGGCAGCGCGCGGTTGCTCCGGACAATGCGGTGGAAATCAAGTCAGTTGAGGATGACGGCGGACGGTGGCTTACGTATGTACGTGTCGTCGGTCGGCGCCGTAGCGGGGTGAAGCTCGAAGAATACTGCTGGCCCGACTCAATGCGAAGTGTTCCGCCGGAGTACACGCAGAAACCGTTACTCCGTAGTCAGCAGTCGTGAGCCGATTTGCGCGCGTTGAGTGGACTCCAGGACCATTTACAATGAGACTCCGGGAACAGTCGGGTGACATTTGATGAGGTGGCCTCGGATTTCGATCGGATCTCACATGCGTGTTGACCCCAGTCGGATCTATGTATTGACCGTGATGGTGATGGTTGCCGTCGGATGCGATTCGAAGCTTTTGTGGACTGCTTCTGGCATCCCCTCGGCGTTTGAGAAGGATGACGTGCTGATGAGAGCGGGAGCGGGTCAGGGAATTCGTCTGATGGCGTGCGGCGGGGGGGTGAGCCGTGGAGGGGGAACCGAAGAAGTCGATCGTCATTGCGACGCCATCATTGCCACGGGGACCAAAGACCAGTTGCTCCATGCCCTTCAAAGTGAAACGAAACGGACGATTGAAACCGAGGGCGGGACAATCTGCGGACACGGTGAGTCGACCTCTGGTGACTTGATCGCGTTTTCGTTCGACTACGAGCGGCCGAGAAGTCGGGGCATTGTCCGCGTGCAATCGTTTGCCGACTCGAACGGTCAGATTAAGATCGTATTGATGGTCTACGAGCATCCGCTCTGAGGAAAATTGGCTGATGGGTTGTCTCGACGCACTCATCTTCGATCTCCTCGAATGGATCGGCGGAGACGCTAAGCCGTATGCCGAAGTCATGGACGCGTGGCGTACGTCGTGCCCCCGGCTGACTGTGTGGGAAGACGCCAACGACCGGGGCTTCGTCGAGCGTCGTTACGACAAGGATCGCGGCGCCGTCGTTTCCTTGACAGTTGCGGGCAGAGATTTCCTTGCCGCTCGTGGCCGCGCCGCGACGGACGCCGTGCAGCGCCCACTCGCTTGAGGCATCGGGACTCAAAACATGACTCAATTCAAGAGCATCATGCCGGTTCTGAAGGTCGCCGACATGCAGCGGGCGGTCGCCTTCTACACCGACGTACTGGGATTCGGCATTTGCTGGCAGGCGGCGAACGATGGCGGTGGCGAAAACTGCATGCTCGAAGCGGGCGCGACCAATTTGCTGCTGACGACGGGTTCCCAGTTCGGGGACAAGCCACCGGAATTCACCGGCACGCTGTATTTCCAAATGGACGGCGTGCGTGATTTCTTCGCAACTGTCGGGAGCAAGGTCGAAGTCGTTTGGCCGCTGGAAGTCATGGACTACGGCCAGATCGAGTTTGGCATTCGGGACCCCGATGGCTATGTGCTGGCGTTTGCGGAAGCGGCCGAGGACGCGTGAGTCGCCGTCGGCCGCACTGGTTCGTCAACAAAATGGCCCTTTCGCAGACCGCTGATCAATTTCTCAATTAGAGATGAATCAATGAGAGCGTATCTTGTCATCACGGGCACGCTGTTCGGGCTGCTTGCCGTCGCTCACATTCTTCGAACATTTGCCGAATGGCAGCGGCTCAGCACAGAGGTCGGGTTCTATTTGGAAGGCCCGGGAATCGGGCTCGTCGGCGCTGCGCTCAGCGTATGGGCCTGGCGCCTGCTTTGGTCGCAGCGCGCGACACAAGCGGCGTCCTAATCCTGGCGTCGCGCGACGTTAGTCGCTGGGCCTACACTTTCGGCGCAGGTGCCTGGCCCAGATTGAAGGTGAATCCGAAAGGGTCACGGATGTAGCAGCGCGGCAACGCCGGGTCTTCCTCGATGATGATGCAGCCGGCGGCAAGCAGTCGCCGTTTTGCAGCCTCGACGTCGGGCACAAGCAACTCGAAAACCGGGGCGTGTTCCTTGCCGTTTTCGACGTACAGCCGGAATGCGCCGGTCTCGAAGCCGACGATCGTCGCGTCCTGATACGCGATCGGCAGTCCCAGAATCGAACCGTAGAACGAGACGGCGTCGGTCCACTTGGGCGTCCGAAGGATGACCTCGCGTGACGAATGGAATGGCCCCGCCATGGCAGCTCCACCAGCGTGAGTGTCTGGATCGTGTTTCTGAACCGCACCAGCATAGCGTCTGCGGGGCAGCTGAAACGGATGAAGCGAATCTGAACAGCATTCCGCGCCGGGCACCCGCTGTCTAGTCAGTGGTCCCGCGTTCGTCCGACGATATTCCAAGGGACCCAAGCCAGGCGATTTCGTGAAGGTTGGGTTCAAAGTTTGACATCCCTAGAGAATCTTTGCCCGATTTCGATAAATCGCATTACAATCGGGAAACGACTGACTGCGTCGAGCTCGTGAGCTCCATCCCTCCCTGAGTGACGATGAAAGTCGTTTGCCCCAACTGTTTCGCCGACGTGCCGCGACCCAGTGACGACGTTGCGGAATCGACCTGCCCCAAGTGCGGGTTCCGTCTGCGTTTCGACCGCGAGGCGGCCGCCACGGTGACTGTTTCGCGCGAAGTCTGCGAGCGAGCCAGCGCGGAACCGACTCAAAGGCCGCGACAGATTGGGCGCTTTCAGCTGATCGACCAGATCGGGCGCGGGGGCTTCGGAGCGGTCTATCGATCGTACGATTCCGAATTGAAGCGGTTCGTAGCGATCAAGATTCCGCGTGCGGACAAGTCGAACTCGCCCGCGAAGGAAGAGCGATTTGCGCGCGAGGCGCAGAACGCGTCCCACTTGCAACATTCCGGAATCGTGTCGGTCTTTGACGTCGGCGTTGCCGATGGGACCACCTACATCGTCTCGGAATACGTCGAGGGGACCTCCCTCGATACATTGCTGGCGCAGCGCCGGTGTTCATTCATTGAAACTGCCAACCTGATCGCCAGAGTCGCGGATGCGCTCGACCATGCTCACAAACGTGGGGTGGTCCATCGGGACGTCAAACCCTCGAACATCATGATCGACGGGCAGGGACAGCCCAGAATTCTCGATTTCGGCATCGCACTACGGTCGCAGGCGGATGTCACGTTGACGATGGATGGCCAGATTCTGGGCACGCCCGCGTACCTCAGTCCAGAACAGGCGAGCGGCAGAACCCACGACGTCGATCACCGCTGTGACATTTACGGCCTTGGCGTGGTTCTGTTCGAGATGCTGACGGGCGAGCGACCGTTCCAGGGCAACCTGCAGATGATCATCCATCAGTTGGCCGTCGAAGATCCTCGGAATCCCCGGAGCCTGAACAATTTCATCCCGATTGACCTTGAAACGATCTGCCTACGGGCGATTGAGAAGGAGCCCGCTCGTCGCTACCAAACCGCCCAAGATTTGGCCGACGACTTACGTCGGTGGCTGCGATCCGAACCGATTAAGGCGCGGCGGACCACTTTCTTTGGGCGCGCGATTCGTTGGTGTCGCCGGAACAAGGCATTGGCGTCGAGCCTGGCAGTCCTCTTGTTGTTCTTGATCACCACCGCCGGCGTTTCGACCTGGGCGGCACTTTCATTCAAGTCGCTTGGCCAGCGCGAGCGCGATGCGCGCGAAGCGGCTGAGCGCAATCTCGACTCTGCTCATCGGGCCGTCGACGAATACTACACGACCGTCAGCGAAAGCCGGCTGCTCGATGAGCCCGGGCTCCAGCCGCTACGCCGCAACTTGTTGACGACGGCGATTCAATATTACGAGGACTTCCTCGAGCACAATCGGGACGACTCGCGACTGATGGCCGAAGTTGGGGCGACGCATATCCGGCTCTATCAGCTTCAATTCATCAACGGCAAGGCGGACTCGGGGTTGGACGCGTTAGAACGAGGATTGGACATTCTTGATGGTCTGATGGCAAAGCAGCCCTCCTTGGAAGAGCTACAGCCGTTGAGCGTTGGACTCTATCGCTACCCGCGTTATCTGCAGCGGAAATCGATGCCACCGTCGGATCGCACTCGTATGAAGCGGTTGGTGAGTCGCGCCGTGGATTTCTGGGATCGTCTCGAACACCGTTTTCCGAAGGTTGATGGATTTCGGCAAGATCTCGCGGGCAACATTTACACACTCTCTTCCATCGAGCGAAATGCCGGAAACTTGAATGAGTCGGTCCGCCTCGCGCAGAGATCGATCGAACTTTTTGCATCACTTGTGGAACAGAATCCCAATCGTCTGGACTACCGTCGCGACGCGGCCTATGTGAATAGCGCGGTCGGCATTACCTACATCGCCATGGGTGATCTGAATGCGGGAATTGCCTGGCAAGAGCGGGCGCTGGTGCTTGATCCGAGTAATCCGCGTCCGCTCAACACGATGGCCTGGCATCTCGCGACCTTTCCCGACGCGAAACAGCGCGACCTTCCCAGGGCGATTGAGGCCGCCAAGAAGGCGGTCGCTGTCGAGCCGCGGAACAAAAATAATTGGAACACGCTCGGCGTCGCTTACTATCGCGCGGGCGAGTATGCCGCTTCGCTCCAAGCCTTGGACAAGTCGATGATGCTGGGCGGCGGCGGGGACGGATTCGACTGGTTTTTTGTGGCAATGGCGCAGTGGAAGCTGCATAATGCCCGCGAAGCAATCGATTACCTTCACAGAGCGCAGGAATGGAAACAGTCCGAGCATGTGCCACCGAAGGACCTGTTCGGCGCCGACGATGAAGCGCAGCGACTGATCGTGGAGAGCGCCCCGAAAGCAACCCGTCCTTGACCGTGCGTCGACTTGAGTCTTCAACCTGAGAACCAGCACCAACTAGAAGGACCCGTCATGGCTAAGCGCAAAAAAGCTCCGAAGCGCGCTACTGCTGCGAAACAACCAACGAAACCAGCCAAGGGGAAGCAACCTTCGCCCGCGAAACAACGGGCATCGCGAAAGAAAACCTCCAAGAAAGAGCCACAACGTGATTCCACGATTACGATGTCGGTGCCTTTGACCTGGCAGACCAAGAGTCAGAAAGAGCTTCGCGCGATTGTTAAGTCGACTTTGGGGCAGAATCCGTTACTCGATATTAGCCACGTCATCATCGAGGCGTCGGCCGACGGCCTCTGCACGGGTGGCGGCTTCTGGATCTGGGACAAGTTCTGCTAGACCCCCATGTCAACCGCCTTCATCCCTCTCTCCGCCCTCCAAGGGTCGCGGCGATTCGAGGTGCTTGACCCGCTTGTCGAGCGCGCCCTCGGTTCGGATCGCACCCTGTTACTTCATCCCGCTAGCGGGAAATGGGTCATTGTGCGCGACCCAACGCTCGGTGGCGTTCGCGCGTTGCTTGCTGCCTGTGCCACGGGAGAATTGGACGGTGCCGACGAGACCGAGATCTGGCCGCTCGTAACGCGTCTTGTCGAAAGCGGTCTGATAAAGCATCGCAGCGCGCCCTCGGCCGGAGATTCAACTTGCGGCAAAGGAGGTCGCCAAGGGGTTAACACGCTGATCCTAAAGATGGTGGGGTTTTGCGACCTCGCCTGTCGATATTGCTACGACTTCCGCGCGGAGACCTATTCGTTGCGGATGTCGGAGGAAACAGCACAACGCGCGATCAGTCAGGCGCTTGGCTGTGCGGGACCCGAACTGCGCGTGCTCTTCCATGGCGGTGAGCCGCTGTTGGCTTTCGATCTGATCAGGCGACTGGTTCCCTTTGCCAAAGCCGAGGCCGACAGAGCGGGCCGCAATGTGACGTTTGCCGTGCAATCGAATGGCCTGCATTTTTCCCCCGAAGTCATCGAGTTCCTGCTTGCCGAGCATTTTGCGATCGGAATCTCGATCGACGGTCCGCGCGAGATCAACGACCGGGATCGCGTCGATCATCGTGGGCGAGGGAAACTGGCCGAAATCGAAGACACTCTGAGACGCAATCCGCGCTTAAGAGCCGTCGCGGGAGTGTTGACGACGATTACGAGTCGCAATGCCGATCGCTTGCTGGAGACGGCCGAGTATGTCGCTGAGCTAGGGATTGGGCGTTGGGAGACAACTCTGTTCCAGCCCTTGGGTCGGGCAGCCGGGCGGTCGGCCGAGTTTGTGCCGGAGACTTCCGCGGTGATCGGATCGTACCTGGCCCTGTTCGACGCGGTGGAAGCGGGACGCTTCGAGCACATGGCGATCGGGCCGGTTCTGCGCTACGTCGGGAACGTGCTGTCGGACGAGCGTCGCAGCATGTGCCTGTGCGACGGGTGCGGGGCCGCCTCGCAGCTCGTCACGATCAACGTCGATGGGACGATTCAAGCCTGCGATTCGATTGGCGACGCGAGCCTGAACCTCGGCAGGCTCGATTCGATGACGGTGAATCACGCGCTGGAGTTGCCGGTGGCGGAGCGAATCCGAGGACGGTGCACCTCCGTGCTCTCGCCTTGCCAAACGTGCGACTGGCGGCACTTTTGTGGCGGAACTTGTCTCGCACGGGGCGGGTTGGACACGGTCGACCACCAGGAATGCGAGATCGCCTTGGCCATTTTTCCTGAAATCTTTCGACGTCTCGCGATCACTAATCGTCTCAGGCGGTACGTTGAGCGCTTTGCGTGACTCACTCCGCGGGTTCCTCCAGAGAGTCCCGCCATCGAATTCCCAGTCGTGGCTCGCCGTCGCCATCCAAAGATGGGCCGAGACCCCTGAGTGGGCGTCCGACATTCTGCGCCTGTCGCCGGCCGAACGGATTGCCAGCTTGGTGGAGTTGGCCCGTGAGGCCTATCAGCACGATCTGGGGAATCTGCGATCGAACTTGCGCACCAACACGCGGACGGTCGCTCGTTACGTGAATCAGTCCGCGCCCAGGAACTGGCGCAAACAACACGCCGAGTTTCTATTTGTCAGTCTGCTTGATTCCCTCGTGCTCAATGACGATGCGATGCGGAAAGAGTTACTTGCGCGCACTGAGCTGCTCGGCGAGGAGCGTTTGGCTGCTGCCCAACGCCTCGGGCGGGGCGTTCTCTTTCTGTGTTGCCACCAGTCACACCCGGGTCTTTACCTAAGTCATCCCCGACTCGTCGATCGGGGCTTGACCATCGTGAGTCACGACATCAACGACGCGAATCGCGGGGAGCGACGCCACACGGCAGCGTTCGGCGATCGGGTTGAATTTGCGCCGACGAACGCAACGGGCGCACGCCGCATGCTGGGAAGGCTGAGATCCAACGGCATCGTCGCGGTCTACAACGATTTTCGATTCCCGGAGTCAGCAGGAATACCGAGCGTTCTTTTCGGCCGACCCGTCTTGAATTCGCAGTCTTTGGTGAATTTCGTGTTGCGGACGCGTGCTCCCGTGCTCCCGCTGACTGTGGTCCGACTTCAACCCTTCGATGAAGAAAACGTTCGCATCGAGATCCTTCCCGAGTTGAAGTTTGATGATCTGGGTGAGAGCGAGCGGGATTCCATCGTTGCCGCCATGCGGCTCGGCGTGGCGACCGAGTGCATGATCCGTCGCAATCCGGTCCAATGGCAACTTTGGACGGCTCTCGAATACCGATGGTATGAGGCCCGTTCCGCCTGGTCGCAGCTCGACCGGGTTTTCGGTTCTGATGCGGGGCAGTCCAAATCATCACGTCTTAAGCGCCCATCTAAAACGAAGAGGACAAATGTCAAAGAAACCACGCAAAGCTGACAGCTCCCCACGCCGGCCCGAGAGAATCTTTTGCCAGGCCTTCGTCCGTTCGAAACGTGCTCGGTCGCTGGTCGATGCCAAGTTAACTCCGACGGCGAAAACCGTTGCCAAGTACCAACCAACGAAGGCCGAGATCAACGCGGCGGTCAAAGCTCTGAAAAAGGCTGGTTTCGAGGTCTTGGCCGCAAATAAATTCACGATCTCAATCACCGCCCCGCCTGAGACGATCGAGCGAGTTTTCGGTGTCGAACTGGAATTCGTCCTGCTTAGGGGAGACGGCCCCTCCAACCCTGCGACTTATGTTGTGCTCGTTAAGGGATCGAATCGCCCCGATTTCGTCAGCGCGACGCAGCCGCCTCTGAGTCAGACCGTCGAAGGGATCAGTCTCAATCGCCCTGTGCGATACGCGTCGTCTCCCTTTCCGCCGTCGGTAAGGTATTGGCACCTCGACGTTCCCGATGGAATTGCCACGGCGCTCAATGCCTGGCGCGCGCATCACAAGGGCATCACGGGCCGCGGTGTGCGGGTCACGCTGGCCGACACGGGTTGGTGCGAGCACCCTTATTTCAGCGCGAGAGGCTATCACCCGCATGTGGTCCTCGCGCCGGGGATTACAGATCCCGACCTCGATCCGGACGGGCACGGGACCGCCATGGTCGCGAATTGTCTGGCTGCCGCACCCGACGCCGAATGTGTCATGGTCAAGATGGGGAAGACCGACAATGTCGGCGCGTTTTGGAAAGCGATCGACACGCATCCTGACATCATCTCATGCAGCTGGGGCGCGGGCCCGGTTGTGGCCTTTCCTTTGACTGCCGAACAGAACGCACTGGCAGCGGCGATTGCTTACGCCGTGGCTCACGGGACCATCGTCCTGTTCGCTGCTGCCAACGGCTCGTTTGAGTTTCCGGGACAGCACCCTGACGTCATCTCCATCGGCGGCGCGAATTTGACCGAGCACGGCCAATGGACAGCCAGCGACTACGCGAGCGGGTATACCAGCCCGATCTATCCGGGCCGCGTTGTCCCCGATGTCTGTGGCGTGATGGGGATGCTTCCGATCGGTGTCTACATCATGATGCCCGTTTCTCCGAACGGCTCTGATGACGCCTACTTGGCCGGAGCCGGTGCGTACCCAGCGGGGGACGAAACCCAGCCGGACGACGGTTGGGCGGCCTTCAGCGGAACGTCCGCCACAACCGCGCAGGTTGCCGGCGTTTGCGCACTCGTCAAACAACGCTGGGCTGGATATGGACAAGCCAAAATGCGGAAGCGGCTTCAAAAGACGGCAATCGACGTCACGACGGGTCACGCCAGCGCGGGAACCGGCGGAAACCCCGCACTCGTTGGCCCAGATCTCGCAACTGGCTACGGGGTGGTCGACGCGTACGCGGCCGTGAAATGACGCGGGCGCTGGCGCACCCGGAAGTTCATCCCCTCGTCTACCAGTTTGTTGGCTGCCTCACTGCCTTGCTGTAGGATTGAGTCTTGCGCACTCGAGTCTGATCAGATCCGGAAACTTCACTGACGCCCGCCCGCGCTTTCCCTCACCATCGTCCCATGCTCGAAAATGTCCAGAAATTCGATTGGCTCCTGGCCCTGGGCGGAGCAATCGGCGGTGGTGCGGTCGGTTACGCGGCATTTTTCCTCTTGGTTCACTTCGGCTATTACGCGTTGGTGCTGCCCGGGGCGCTCTTGGGTGTGGGTGGCGGAGCGCTGTCCGGTCGTCAATCGAACTTGATCGGAATCGTCTGCGGCTTGTTGGCGTTGGTGGCCGGAGTCCTGACGGAGTGGAGATTTGCTCCCTTTCAGGCCGACCCGAGCCTCGGCTTCTTCATCACGCACCTACAAAATCTGGGTACGCTGACTTTGGTGTCGATCCCTGCCGGCGGGCTCTTCGGTTTCTGGTTCGGTCGAGGTCGGGAAGGCGGGGTTTGGCCACGCCGCGTGAGAAAGGTAGAAGCGCCAGTGCCACACAACATGAGCGAGATGAGAGTGACGGCGAATGTCCACCTTAAGCGAGACATGGACGCCGGAGGAAAGTGGGTCTGTCAATGCCAGGACTGCCATGAGGTGCGTTCCCTGATCGGCGTCGAAAAAACACTCGACGTGCGCCCGCTGGTCAGAAGAATCCTGCGGCTGGAGGAACAGCTCGAAGAGCTGCCCGATGGACCTGATCGGCGATTGCTTGCCGACGAATATCTCAAAGCGTACGACGAACTCGCGGAGGTGATGTCTCGGTGACATCGCGTCCTGCCTCCGTCAGATGACGAAGCATTTCGTACCTGCCGAGGCTGGTCTCGTTTTTGTCTGCTGTGCACCCGGACATCCGCCGATGAGATCGCCCCAGCGCGACGCGGAAGGTAAGCGCGACCCCGATCAACTGCCTTTCGTCCCGTCTCAATTAACAATTCGGAAAGCAGCATGAAACCGCTCGTTCCTTTCAGCCTTGCCGCCGCCATCATCTTCTCGTTCGCCCCATGGACCCGCGTTCCTGGTGCCGACGAGACGCCCCTGCCTCCCACTTACGCTGAGGTGTCGTACGGTCCACACGCGAGCGACGTGCTCGATTTCTGGAAAGCGAAGGGGGACGGGCCGCGGCCGCTATTGATCCAAATTCACGGCGGAGGTTGGGTCGGCGGCGACAAGAAGCTGGCTCCCGGCGCCGTTCGACCGTGGCTCGCGAAAGGCATCTCTTACGCGTCAATTAATTATCGTCTGACGGGCATCGCTCCTCTGCCGGCACCCGTTTACGACGCGGCCCGTGCCGTTCAATTTCTGCGCTCGAAGGCGGCCGAGTGGAACATCAAGAAGGACCGCATTGCTCTCACGGGTGGCAGCGCGGGTGCTTGTACGTCGATGTGGATCCTGCTGCACGATGATCTCGCGGATCCGAAATCACCGGACCCTGTTCTGCGCGAGTCGACGCGGGTTTCGGCAGCCGCCGTCTCGAGCGGCCAGACGTCAATCGATCCGAAGGTGATCGAGGGTTGGGTGGGAGCCAATGTGCTAAAGCACCAGATGATCTGGAAAGCCGTCGGCGAGAAAACGATGGACGATGCGCTTAAAAACTACGAACAGCATCGCGCACTCTATGTCGAGTTCTCACCCTACAACCACGTGGACGGCAACGATCCTCCGTTGTTTATGACTTACGGTAGCAACATGACTCTGCCTTCCGAAAATGCCGGCCACGGCATCCATCATCCGGTGTTCGGTGTGAAGATGAAGGAGAAGTCGGATCGCGTGGGGCACGAGTGTTATTTGCTCATCAAAGGCACGTCGAAACCCGAGAAGTATGCCTCGGCCAACGAGTTTCTTACAGCGAAACTGCTCGCCCCGTAAGTTACCGAGAACGGTTTAGTGGATGGCATTGGCCGACGGAGGCCAAGTCTTTGTCCGCCTCTTGGTTTGAGAAACGACCATGATCGAGCGCTCCCGTATCGCGCGACTCTTAGCGGTGCTTTGCGCCTATTTGCTCGCAGTCGACGTGGACAGGTCCCGCGCAGACGTCTGCCTGGTGCGAGATGGAAAGGTGCGCGCCGTGGTGGTCACGGCTGTGAAGCCTTCTCCCGTCGCCGCCTATGCGGTCGAGGAACTGGTCACTCACGTGCAGAAAGCGACCGGGCAGCGTCTGCCGGTCGCCGTGGAAACGGCAGTGCCCGCCGGCTACGAAAGTCGGCTGTTTGTGGGGGTGAGCGACGCCGCGCGGAAGCAGGGCATCGACCCGGACAAGCTGGAGGTCGAGGACTACGTTCTGCGCACCGGCGGGAACGATCTGTACATCGTGGGAAAGGAATTGCGCGCTGAGCAGTATCACGGCACTCGGCCGCGCTATTCGGAACCGTGGAATCCGCTGAGCACAGAGTGCGTCCACAGCGGCACGTTGCTCGGAGTGTACGACATCCTCGAGAACTCTCTCGAGGTGCGCTGGCTCTGGCCAGGGGACTTGGGCACGTACGTTCCGCGACAACGGACCATCGTGCTCGCGCCGGTGAGCAAAACCGTCAAGCCGCGACTGCTGTATCGAAATCTGGGTGGTTGGGACCTGCCCCAGATTTATCTCACGGGCTCATTTTTTGGGAAGCGCGTCGCGCGGAACTATCGCGTCGGAGGACTGTCCAAAGACGTCGTTACCAAACTCGTTTTCCCGACGGAGGAGGCGGGATTTGAGTACGGCAAGGCCGTCGAGGTCTACCAAAGACGCCACCGCCGAGTGACGCAAATCGAAAACCCGCTCTGCGTTCTCGGTTCGCACGTGATTGCGGGGATTATGGATTGGTGGGAGACATACGGGAAAGTCCATCCCGAATGGTTCGCCATGCAGGC
>Ga0210393_10001005_pt1 | contig 24368 bp, 21 predicted proteins | sample IncBWC27OmetaG_FD_160068 | JGI IMG/M metagenome (GOLD analysis project Ga0210393, IMG submission 160068) | Forest soil microbial communities from Barre Woods Harvard Forest LTER site, Petersham, Massachusetts, United States - Inc-BW-C-27-O ... | reverse complement strand
GGTGATGGCGCCGCTGGTTTTTCTGATGTGCGTGTCGACGATTTGGGGAAGGTATCACTACATTGCGGATATTTTTGGGGGATTTGTCACCGGGACGATGGGATATTTAATTGGGAGTTGGTGGATGGAGAGGAAGAAGGCGGTGACTACGGATAGCGCAGGGATGTTGAGTTTTTGAGGGGTAATCGAGGGACGGAACAACCCAAGAGGGAGGAGCAAGCTCCTCCCCTACAAAGGGTTGCTTGGCCACCCTTCCTCTGTCAGGGCAAGCCTGAAGGTGGCCGCTACGATTCGATGGCGCTCAGGTCGGGGTGGGCGTTTAGGGGGTGGGATTGTTCGAAGCGGGTGGCTACGTCGAGGAGCAGGGATTCGGCGTTGAGGGCGGCGAGGAATTGGAGACCGGCGGGGAGGCCGGAGGGTGTGAGGCCGCAGGGGACGGAGATGGCGGGAAGCCCACCGAGGTTGGCCGGGCGGTTGAGGCGAAGGAGCAGGGTACGGGTGGGGTGATCTTTTCCGGCGATGGAAATGGTTTCTTCTCCGATTAATGGGGCGGCGATCGGCGTGGTGGGCGTGACCAGGGCGTCGACTTCGTTTTCGATGAGGGCGAGGTGGAAGCCGGCGATGAATTTATCGCGCAGGTCGAGGGCGCGGAGATATTCGAGGGCGGAAACTTTTTCGCCCATCTCGAGGCGCGAGCGGACGTCTTCGCCGTAATCGGCTGAATGCAGCGGATACCAGCCGGCTTGCTGGTGATAGTGGGTGGCTTCGGCCCAGGCGATCTGATTGCCGGCATGTTCGGTTTCTTTCAGATAGGGCAGAGTTACTTCCTTCAGTTTGATTCCCAATTTTTTCAGAGTGACGAGCGACGATTCGAATGCCTGCTGAATATCGGGGCTGACGACGTCGAGGAAGAAGTGTTTCGGGACGCCGAGACGAAGATGCTGGCCGCGGGCGGCGCGCGGGCGGCGATTGGTTTTTTCGCGGCTGGCGATGGCATCGAATAGCAGAGCAACGTCGGCGACGGTGCGGGCCATGGGGCCGACGAAATCGAGGGTGGTGGAGAGGGGAATCGCGCCGTCGGTGCTGACGCGGCCGAGCCCCGGCTTTAAACCTACGCCACCACAGAGGGAAGCGGGAATGCGGACGGAGCCGCCCGTGTCGGTGCCGATACTGCCGTAGCAGAGGCCGGCAGCCAGGGCGGCAGCAGAGCCGCCGCTGGAGCCGCCGGGAATGCGATGGAGGTCCCAGGGATTGCGGACAGGGCCGAAATGAGGATTGTTGCTGGTGACGCCGTAGGCGAATTCGTGGAGATTGGTTTTGCCTATGATGACCACGCCGGAATTTTTGAGAGAGGTGACGCCGGCGGCGTCTTCGAGCGGAAGAAAATCGCGAAGAAATTTGGAGCCGCCGGTGGTGCGAAGGCCGGCGGTATAGAGATTGTCTTTCAACGAAATGGGGATGCCGTGAAGAGGGCCGAGGTCGCGGCTGGATTTGTGCCGAGTTTTGGCGCAGAGGGCGGATTCAGCGGCGGCCGCTTCTTTCAAGGCGATTCGGAATTCAGCGCGAGATAAGCGTTGAGGTGCGGATTGAGGCGGGCGATGCGATCGAGAAGGAACTGAGTGAGTTCAACAGGGGAGAGTTTGCGGCGGCGATAGAGTTTGCCGATTTCGGTGATGGAGGCGTAGGCGAGAGACGCGTCGAGGGGCATCAGTAGATCCGTTCCTGGCGGCGGAGATTCCCGAAGGTGCCGAGATTCGCGAGGATGAAGGAGACGCGAAACTGGTTTTCGTTGCGCACAGTGCCGAGATTGATGCGACGGTATTCGACGGCAAGGCCACAGCAGCCGCCGTTGTAGCCGGCTTGCACAAACTGGTTCTGCAAAGTGCCGCTGTTGATGTCGTAGCTGAGGCCGGTGGAGGCGTTGAAACCTTTGCTGGTGAAAGTGCCGTAGCCCATCATGACGCGAATCTGCTGAGTGAGAGGCTGGACGATTGGATCGCCCTGAAGGCGGAAATGGGCGACAGTGAAAAAGTATTCGCGGTAAGGCTTGAGTTTCAGGAGGGTGCCGATGGTGGTGAGTTTGTGGAGTTGCGTGTCGTATTCGAGGATCTGTTCCGCGTCATAGGGGCCGCCGGGAGTGAGCTTGACGTCGCTGACGACGGGTGACCAGTTGCGCGGCGTGGTGGCAAAGGCAAACGCGGTGATGGAATCGAGGGCTTCGAAGACGTTGCGCTGACCGGGAACGAGCGCTCCGCCGAAAGTGGGATCGAAATAATGTTTCTGGACGAGGCGCCAGGAGAGGAAGTCAATGGGCTGGTCGTCTCCGGATTTTACGTAGAGATGCTGGACGACGCCGTATTCGATTTCGTTGGTGTTGGTGAGGGTGGCGTTGCTGTCGAAGCGAATGAAGTCGTTGAAATTGTGGACGCCGGTGACGTAGCGGTAGGTGGCGAGCGGCTCGATGGTGTGTTTGTAGCGGTGGCGCGTGAGGGGGCGATCGAAGAAGCGCTCGAGGGCAGCAGGCCGAAATTCGAGCGCAAACTCGCCGGTATTACGTGTGATGGCATCGCCGCTGAGGATGGATTGGGAGTTTAGCGAGTCTCCGTAGTAGGTGGTGCGAAAGGCCGCCGAGGCGGTGAGGCCGAAGAGATCGCGGAAATGGAGGGGAATCGTGACCTTGGGAGAAAATTCGGTGCGCGCGACAAAATTCGGGGTGTCGAGGAACTGGTCTTCGCGATGGACCGCGCCCGCGAAAGAGTCGAAGGAAAAGTAGACGGGCAATTTGCGCCAGGGAGCCTGCTCTACAGAGCCGAAGCGGGCTTCGGGAATGCTGCGGAGATAGACGCTGTTGGGCGGGCTGAGTTCGAGATAGCTGCGGTCGCTGAGGCTGGCGACGTTGAAGCTGAAACCGCGGAAATTATTGGTGAGGAAGACGGAGCTGCGAATTTCGGAACTGATAGCGTCGCTGTAAGTGTCGGAGAAGGCGAGGCGGAAGGTGAGCGAGGAAAGTTCGTTGACGTCGGTGACGAAACGCCAGCCGTGATGCCAGAGGGATTGGACTTCGAGAGTTTGCTGGTGGCCGCCCTGCTTGATCGGCGGGGCATCGACTTGCGGGATGCCGCGGTCGATCACGCCGAAGTAGTCGTAGTGAATGGAAGTGTTTTCGAAGGGGCGGGCGCGAACTTCGCCACGCTGGGCGGTGCCACGGCGGCTGAAGTAGTCGAAACCGAGGGTGGTGTCGAACCAGGTTCGCGGCGCCCAGTAAAAGGCGTCGCCAAGCACGAATCCTTTCTGATTGCTGTTGCCGATGAGAGGCAGGAGGAATCCGGATTCGCGGATATGCTCGCCAGCGGGGGCAGCCGCATATGGGAGCCAGATTAACGGCACGCGGAACAGGCGGAAATTGGAATTGACCATGGCGACGTGGCGCTGGACGGTGATTTTGGCTTTCGGGGCGTAAAACTGCCAGGTGGGCTTCTGCGGATCGCAAATGGTAATCCAGGAATGCTTGACGACGTACACCTGCTCGGAGAGGCGGTCGACTTCCTCGGCTTCGAAGTAGAGCGGATTGCGGGAGACGAGGAGGCGGGGATTGGGGCGGCGCTCGAGCTTGAGGAATCCGCGGACTTTTTTGAAGGTGCCGCGGCCGGTGGCGACGTTGTAGTTGGCTTCGTCGGCTTCGAGATGCTGGTTGTCGAAATCAAAGAGGATGTGGCCGCGGGCGATGACCTGCGAAGTGGAGTCGTCGTACTCGACGTGATCGGCGCGGAGCCGCATGCCGCCGTAGGTGACATCCACGTCGTCGTCGGCGAAGTACATGCTGCCGACGCGGCGTTGCGCGCCGCGGGCGGTGATTTCGGCGATGCTGCCCGGGGGCGGCGCAATGGGGACTTGTTGAGAGAAAGCCGGAAAGGCAGAAAGGACGAGCAGGAATGCGGGCAAGCTCAAACGCAAGACTTGGCGCAAGGCGGGAATGGAGACGAATAAGTTCACGCGGCGAATCGGTCCATAAAAATGAAATGCTAGCCTAGCACGCGGTTCGTGGGAATTGTAGGGAAGTACCGTTATTCGGGGACGCTTTTGGCGTGATGGGATTGGTACCAAGCGTAGGTGCGCTCGAGACCCTCTTCGAACAGGACGGTGGGTTCGTAACTGAGGAATTCTTTTGCGAGGCGGATGTCGGCGAGGGAATCGCGGATGTCGCCTTCACGGGGCGGCTCATATTTTGTCTCCAGAGTTTTGCCGGAGGCTTTCTGGAGCATTTGGAGGACCTGATTGAGTGAAACCGCGTGGCCCGTGCCGATGTTGAAGGTGCGGCCGGAGGCGCTGGGAGCTTCGCAGGCGAGAACGTTGGCCTGGACGGCGTTGTCTACGTAGGTGAAGTCGCGGGTCTGTTCGCCATCGCCGAAGACGACCGGCGGAGTGGCATCGAGGAACGCGGTGGAGAAGCGGGAGAGCACGCCGGAGTAAGGCGAGTCTGGATCCTGGCGCGGGCCGAAGATATTGAAGTAGCGCAGGGAAACATTTTCCAGGCCGTAGCAGCGGCCGAACGTCTGGGCGTAGAGTTCGCCGACGTATTTGGAGACGCCGTAGGGGGAGATGGGGAGGGGCTGCATGTCTTCGGATTTGGGTAGGGTGGGAGTGTCGCCGTAGGCGGAGGAGGAAGCGGCGAAGACGACGCGCTTCACTTTGTTGTCGCGGGCGGCGACAAGGACGTTGAGTGTGCCATCCACGTTGATGCGATTGGTGTCGACGGGATCCTTGACGGAACGTGGAACGGAAGTGCGGGCGGCGAGGTGGATGACGTAATCGGCCTGGACCATGGCCTTCTGGACGACCTCGATGTCGGTGATCGAGCCCTTCATGAAGGTGATTTTGCTGCGCACTTCGGCGAGGTTGTCTTCCTTGCCGGAGGACAGATCGTCGAGAACCACGACGCCGTGGCCGCGGCGAACGAGTTCATCCACAGTATTCGAGCCGATAAATCCGGCGCCGCCCGTAACCAGGTAGCGCATGCAATCCGCCTCCTACCCCAAAACTCATCTTATTGTACGATGGGAGCGGCAGGCAGGAACGCGGAAAATCGGGAGCGACGCACAAAACCTTATGGGCAAGAGACTGGTGGGGCTGCTGATTATAGCGGGACTGGCTGCGGCGGGAGTTTGGACGTACCGGCGGTACGAGGCGACCAAGCCGAAGACGTTGTTTCCCGGCGAAGCTACGAACGTGGTGGCGCCGAGGGTGACGGAATCGGCTACGGAAACTGCGGTTGGCAGAGCGGAGCCAGCTTCGCCGGGGAATGCGAAGGGAGCAAACAGCGCGGCGATGGGATTTCAGCCGCGGAGCGGGGAGACGCTGGACTTTTCCGCGAATGTTCCGAAGCTGAACAGCACGGTGGCGAATCTGCGTGTAAAGGTGGGCGAGCGGCAAAGCGTGGCGGGGAAAGATGTGTGGCACCTGCAGGCGTTCGCGCACACCGAAAACCCCTACCGGATGGTGTTTGAGCTGGACGATGAATTTGATTCCTACAGCGAGAGTTCGAATCTGGTGAGCTTGAAATACGAGATGCACCTGAACGAGCGGGGACAGAAGGTGGATACGGTGGAGCGGATGACGCCGTCGAGCCGGGAACCGGCGCCAGCGCATGAGGTGGCGGCGCGCGTGCTGCCAGGGACGCGGGACCCGATCGGGATGCTGATGTATTTGCGAGGAGTGGATTGGAACGCTACGAAGGAAGTGAAGTCGCCGGTCTTTGACGGGCACAAGTTGTACGATGTGCGCGCGGTGGTGGTGGGGAAGTCGCAGAGCGTCACCGTTGCGGCGGGAAGATATTCCACGACGAAAATCGAGATTCATGTGATGGATAACGGCACGGAGATGAAGGACGCGCATTTTTTGCTCTATTTGGCGGATGGGGCGGAGCGGTTGCCGGTGTTGATGGAGGCGGTGTTGCCGGTGGCGACGGCAAGGGTGGAGTTGGTGAAGGCGCGGTAGGCGGGCGAACTAATGTCGAGTATGTGGCTCCGCGATTAGTTCGGCGGCATGGTGGAAATCGTAAAAGCGGAAGCTGCGCTTCCGCACTCAAAAGGTGGCTATTAGTTGGCGGCCACGAGGTGCTCGATGAGGGAGCAGACTATGTGGCCGATGGTGATGTGGGATTCCTGGATGCGTTGAGGATCGCGCGAAGGAACGTCGAGAAGGATGTCCACTTTGCTGGCGAGCGCGCCGCCGGTTTCTCCAGTAAAGGCGACGAGAAACGAGCCGCGCGACCGCGCCATTTCCATACCTTTAACAATATTCGGGCTGGTGCCGCTGGTGGAGAGAGCGACCACGACGTCGTGCGGGCCGACGAGCGACTCCATCTGGCGGGAGAAGATGCGTTCGAAACCGTAATCGTTGCCGGCAGCGGTAAGGACGGATGTGTTGGTGGTGAGAGCGAGCGCGGGGAGGCCGGGGCGTTCGGTGCGGAGGCGAACGACTAGTTCGGCAGCGAGATGCTGGGCGTCGGCGGCACTGCCGCCATTGCCGAAGAAGACGAGCTTGCCCCCGCGGCGGATGGCCTCTGCTGAACGCTGCGCGAAGTCAGCAATGCGGGCGACGAGCGCGTCGGAGAAGGCCTGCTTGACGCGGGCGCTTTCCACCAACTGCCGCCGGATTTCGTCGGTGTTCGCGGACATGAAGTCCTAGCAAAGAACAATTTTCGCGCGATGCCGGATCACCCGGCGGGTGGCGTTGCGTGTGTCGATGACGAGCTTGGAGGCATCCACAATAGCGCCGTAATCGTAACTGGAATGATCGGTGGCGATGAGGACGGCGTCGTACCTGGCGAGTGTTTCCGCGTTCAGGGGCACGGACTTCATGTCGGAGTAGTCGTAGTGGCGCATTTTGTGGAGCTGCGGGAAATAGGGATCGTTGTAATCGAAATTGGCGCCGCGCTTCTTGAGGATTTCCATGATTTTCAGCGTCGGGGATTCGCGCAGGTCGTCGACGTCTTTCTTGTAGGCGACGCCGAGGACGAGGATTTTGGAGCCGCTCAGACTTTTCTTGTGAAGGTTCAGAGCCTCGGTGACGGAATCGACGACGTGGTAGGGCATAGAGGTGTTGATTTCGCCAGCGAGTTCAATGAAACGGGTGGAGAAATCGTACTCGCGCGCTTTCCAGGAAAGATAGAACGGGTCCACCGGGATGCAGTGGCCGCCGAGGCCGGGCCCCGGATAAAACGGCATGAAGCCGAAAGGCTTGGTGGAAGCAGCGTCGATGACTTCCCAGACGTCCACGCCCATGCGCAGGCAGAGAAGCTTGAGTTCGTTGACGAGTGCGATGTTGACGCAGCGAAAGATATTTTCCAGCAACTTGGCCATTTCCGCGGCCCGGGTTGTGCTGACGGGAACGACGCGAGCGACGACCTGGCCATAGAGCGAGATGGCGGCGCGGCCGCTGGGAGGATTGATGCCGCCAACGACTTTGGGAATCTGGGCCAGGCCGAATTGCTTGTTGCCGGGATCTTCGCGCTCGGGGGAAAAGGCCAGGAAGAAATCGAGCGGCATGTTTTCGTTTTCAGGACCAGTAGCGATGGGGCAGCGCAGGCCGCTCTTTTCGAGGATCGGCAGGACGAGCTCCTCGGTGGTGCCGGGATAGGTGGTGGATTCGAGAACGACCAACTGACCGCGGACAAGATGCGGCTGAATGGATTTCGCGGTGTTCTCGACGTAACTGAGATCGGGTTCGCGATATTCGTTCAGCGGCGTGGGGACGCAGATGATGATGGCGTCGGCCTCGGCGAGCTTGGAGAAATCGGTGACGGCGCTGAAATGGCGGCTGTTCACGAACTGCTGGATTTTCGTTTGCGGGATGTGTTCGATGTAGGCTTTGCCGGCATTGAGCATGCGAACTTTTTCGGGATCGGTATCGAACCCTGTGACCTTGTGGCCGGCTTCGGCAAAGCGGAGTGCGAGGGGAAGGCCGACATAACCACAACCAATGATGGCGACTTTGAGTTGGCCGCCTTTGAAGAATTCGGGTCGTCTATCCGTAGCCATGAGGTGAAAAAAGCTCCTAATCTTGAAAAAGGTGTTGATGGCCCGAAGACCAGTGGGCCAAAAGGCTCTTTTAATATAGCAGCTTCCCGGGAATCCCTAGAACGGGAGAGGTAGATGTTGCCAGAAATTCACGGTTTGTGGCGAGTCAACTAAGGAGAAGCGGATTGCTAAGAGAGGCGAAGGGAAGGCAAGATAGGCGGCGCGTAAATTTTGTGATGATTGGACGTTGGCAGGCGTTGAGACGATGACAACTGTGCTTGTTGTATCGCTGAGCCTCGCAGTCGGGGTGCTGGTAGGGTTGTTGGGGATTGGCGGCGGCGTGGTGCTGGTGCCGGCGCTGGTGTACCTGCTCCACTACGATCAGCACATGGCGCAAGGAACTTCGTTATTCATTTTGTTGCCACCGATCGGGCTGGGTGCGCTGCGAGAATATTGGAAAAACGGACAAGTGGATCTACGCGCGGGAATTTATTGCGCGCTGGGGTTCCTGATTGGCGGGTACGGCGGGGGAAAGATCGCCGTGCCAATGCCGTCGAATGCGCTGAGAATGATTTTTGGTTGCTTCCTGATGCTTTCGGCGGTGCTGCTGTGGCGCAAGACGAACGCCACGAACTCAGCCGAGCCTGAGGCGGACGGTTCTCCAAAACGTAGTGCGTTGAGTGCGCTGGGGATTTTCTGCACGGCTGGATTTTGTGGAGTTGCGGCGGGGATGGTGGGGATCGGTGGCGGGGTGCTTCTGGTGCCACTGTTGAGCCTGCTGTTTGGATTCAGCCAGCACAAAGCACAGGGAACGAGCCTGATTGCGCTGATTCCGCCGACGGGTCTGCTGGCGTTTCTGGCTTATTGGAAGGCGGGATATGTGGATTTGCACACGGGAGAGCTGCTGATCCCAGGCGTGTTTGTGGGCGGAATCGTGGGCGGAATGCTGGCGAGAAAGTTGAACCCGCGACGGATGGCGGAAGTGTTCGCGGGGCTGATGTTTGTGCTGGGAGGCTGGCAAGTCTTTTCCGCGTGGCGGGGATGACGCATACTAAGTGCACATGGTTGATCTACATTGCCACATTCTGCCGGGAATCGACGACGGAGCCCAGACAATCGAAGATTCATTGGCGATGGCGGAGGACGCCATCCGCGACGGAATCACGTGCGTGGTGGCGACGCCGCACGCGAGCACGGAATACCACTTTGATTATGCGAAGGTGCGGGCGGCGCGCGAGGAGTTGCAAAGCCGCCTGGATGGGCGATTGACGATCGCCACGGGATGCGACTTTCACCTGAACCCGGAAAACCTGCTGGCGTTGAAGAAGGATGCGGCGCAGTTTTGCATCAATCAGAAAGATTATTTGCTGGTGGAGTTCAACGAGTTTTCGATTCCGCCGGCGATGGACCAGACGCTGCACGAACTGCACCTGATGGGACTGCGGCCGATCATCACGCATCCGGAACGAAATGGAATTTTGCGGTCGCAACCGGAGCGGCTGCAGAGTTGGGTGCGGCTGGGATGCTACGCGCAGGTGACGGCGGGATCGCTTTCGGGGGTGTTCGGTCCCGGAGCGCAGGCCGATTCCTGGACGTGGATAGACCAGGGGCTGGTTCATTTTGTTTCCAGCGACGGCCACAACACGGCGCGGCGGCCGGTGAAATTGCGGTTTGCGTACGACGCGATCGCCAGAGAGCGCGGCAAGGAATTGGCGGAAGCGTTGCTGATAGAGAATCCGCGGGCGGCGTTTGAGGGCAGGGTGCTGCCGTATGTTCCCGAGGTTGCCGCGGATGTGGAGCGACGGAAGAAAAAGCGTTTTTTCTTTTTTTAGGAATTTCAGGCTTCAGGATTTTGCAGGCTGTAAGGGAAGTCCTGCCCAGGCATTCAGCAAACCAAGAATTTCACGAACGACGTCGAGAGCGTCTCCCGTGTTTCGCCACCAGTGGGCGATATCGTCATCGGTGGTGCCGCGGATAATGGCCTCGCCGTCTTGGGCGGAGAGGCGTTTCCAAAGGACGCCCGTGCGGCGAGTGTGAACCTTGGACGTGACGAGGATGATGCGGTGGAGATTTTCCTTGTGAAGGGCTTGGCCGAAGGTGCGCATTTCGTCCGCGGTATTTACGATGGGTGGCGCGAGGATATGGATGGCGCTGTCGGGAACTCCTTGATGCAGCAGGAGCAGGCGGTCGTAAAATTCTTCACCGGCGTAGGGGACGGAGAGTTTCTCGAGCGTGGCGCCAGGCTCGACGGAATAGGAGAGCCAGATTTGCGGTGCGTAGCCCTGGTTGTAAAGGCGTGCGGCTTCGAGGGCGCGGGAGGGCATGCGGCCGCTGAGGACGGCGATGGCGGCGGCTTTTTGTGGAGGATCTTCCTTGTCGAGCCAGCGGCCGAGGTTCAGGAAGGCAAGTAAGAGGAGGAAAAGCAGCGAGCCGGCGATGGAGAGAATGAGGCGGGGCTTGCGGGCCACGGTGTTGGGAAGGATGGTCGCGCAGATCATTTAGATAGGAAGATTATACGCAGCAAAATGATCGTTCGCGCGATTTCGTGTTGATTCGCGGAGCGCAGCGGGCGCAAACGGCGGAATTGGATTGGCCAAAGTTCCTTGCGGCAGGCTAAACTTACGGCTCTTGGGAGCGGCACGGAGGCGGGATGAGAGCGGTGGTCACGGGCGGAGCGGGATTTCTTGGGTCGCATTTGTGCGACCGGCTGCTGGCGGAGGGGTGGGAAGTGCTGGCCCTGGACAACCTGATTACTGGCAGCGAAGCGAACATTGCGCACCTGGGCGGGAACGGGAAATTCCGGTACGAGAAAAAGGATGTGAGCGAACCGCTGCGCGTGGCCGGGGAAGTGAACTATATCTTTCATTTTGCTTCACCCGCGAGCCCGCCGGACTACCTGAAATATCCCATTGAGACGTTAAAGGTCGGTTCGATTGCGACGATGCACGCGCTGGACCTGGCGCTGGAGAAAAAGGCGAAGTACCTGCTGGCTTCGACGAGCGAGTGCTATGGTGACCCAGAAATTTCGCCGCAAAGTGAATCGTATTGGGGCCGAGTGAATCCTGTGGGGCCTCGGAGCGTGTACGACGAGGCGAAGCGGTTCGCGGAAGCCACGACCATGGCGTATCACCGGCACCATCATGCGGACACGCACATCGTGCGAATTTTTAATACGTATGGTCCGAGGATGCGGTTGAACGACGGGCGGGCGCTGCCGAATTTCGTGTATCAGGCGCTCAGCGGCCAGCCGATCACGGTGTACGGAGAAGGAAAGCAGACGCGGAGTTTCTGCTACGTTTCGGATTTGATCGATGGAATTTTTCGCCTAAGCCAGTCGGAGGAACACTTTCCGACCAACATTGGGAATCCGGCGGAGCTGACGATTCTGGAATTTGCGGAACGCATCCGGGCGGAGTTTCCGAACGCGCCGAAGATTATCTATGAGCCGTTGCCGGAGGATGATCCGAAACAGCGGAGGCCGGATATTTCGAAAGCGAAGAAGTTGCTGGGTTGGGAGCCCAAGGTGAGCCTGGAAGAGGGGTTGCGGCACACGCTGAAATATTTCAAAGAGCAGTATGTGAAGTTGACGGAGGGGCGGTAACAATTGCTCCGAATTGCCGAACCTTGCAAGCCGGATTCGTAGAGATCCTTCGGACATCCTGATCGGATGTCCTCAGGATGACAAAATTGTTTTAGCGCGCAAGAAGAACGATCAGGAGCGGCCGAAGGAGTGGTAATCGAAGCCGAAGGACTGCATTTTTTTGCTGTTGTAGAGATTGCGGCCGTCAATGACCAGGCGGCGGCTCATCAAGTGTCCGGCTTTTTCCCAATCGAGATCGCGATAGAGAGGCCACTCCGTGCAGACGAGAGCAGCGTCAACGCCCTTTAGGGCTTCGTAGGGATCGTCGAAGTACGAAACGTTCGGGAAGAAAAGTTTTGTCCGGGCGATGGCTTGCGGGTCCGTGGCCTGCACCTGGGCGCCTTCCTCAAGGAGGCGGCGAATCACGTCTAGCGCTGGGGCGAAGCGGATATCGTCTGTGTTTGCCTTGAAGGCCAGCCCGAGAACGGCAACTTTCTTTCCGCGAATCACCCAGAGCGCCTTGTGAATTTTTTCGAAGAAGCGGTCAATGCGCTGCTTGTTGACGCGCTCGGCCGCTTTCAGCATGTCGAATTCAACACCTATCGCGGCGGAGAGATGGATGAAGGCCTGAATGTCTTTCGGAAAGCAGAAGCCGCCGAAGCCGAGGCCAGCTTTGAGGAATTGCGTGCCGATGCGTGGGTCGAGACCCATCGCGTGGGTGACTTCCTCGACATCGGCGCCGATGCGTTCGCACAGGTCGGAGATGACGTTGGCATAACTGATTTTCAGGGCGAGGAACGAGTTGGAAGCGTGCTTGATGAGTTCGGCGCTGCTGATACTGGTGACCAGCAGTTCGCCAGTGGGCTCAGTCGGACATTTGCCTGCGTGGATTGGGCAATGAAATTTCTTCTCGAGGATGGGGCGGTAGATTTCACGGAGGGTTGCGGCGCTTTTTTCGTCCTCGACGCCCACGACGATGCGATCCGGATGAAAGAAATCGCCGACGGCAGTACCTTCGCGCAGGAATTCGGGATTGGAAGCCACCTGAAACTTGATACCGCCGGCGGGTGAATAGGCGGCGAGGGCTTTTTGCAACTGCACGCCGGTCAGCGCAGGAACGGTGCTCTTTTCCACGACGAGCTTCGGGCTGCGGGCTTCGGTGGCGATTTGCCGGGCCACGTGGTCGATCGCCGAGAGATCGGCTTCGCCGGAATCCTTCGGGGGAGTGCCAACGCAAATGAATATGACCTCGCCGGCACGGATGGCTTCGCCGGCGTCGGAGGTATAGACGATTTTCTTTTCACGAACGGCTTGCTGGAGGACTTCGGCGAGGTGCTCTTCGTAGATGGGAACTTTGCCGGCTTTCAGCTGGTCGATGCGATTCGCGTCGATGTCGGTGCAAAAGACTTCGTGGCCCGCCGCGGCGAGGCATGCCCCGGTCACCAATCCAACGTAGCCACACCCGATTACCGTCAATCGCACTTGCGTATCTCCTTTTTCAGTTGCCGGCTGGTTGAACTGCAATTGTTCCAGAGATCTGTAATTCCAGTATGCCGTATTTTGCGCCGTAATCAGCGCCGAAGACACGGGCGGCGCCCATTATCGCTTGCCGAGAAGAAGGCCGCGGAGGCCGAGAAGAACGAGTTTCGGCTGGCGGCGGATGACGCTCCATAGGAGCCTGGTGGATTCGTCGCGGTTGATTTCGCCGAGGGATTCGCGAGTAGAGACGTTTAAAAGATCCACAAGTTCGGAATAGTCCGCCTGCTTGAAATGATGCAGCGCGCGGCGGATAAGCCAGTGGGTGCCGAGTTCACGGCGAAGGGTGCGGAGTTCGGACGTGCCCTTGCGAAGAATCGCGTCGGCAACGCCGCGGGCTCCGCGAAGACCAGTGACGATTCCGCCGACGGTGGAAACTTTCACCTGAGCCGCTGCGTCGCCGACCAGATAGACTTCGCCGTTGCCGACGGTGCGCTGCACGGGCACCCATTTGTTGTAAACAGGAATGCGCGCGCCCTGCCACTCCAGTGGTTCGAAGCCTTTCTTTTCCAGGAAGCGGTCGAAGAGGAGTTTGGTGGCGCGGCCCTGTTCACCGATAACGCCGACTGCGGCGCGTTCGCTGGACTCCGGAATCATCCAGTAAAAATAGGGCGTATCGTCGGGCACGAACCAGACGCGGGTGGTGTCCTGCGGGCAATCCTTTGGAAGTTTTACAACCGCCTGAACGAGCGGAACGGTTTCGACCGGCGGCCAGCCAGCGGCCTTGGCGACGCGGCTTGCGGCGCCGTCGGCGCCGACGACACTGGCGGCGTGCAACTCTTCGCGCTTGCCGCCCTGGTCGACCTGGACGTGGAGGCCCTTGGCGTTCGGGGAGAGATCGAGAAAGCGCGTGTCGTAGCGGAGATTTGCTCCGGCACCGGCGGCTTCTTCAGCGAGCGCGCGGATCAGGCGCGAACGCTCAATGATCAGGTCGGGTTGCTTGAGGGTTACTTGGGCGGAACGGCCGTCGGTGAAGAGTTCGAAGCGGCGAATTTCATTCAGGATGCTGGAGCGTGCGGCGGAGCTGATCTGATTCTTGAAATAGTCGGTGACAATGAGGGTGCGCTGTGCGGGTTCGGGCGTGGGTTTCGATTCCAGGACGCTGACGCGGCGGCCGCCACGAGCAACGCGCGCGGCGGTGTAGAGCCCGGCTGCCGAGCTTCCGATGACAACGACATCTTCGGTGTCCCCCTTACGGAGGGACTTGAACTTTTCGTCTTCCACCAACTCGCTTAACCCTTGTTTAAGGAGAGTGCTTTAGTTCGTGCCAGCAGGCTAGAACCGTTGCATCACCAGCCAGGCGGCACGGGCAGGCAAGCAAACAGCGAACAAGATTATAACGAATACCCCTGCGCACACCAAACCCGGAGGGAAAAAGAAAGTTCCGGGGAAATCATGGCGATAAGAAGATTCTAAGCGCTTACTTTTCGTTCCTGCTTCTCGTACGGAGCCCGCTCCAGCAGACCGATGGCGAGGAGCATGGCCACGACCACGGCCAGGCCGACAAGCGCAGCGCCCTGGTTGGAAAGATAAGTCACCAGGATGGCGGCACCGCCGCTGAGGGCGCCAATCAGATAAATCGCCAGGACGGCGCCGCGCTGGCCGAGTCCGAGGTTGGCCAAACGATGCGCGGAGTGGTCCTTGCCCGGCGTGGCGAAGGGAAGCAAGCCGCGGCGTGAGCGAGAGATGGTGACCAGTGTGGTGTCAAAGATGGTGGCGCCGAGGATAAGGGCGGGAGCCAGCCAGGTAGCGAGGGAAGAAGCGTGGTCGAGGCGGAGCTTTAGAGCGAGCGTAGCCATCAGGAAGCCGAGAAACATCGCGCCGCCATCCCCCATGAAAATCTTGGCGGGCTTGAAATTCCAGCGCAGGAAGCCTGCAGCGGCACCGAGGATGGAAGCGGCGAGAGTGGTGACGAGAGTCTGGCCGTTGAGATAAGCGAGCATGGCGAAGAAAACGGACGCCATAGCGGCGACTCCGGCGCAGAGGCCGTCCATGTGATCGAGGATGCTGAAGGACGCGGTGATGCCGACGACCCAGACGATGGTGAGAGCGGCGTCCAGCCAATAGCCGAGGCTGCCATGAATAACGAGGCTGAAGACCTGCGCGTGAATGCCGCTGACCAGAAGAATCACGGCAGCGAGAGGCATGCCGGCAAACAGCTTGATCTGGTGATGGAGCCAGCCGCGGTCGTCGAGGAAGCCGACGACGGTGACCAAGGTGGCGCCGCTGACGATGCCGATGACCTGGGCGCGTGCGGCGCCATCGAAAACTATCAGGATGGCCAGCATCACGCCGCCGTAGATGGCGAGACCGCCGAGAAGCGGAATGGGTTTCAGGTGAACTTTACGCGGCCCGGGCAAATCCACCATGCCGACGCGAATGGCCAGCGCCCGGACAGGCACTGTCAGAAGGAGAGATGCTGACGCAGCGATCAAAAAAGCCAGCAGGCCCGCACTCATTGATCCTCATTGCTCGTTCTGAGGAAACTGGCAAGTGGGCTGGTTCGCCAGTAGTTCACAGAGACGTTGCCGGTTTGGGATCCGGCTCCCAAGTGACGCCCATGGAATGACGGTTTAGAGAGAACCGCCGGTGCTGCCCCACGCAGCAGAATTAAGTTAGCGCGAAAAAATGGGAATCGCCAGTTGAAAATTTGGAATTGCGGGGCCTAATGACACTTTAGTGAATAGAGTCGTAACTAGAGTGCAACTAGGGGGAGTTTGGGTCGGTTTGAACGGTTGCCTCGATGATCTTCAGGAGCTTTTGGAGTTCGGAAGTGCGGTTGAATTCCGGCGCGGCGGCAAGGGCTGCTCTGGACATGCCGTTGAGCTCGGCGGGATTTTGGGAGAGGTCACGGACGAGCTGCGCAAAGCGTGCGGGATCGTCGGGGTCGCAGGAGATGGAAAAACCCTTTGCTTCGCCGAGTGAGACGACGTCGCATTCGCGCGGGGCGACGGCGACTATGGGTTTTCCCGCGGCGAGAATGCCGTACATTTTGCTGGGGACGACCACGCCTTCGAGGCCGCGCTTGACCGTGATGAGGTGCGCGTCGGCGGCCGCGAGGACGGAGGAGATTTTGCCGGCTGGGAAGAAGGGCAGGAAGCGGACGTTCGGAAGATTTGCGGCGGCGGCTTCGAGCCGGGCGCGTTGTGCGCCGTCGCCGACGAATACCAGGCCGATGCCGTCGTCGCCGAGCGAGGCCGCGCCAGCGAGCAGGGTGTCCCAGGCACCGTAGAAACCTAGATTGCCGGCATGCAAAAGGACGAAGCGGAAGTTGGCGCGAATCGCGCGGATGACTTCGGGGTCGAGATCAGGGGCAGGCGCCCCGGGATGAGCGATTTCCGCGCCGTCGCGAACCACAACGACTTTGGCGGGATCGATGCCTTTCGCGAGAATGCGGCGGCGCATGTCCTCGCCGAGGACGACAACGCGGGTGGCGCGCCGGAGCGCCCAGCGATGCAGTTTTTCCCAGGCGCGGGCCAGCAGGCCGGGCTGGACGATGGAGCCGCCAACGGCCATGTCGGGATAAAGGTCTCGGATGTTGTAGACGTAGGGCTTGCGTTTCAGAAGGGCGACGAACGCCCCGACAATGCCTTCGAAGGGAGGATCGGTCATGGCGAGGATGACATCGCAGGGAAGAAACAACGCACGCGGCACTGCAAGGAAGACGTAGCTGAGATAGTTGAATACGCGCTTATTCATTTGCGTGCGCGGGTAATCGGAGGAACCGGCGCGAATGATGCGCACGCGGTCGCACTGTTCACTTTGATACAGCCGCCACGGGCGACGCTCAGTGGGATCGTAAGAGGGCCGCCCACAGAGCACGCTGACGTCGTGAGTTTCCGCGAGTGCTATGACAACAGTTTGCGCCATTTTCGCCGTGGCAGAAGTGTCCGGTGGGTAGTAGAGATTCAGCAGCAGAACGCGCACGGGAAGATTGTACAGGGGAAAACGAAGGGGCCGAAACGCTGGAAGCCCTAGGTTTTGGGTTTGGACTTTGTGACCGCAAGCTCCTGGAGATATTCGCTAAGCGATTTGGATAGGGTGACGAAATCCGAGGGAATCATCAAGACGGTGGTGCTGTTGTTTTCGGCCCCTACCTCCGCGACCATCTGCATGCGGCGAAGCTCGAGCGCCGCTGGATTTCCGGCCATCTGAGCGGATGCGGCGGAAAGTTTTTCTGACGCTTCCAGTTCAGCTTCGGCCTTGATGATGCGGGCGCGTTTTTCACGGATCGCTTCCGCCTGCATGGCCATGACCTGCTGCATGGCTTCCGGCAGCTCGACATCCTTCATCTCGAATCGCTCTACTTCAACTCCCCAGCGGGTCGTTGAGCCAGCGATATTCTCGCGGAGAAGGCCGTTAATCTTGTCGCGCTCTTGCAGGACTTCATCGAGGTCATGCTGTCCGATGATGTTGCGAAGGCTGGTCAAGGCAAGTTGATAGACCGCATGAGCGGCGTCCGCCACGGCGATCACCGACTTGGCGGCGTCCGTGATGCGGTACCAAAGAACGGCATTGACCTTTATCGTGACACTGTCGCGAGTGATGGTTTCCTGCTGCTCGGCCGAAACCGTTTTCGTGCGGATATCAATGATGACAGCACGCTCTATGCGAAGAGGAATGATCCAGAATAAGCCGGGGCCGCGCAGGCCACTATAGCGGCCAAGACGGAAAACCACTCCGCGCTGGTACTCCTGAGCGATGCGAAGCCCGGACAGAAGCACCACGAGGATGGCACCGATGATTATGTAGGTTGTCAACGGAACGCCTGTGGGAAAGGGAAATTATTCATAAGCCCGGTCATGCTGCCACCGGCAGCATTGTGTGTCAAGTTGTCACTGAAATAAAACTGTACCGAGGCGCGCGGGTATAAAGAGTTCGATTGCCGGAGGCCGCCCTGTTTGCCGGGACTGGCCTCCGTTTCAACCGGACGGAAAAAGGGCACCGGGGCGGCAAGTTTATCAGTAGATGCCGCCGGTGACGCGGATGACTTCGCCGGTGAGGTACTTGGAGTCGGAGGAAGCCAGGTAGACCGCGGTGGGGGCGATGTCGTCCGCCTGGCCGATGCGGCCGAGGGGCGATTGCGCCTCCACCCATTTGCGGAAATCGCTTTCGGTGAATCCGCCGGACTGAGTGCCTTCGGTTTGGATCATGCCCGGATTGATGGAATTCACACGGATCTTGCGCGGGCCCAGTTCCTTGGCGAGCACGCCGGTGATGGAGTCGACGGCGGCCTTGGTGGCGGTGTAGACGGAACTGTTCGGCGGATTCATGGTGCTGACGCCGGAGCCGATGTTGATGATGCTGCCGCCTTCGGGGCCGATGAGCTTCACGGCTTCCTGAGTGGCCAGCAGCAGGCCAAGGACGTTTAGATTGAAGTGGTCGTGAAAGAGTTTCTCGGTTACACCCTCGAGCGGCGCGAACTGGTAGATGCCGGCGTTGTTCACCAGGATGTTGAGCTTGCCGTAGGCTTTCTTGGTTTCGGCGAAGAGGTGGGTGACGTCGGCGGGCTTGGATACGTCGGCCTGCACGGCGATGGCTTTGCCGCCCTTGGCGGTGATTTCTTTCACGACGCGGTCGGCGCCCTCCTTGCTGGAGGCGTAATTGACGACGACGGAAGCGCCCTCAGCGGCGAGAGCGATGGAGATGGCCGCGCCGATGCCTTTGGAAGCGCCGGTTACGACGGCAACCTGATTCGTAAGCTTTCCCATGATGTTCCTCGATTCCTTAGCGTTTGAGCCCTGAATAGTTAGACAAGCGTCCAAGTAGATGAATTTTGGCAAAGAAGGTTGCGTGCGATTTAGTAAGGCTCCACGCACAGCCGGGCAATTGATTGTATCCCGTTGGAGATTAAAGGCGTTACTTGGCTCGAGGCTTCGAGGGGGAGTTGCGCTATATTGGGTGCTGGCCGCAGAGCCGGCTTATAAGGGAGGAATGGAATCGTGCGCAAACCCTTTTGCAGTTTCGCGTTGAGTACGCTGATTGGCGCGTCGAACCTGTTGGCCGCATTTACCGTTTGTGGGCAACAAGTCCCGGATCAGATTCAGCCGCCGGCCGGTGAACAACTTTTGTTGCAGGTGCATGCGAAGGGGGACCAGGTGTACATCTGCCAGGAGGGCGTTACGCAATTTGCGTGGGCTCTGAAGGCTCCGGATGCGCAGCTGTTTGATAAGGATGGAAAATCTTTTGGAAAGCATTTCGCCGGGCCCTCGTGGGAGGCGAACGACGGCAGCCGGGTAAAGGGCAAGGCGGTTGCGAATGTGGCTTCTCCGGATGCGGATTCGATTCCGTGGCTGCTGGTGAATATTGTGGGCCACGAGGGCAGCGGCGTGCTTTCGCGCGCGACCAGCATTCAACGGATTAATACCAAGGGCGGGAAAGCGCCGGCTTCGGGCTGCGATGCTGGGCATGCCGGGCAGGAATTGCGGGTAGCATATTCGGCGGACTATCTTTTCTACGCGCCGAAATAATCCTTCTTGGAAAATGGAAATTGGAAAATAGAATATGGGTGGCTTCCGATGACGGGGGTCATTGGCGGCTGCGTTGACTCAGATTTCAAGCAACCGTTGTCATCCTGAGCGGAGCGTTGTTTACGCAGCGAAGGATCTCAGCTGACGGGGTTTGCAAGGTTTTAACGATGAGATCCTTCGGCTATGCTCATCGCATAGCCTCAGGATGGCAATGTTTTGGGAGTGAGTGGAAGTTTTCGGCCGCAGAAAACGTTCACTGGCGAGCCGTCGGCGATAAATGCTGAGGCGGGTGCCTGCTTCAACACCTCAGAAAGTTCATCGCCATACAGGTCGCAGGTGTCTCCGGAAAATTCGGCGTGGCTGGCGGTCCAGACTTTCCAGGGGACGTGGGAGACGTGATATTCCACGGTCCCGCCGTTTGGTTGTCGCGAGTATCCCCAATAATGTTCAGTGATAAATTGTTGAAGGCTTCCTTCCACGGGAAGTGAAGGTGTTCCACTTGCGCGCGCCTGAAGCTTGCACCTCTGATTTTCCGTTCCCCACCAGAATTCCACTTCCATTTTTGTTCCATTAGTAAGGACGCGATGAGCCATTGGCCTGCGGACGTAGTTTTCACCGTAAAAAAAGCGCGCGGTGAGGGCGATCGCTTGCTTAGGCACGATTTCTGCGATGAAGACGACGCCGCGGCGAATTTCGCCGCCATCGCGGCGCTTCACGTAGAAGCGGAGATTAATCTCTTCGAATTCGGAGTGGAACGGAATCGGGAGGACGCCGAGGAGCTTTGTGCGGCAGAATCGAAAGCCTACCAGGCTGACGTATGTTTTCCCGAAAGAATCGAGCTCCGTGCCCGCCGGGACGTATTTCTGCAGGATTGCCGGGTCCACTTCATAATTGAGCATCAGGAGGTCGCGCCACTCGGCCGAGAGGAAGATTTTCTCGTGGCGTGGCATCGGCGTTTGTTATGCGGCGATCATCTTGCCGAGGAGCTCTTTTAGGATTTTGGCGGCAACTGTGGCGGTGAGGCCGGTGGGGTCGTGCACGGGATTGAATTCAACAAGGTCGGCTCCGATGATGGGGCCGGGGAGGGCGTGAATGTAGCTGATGGCTTCGCGCGTGGTGAGGCCTCCGGGTTCCCAATGGGAGACGCCGGGGGCGAAGGCGGGATCGAGCGCGTCCATGTCGAAGGAGACGTAGATGGGGCCGGCGAGGTTGAGGTGCGTCGGATCGGGAAGATCTTTTATTTCGAAAATTCTCACGGCGTACTTTTCGGCTTGATCGTTCTGGTGCGTGTTCATGGTGCGGACGCCGATTTGGATGAGGCGGTGGACAAGTTGCTCTTCCATGATTCGCGCGAACGGGCTGGCGTGCGAGTGGGGATTACCTTCGTAGTCCGCGTAAAGATCGGGGTGGGCATCGAAATGGACCAGGGTTATGGCGGGAATGCGTTTGCCGATGGCGCGGAGAATCGGCGCGGTGATGGAGTGGTCGCCGCCGAGGCTGACGGGGCGTTTTCCGTCTTCGATGATTTTTGCGATTGCGTCTTCGATCCGTTGGAAAGCGTCGGGCGATTCCATTACTGCTAAATCGCCGGCGTCTTCGAAGATCCCCGGAGCGCCGAGGTCGACGCGGGTTTCGGTGGTCTTGTTCCAGTGGTCGGAGTGGAATGCTTCGCGGATGAGCGGCGGGGCTTGCGCGGCGCCGCGGAGAAATGAGGAGTTGTGGTCGAGGGGAATGCCGAGAAGGACAGGCGGGCCCCAGGTTGCGAGTTTTGGATTGAAGGGTTTCATGGGCGTGTGATTAGTGTATTGCCGAGGACGAGCGCGTCCATTTGTGTGCGCAGGAAACAGTCTAGCGCTTCTTCGGGGCGGCAGACGATGGGTTCGTTGTCGTTGAAGGAAGTGTTAAGGACGACGGGGACTCCGGTCTGGCGTTCGAATTCTTGGATGAGCGCGTAGAAGCGGGGATTGGCTTCGCGAGTGACAGTTTGCAGGCGGCCGGTGCCGTCGACGTGGGTGGGGGCGGGAATCGCGTCGCGCTTTTCGGGGAGCACGGAATACGCGAGGCTCATGAACGGGGACGGATGGGATTTATCGAACCACTGGCCGGTTTTTTCGGCGAGGATCGAGGGTGCGAAGGGGCGGAAGATTTCTCGGTGCTTGATGCGGCGGTTGAGGATTTCCTTCATTTCGGGGCGGCGCGGATCGGCAACGATGCTGCGGTTGCCGAGGGCGCGGGGGCCCCATTCGGCGCGGCCTTGGTACCATCCGAGGATTTTTCCGTCGGCGATGATGGCGGCGGTGCGGCGGAGGAGTTCTTCTTCGGGAAGTTCCGCGATCGTGTAGCCGCCTTGCGAGACGGTGCTGGCTGCGACTGCAGCGCGAATTTGCTCTGGAGAATAGCCGGGGCCCCAATAGGCGTGATTCATTGTGAAGGAGCGGGGCTGGTCGAGAATCTGGTGCCAGATGTAATAGGCGGCGCCGACGGCGAGTCCGGCATCGCCCGCGGCGGGATGCACGTAGACTTTTTCAAACGGCGTAGCGTCGAAGATTTTTCCATTGGCGACACAGTTGAAGGCGACTCCGCCGGCCAGGCAGACGGCTTTTGCGTTGGTCTTCGCCGCGAGTTTTTTTAGCATGCCCAGATAAACTTCTTCGAGGCGGGCCTGGAGAGTGGAGGCCAGATCGTGATGGCGCTGATCGAGCGGTTCATCGGGCTGGCGCGCTGGCGCACCGAGAAGTCGCGGCATGTTGTCCGAAAACATTTTGCCGAGAATGGGCGTTTGATCGGATTCGGCCCAGGACATTTCCGGGCCGGTCTTGTGATGCGTGAAATAATCGAGGCCGAGTTTGAAGCCGAAATCGCCGCCGTTGCCGCTGAAGCGCAGGATGTCGCGAAAGGGTTCGAGGTAGGCGGGTTGGCCGTAGGCGGCGAGGCCCATCACTTTGTACTCGTCGCCAAATTTCAGGAAGCCGAGATATTGCGTGACCGCGCTGTAGTAGAGGCCGAGCGAATGCGGAAAGGCGATCGCGCCGTCGATGCGCATGCGGTTGCCGGTGCCCAGTCCCCACATGGAGCTGGCGAAGTCGCCGAGGCCGTCGGCGGAAAGCAGGGCGGCGTTTTCGAACGGGGAAACGAAGAAGGTGCTCGCGAGATGCGCCTGGTGGTGCTCCACGCGGTGAAACTTGGATTTGATTTTTGCAGGATCTGCGTCGAAAGCCGCGGCAAGCGCCGTGGGAATCCCAGTGAACTTGGTGAGCACCTTGGCGCGTTCGCGTGCGAACGACGGCATGCGCAGCGCATAGAAAAGTTTCGTCCCGAGGCGGGCGTATGGATTGCGCGGCACTGCCACGTGATCGAGATCGGCCAGGGTGATGCCGGCTTCCTTCAGGCAGTAGCGAATCGCCGCGGCGGGAAAGCCCGCGGCATATTTCACGCGGTTGAAGCGCTCTTCTTCGACGGCGGCAACCAGCTTGCCGTCGCAAACAAGGGCGGCCGAAGCGTTGCCGTGGTACGCATTGATCCCAAGAATGTTCATCTTCGAATCATTCAGTGTACCTAAATTAGGGATTGCGTGTTATCTGTCCGGCACTGCGGATGCAATTCACTTGCTGAGTATCTGACCACCTAGGAGTTACGTTCCAGCGTATCGTTTTCAATCTATCCAGCGAATACAGCCCTCTGGGTTTACATCAATTCCGCTTTGAGCCAGACCTATAAGTAGTGGAGGGACCCAACTGAGCAATGCCCCCTGCGAAAAGGCAACCCATGTATCCCATGGAGGCACATTGTCATTGTCAAAGAAGCCGTTGGACGCGTATCTCGCTGCCCCGTCTGCGAGATTCTCCTCGGGAGCGTAAAGCAATAACTTTCCCGCCCTCACGTCGCTAGATTGCGCTTGGGCGCTGACAAGCACAGACCTTCTCGCTACGACCGAACGGACAATGTCATCTCGGTCGGCGGCAGTCCGAACCTCAGAAAGTGACGAACTTGGGCAAAGGGAGGGTGTACGCAGTTGACCTTCTAGAAGAGCAATCGAACTTAGGTCGGCCCTTCGGTACAACTCCATGCCTTGCCGCCAGGGCTGCGTCTCGGTGTAGTTGCGTCGCAGAACTCTATTCCAAAGCCGATTACGTTGGGTGTAGGCACGATGAATCAATTGGCCCGCCTGCCGCCCCAAAATTCGCCGGCGTTTTACGTCTTCCGTTTCCTCAACGCTGGCAACAATTTGTTGGTTCCCACACCACGCAAATGTTTCCGCAAGAGACTGGCGCAGAGTCTCGTTTCCTAGGTCGAGCGTGACGTCCATCCCACAAGTATATTCCAGGGTCTCGTTGAATCGTCAGCCGGGCGCAGGATAGCTCCCAAACAAACGCGAACTCAGGAAACTGAACCAGCGTCTGTTATTCCAACGACCTAGAGATTCAAAATAAGTGGTGGCGGCACCATTCGTTTAGGACGTAGAGGGACCAGGGGCGGGACCAGGTGGTGCGGGCGTGGAGGAAATTGTCCCAGACCATTTGGACGCCGGCGGAGTGGAGATGGGGCGCTAGTGCTGGCGCCAGGTTGGAAAAGCTTTCTTCCAGGCGGGGGCGGAGGGTGGTGCGCATCCAGTTTTCCCAGGGGAGGGTGAAGGTGCGTTTTTTCTGTTGCAGGATTTCGGCGGGGAGCAGGTCTTCTAGCGCGGCGCGGAGGAGGGCTTTGGGAGTTTCGGGGCGGACGCGGGCTTCGTCGGGGAGAGCGCACATGAATTCGACGAGCGGCGTG
>Ga0210393_10001004_pt1 | contig 24371 bp, 12 predicted proteins | sample IncBWC27OmetaG_FD_160068 | JGI IMG/M metagenome (GOLD analysis project Ga0210393, IMG submission 160068) | Forest soil microbial communities from Barre Woods Harvard Forest LTER site, Petersham, Massachusetts, United States - Inc-BW-C-27-O ... | reverse complement strand
ACATCATGCCGGGGAACGTGAACACGCTCTACAGCGATCGGCACAACATCCGCGAAGAGCTGCGCCTCGCCGATCTCGTGATCGGCGCCGTACTGATTCCTGGGGCCCGCGCTCCCAAGCTGGTGCGGCGCGAGGATCTGACCGTCATGAAGCCGGGGGCGGTGATTATCGACGTGGCCATCGATCAAGGGGGTTGCCTGGAGACGTCACGCCCCACGACGCACTCCAAGCCGACCTACATCGTCGACGGGATCGTGCACTACTGCGTCACGAATATGCCCGGCGCGGTGGGCCGCACCAGCACCTACGCACTGTGCAACGTTACGTTTCCCTATGCTCTGCGGATCGCCAATCGCGGCTTGCGCGAAGCGTGCGCCGCCGACCCGGGCCTGGCGGAGGCCGTCAACGCGCACGAGGGTCGCGTGACGAATCGCCCCGTCGCCGACACGTTCGGCCTTCCCTTCACGCCGATCGACTCGATCCTGTCGGCCTGACGTAGAACCGCTGCCGCGCGCCGTTACTTGGTCTTCGCGGCCGCCTCGGCGGTCGAAGACTCCTCCTTGAGCGAGGTTGGCAGCTCGACCGTCACGGTGTCTTTCGGCTTGTCCTGCTCGACGATTTTGCCGACTTGGATTGCCTTCACCGTGCGGTCGAAAATCGAGTCCGCCGGCCCGATAAAGAACAGGGTTGCTCCTTCGAGTTCGAGCGGCCCGCGGAAGGTGGCCGGCGAAAGCGTGCGCATGCTCTTGGTCAGCTCGGCGTAGGTCGGTTCGTCGAAGGAGTGCAAACCTTTGACAATGACCATCGCCGTGTTCGCTTTGCGCTCCAACGACATCATCTGAGTGGCCGTTCGTGTACGCGGCTTGGCGCGGAGCTGTCCACCCTTTTGGAGCGCGAAGGGCAAGAATTGTCCGCCCATCACTTCTTGGAAGTCGGCGGATGTCTTGGCGGCCTGCAGGTTGTCGAGGATCTTGCCGAGGCGGGCCATGTCCTTCAAGTAGTTCGCCTTCCATTCGACCAACTGGTAGGGCCGAAACGGCTGCGTATAGGCCATCAACAGCCCGCCGGCGAAACCGGCGCCCATCTCGAGCTGCGGGCTCGTCCAGCGTCCGTCGATGATCGCCAGGCTCAACGAAATTGGTTTGGCTTTCGGATCGGGCCGCGCGATCATCACCTTTGCCGCCGTGTCGGATTCCTTTTCGACCGACACCTTGAGCGTGTCGATCATGGCCAGCGGATCGGGCTTAAATGTTTTGGTGAGGGCCCGGACTTCGGCCAACACCTTGGCGCCCGTCCCCTCGAAAAACGCATGGCCCTTGAATTCCTTCATCTTGTTCTGATCGACCAGCTCGCTATCGACCACTGTTCTGAGCAACTTGGCCAAGGGGTCGTAACTCGCCTGAACCTGGTCGAGCTTGGGGAGTTGTTTCCCCGATTTCCAGAGCGGGCTCGCGAGGATGAATTCCTTCTTCGTTTCCAGCAACGTGGCGAGCTTCTTGAGATTTGCGACCGTGTGTTGCCAAACCTCCGGGTCGACTTCAGCGGCCGAACCGCTGATGGACGAGTTGACGCTGCGTTGTCCCGACTCGGGAATCGCGTCCCACGCGGCGAGCGGCTTCGACGCTTTGAGTCCGTCGACGATCACCTTGACCGCTGCGTCCGGCGTTTGCGGGACGTCGGGCTTGAGCGTGGGAGCGGCCGGCGCGACGGCGGCTGCCTCAGGAGTCGCTGTCGGCGCCGCTGATTCGGTCGAACAGCCCTGGGCCAAACCAACGATCACCACCGAGAACAAACACATCCAGCGCGGAAAGCGAGACATTTCGGTCACTCCAAGATGGGAGGGTCGAGCCCGATGCGCCTGGCAAACAGACCGACCTCGCTCGCGGAAGAACCCGCGAAGGACCAGGAAGGGGCCTTTCGGCCGTTGCCGCCAGGGTGAAGCACCGCAACGAACGGGCGCCATATTAGCCAGACGGCGTCACGTTTTCCTCTGTGTCGTTGTTTTTGTGTGCAAAAAACCGCACCGCTGCGGCTCCTTCGTCTCGGGATCGAAGGCACAGCCGCTGACACAAATTCCTGGCGGCAAAGCTTTCTAAGCACAAGGCTTCTTGACGCCCCAGTCCGGTCACTTTAGACTGCAAATTCGCATTTTTTGATACAAATCCTTAACGGTATTAATTTTTTTAATAGTCGTATCCAGCTATGCACTTACGCAACGTGGAAATCTTCTGCGACGTCGTGACGCACGGCAGTTTTTCGAAGGCCGCGATTGAGAACGAAGTGTCTCAATCTTCCGCGAGTCAGGCGGTGCACATGCTCGAGAAGCGACTCGGGTGCCGACTGATTGACCGCTCGAAGCGGCCTTTCGAACTGACCGCCGCCGGGCAGATTTACTACGACGGGTGCCGCAAGATTCTGGAATCGTTTCGACACGTCGAAGATCGCGTCCAACAGATGCGAAACAAAGTCATTGGGCGAGTGCGGATGGCGGCCATCTATTCGGTCGGACTGCTGCAGATGGATACGTACGCGAAGCGTTACAAGACGCAGTTTCCCGATGTCGTGCTGCAGCTCGACTATCTGCATCCGGACAAGGTTTATTCTCGCGTGCTCAATGACGAATCGGATTTGGGGATCGTGTCGTTCCCTCGGGCGGGGAACGAGATCGCCTCCATTCCCTGGCAGAACCAAGAGATGGTGTTGGTTGTGCCGCGCGGGCATCGGCACGCGGCGCGGAAGTCGGTAGCGGTCGCCGATTTGGACGGCGAATCCTTTGTCGGCTTCACCTCGGAGCTGACGATTCGTCGGCAGATCGATCGCTGGTTCAAACACGCGGCGATATCGGTCGACTTCGTCCACCTTTTCGACAACGTCGAAAACATCAAGCGGGCCGTCGAGATTGGTTCCGGAGTTGCCCTGCTGCCGGCGCCGACTGTGCGTCGCGAAGCGGAAACCGGATCGCTGTTCGCTGTCCATATTGACGGTGCCCCATGGCACCGACCGTTGGGAATTATTCATCGGCGCAACCGGACTTTGACGAACCCGGCACGCAAGCTCGTCGAGCTGCTCCGGGAAAGTCCTGCGCTGATCGTCAGTCACGGAAGTGTGAGAGCATGAAGTCCCACGCCGAGCGCTCGGCTAATCCCGTCCCCGAAAATGATTCCTCTTCGCGTCCCAGGAGTGATCTCTCCAGCCGAAGGCCGGATTGCGCGCCGCAAAGTGTCACCGCGCGCCCGCTCTACGGGATGCCCCCCAAGCAGGGCCTCTACGACCCGCAGTATGAACATGACAGTTGCGGCGTCGGGTTCGTGGCGAACATCAAGGGCGTTCGCTCCCGCCAAATCATCGACGACGCCGATCGAATTCTGAGGCATTTGATCCATCGCGGAGCCACGGGCTGTGAGGCGAACACGGGCGACGGAGCCGGAATGCTCACCGGCCTGCCGCACGAACTCTTGCGCAAGCTGGCCAACTCGGATCTGGGCGTCGAGCTGCCCGAACCTGGGTACTACGGAGTCGGAAACGTCTTTCTGCCCCGAAGCAGCCGCGAACGTCGGACGTGTAAAGAAACGGTCAACCGCCTGATCGCCGAACAAGGGCAACAACTCTTGGGCTGGCGGCCGTTACCGACCCGGGCTGACGGCGCCGACATCGGTCCGTCGGCTCGTGCGGCCGAACCGGTGATGGAGCAACTTTACATCGGTGCTGCGCCGGGCCTCGACCCACAGGCGTTTGATCGCCAGTTGTTCGTGATCCGCAAGCGAGCCAGTCGCATCCTGCGGACGAGCGACCTCGAACAGGCGTTGATGTTTTTCATCTGCAGCCTTTCTTCGAATGTCATCGTCTACAAAGGGATGCTCACCGCTCGGCAGCTCGTTCCTTACTATCCCGACCTGCAGGAGGCCGACTATCGCAGTCACTTGGCGATGGTCCACTCGCGGTTTTCGACCAACACCTTCCCCAGTTGGGACCGAGCCCATCCCAACCGCTACATGGCCCACAACGGCGAGATCAACACGCTGCGCGGCAACCGGAATTGGATGTTTGCGAGGCAAGGCATGATGAGCAGCCCGCTATTCGGGGCCGATCTGGAAAAAGTGTTCCCCGTCAGTGAGCCGCACAGCTCCGACTCGGGCAATTTCGACAACGCGCTCGAGCTGTTGCTGCACGCCGGCCGCAGCCTGCCGGAAGCCGTGATGATGATGGTCCCCGAGGCGTGGCAAAACCATCCGACCATGCCCGAGGAAAAGCGTGCTTTTTACGAGTTTCACTCGGCCCTGCAAGAGCCCTGGGATGGGCCGGCGTCGATCTCGTTTACCGACGGTCGCTACATCGGCGCCGTCCTCGACCGCAACGGCCTGCGTCCCAGCCGCTATTACATCACCAAAGACGACAAAGTGGTGATGGCCAGCGAAGTCGGCGTGCTCGATATCGATCCCAGCGACGTGAAGTTCAAGGGCCGGCTGCAGCCCGGCCGCATGTTCCTCGTCGATTTCGAGAAGGGCCGGATCGTCGACGACGAAGAACTGAAACTCGAAGTCGCGACGCGTCGGCCATACGGCGAATGGCTGCGTCGCCAGCGCGTAGTGCTCGACGACCTGGCCCCGGCGCCCGTCCCCGCGCACTACTCGCCCGCAGAGCTGCTGGCGCGGATGCAGGCCTTCGGCTACACGACGGAAACGATGAGCTTTATGCTCATTCCCCTGCTCCACGAAAAGAAGGATCCGATCGGTTCGATGGGCAACGACGCGGCGCTCGAGTGTCTGAGCGATCAGCCGCGGATGCTCTACGACTACTTCAAACAACTCTTCGCGCAGGTCACCAATCCGGCGATCGACTCGATCCGTGAAGAAATCATCATGTCGCTGGAGTGTTACATCGGTCCGGAAGGCAACTTGCTCGAGACGACCGAGCGCCAGTGCCATCGCCTGCTCGTGCCCCACCCGGTCCTGACGAACGAAGAGCTGGCCAGTCTGCGGCAGCTCAATCACCGGGGGTGGAAGACCAAGACGATCGACATCACCTATCCGCGAAGCGAAGGAACCGCGGGGCTCGAGCCGGCGCTTGATCGGATCTGCCAGGAGGCGTCACAGGCAATCGCCGACTCGTACAGTCTGATTGTTCTTTCCGATCGGAACTGTTCCAAAGACCGCGTTCCCGTGAGCAGTCTGCTCGCATGCGGAGCCGTGCATCATCATCTCGTCCGCAACGAGGAGCGGACGCAGATCGGCCTGGTGTTGGAGACCGGCGAAGCCCGCGAGGTACACCACCACTGCCTGCTCGCGGGCTACGGCGCCGACGCGATCAATCCCTACCTGGCGTTCGAAGCGCTCTATCAAGCGCGAGAGGACGGAACCCTCGAACCCGAATACACCGACGAAGTGATCGTCTCCTCCTACCGAAAGGGAGTTGCCAAGGGTTTGCTCAAAGTGATGGGCAAGATGGGCATTTCCACTCACCAGAGTTACAAGGGGGCCCAAATCTTCGAGGCCGTCGGCGTGGATGAAGACGTGATCGAGCGGTGCTTCTCGGGCACCGCCAGCCGAATTCGCGGCGTCAACTTCGCGATTCTGGCCGACGAAACGATCCGTCGCCACGAACTCGGTTACCCCACGCGCGACCAGGTGCGGCTCAACGTGCTTCCCAATCCGGGGCTGTACCAATGGCGCAAGAGCGGTGAGAAGCACGCTTGGAACCCGCATACGATCGCCGAAATCCAGCAAGCGGCCCGCGCGGGCGACCAGACCGCGTACGACCGCTACTCGCGACTGATCAACGAGACCACGACCCGCGAATGTCATCTTCGCGGATTGTTGCGGTTTAAACCTGCGACGCCCGTGCCGCTCGAAGAGGTCGAACCGGCGGCCTCGATCGTGCGGCGATTCTGCACCGGCGCGATGAGCTTCGGCTCAATCTCGGCCGAAGCGCACGAGACGATCGCGGTGGCCATGAATCGACTCGGCGGGAAGAGCAACACGGGCGAAGGCGGCGAGGATTACGCGCGCTTCAAGCAACTGTCCAACGGAGACTCGAAACGCTCGGCCATCAAGCAGGTGGCGTCCGGCCGTTTCGGTGTGACGAGCTGGTATCTCACCAACGCCGACGAGCTGCAGATCAAGATCTCTCAGGGTGCCAAGCCTGGCGAAGGGGGCGAGCTGCCCGGCAAAAAGGTCGACCGAGTGATCGCCGCCGTGCGGCATTCGACGCCCGGCGTGGGGCTGATCAGTCCGCCGCCGCATCACGATATTTATTCGATCGAGGACCTGGCCCAACTGATTTTCGACCTCAAGAACGCCAACCCGTCGGCACGCATCAGCGTCAAGCTGGTGTCTGAAGTGGGCGTCGGGACGATTGCAGCGGGCGTCGCTAAGGGCCACGCGGACAACATTCTCATTTCTGGCGACAGTGGAGGAACGGGCGCCTCGCCACTCACGAGCATCAAGCACGCGGGACTTCCGTGGGAATTGGGAATCGCCGAGACGCACCAGACGCTGGTGCTGAACGACCTGCGCAGCCGGGTGCGGCTACAGACCGACGGCCAGTTGAAGACCGGTCGCGACGTGGTCATGGCCTGCATGCTGGGGGCCGAAGAGTTCGGATTTTCGACCGCCCCGCTGATTGCGCTGGGCTGCATCATGATGCGCAAGTGCCACCTCAACACCTGCCCGGTTGGCATTGCGACACAAGACCCCGAGCTGCGGAAGAAATTCACGGGCCAGCCCGAACATGTCGTCAACTATTTCTTCCTGGTAGCGGAAGAGTGCCGGCGGCTGATGGCCGAACTGGGCTTCCGCTCGATCGTGGAAATGGTCGGCCGTTCTGACCGGCTCGAAATGGACGACGCCATCGATCACTGGAAGGCCCGCGGCCTCGATCTGACGCCCGTGCTGACGCCGGCCACGAAGCCGCGACCCGACACCCAGGTTTACTGCACCAAGTCGCAGAACCACGGCCTCGAAGAGGTGCTCGACAACGAACTCATCGAACGTTTTTGGGCCTCGGTCACCGAGGGGATCCCCAACCGCGTCGAGATGCGAATCGAAAACATCGATCGCGCCTTCGGCACCATGTTGAGCAACCGCGTCTCCAGGAATTGGGGACCTGACGGTCTGCCGGACGGCACGATCCACATCAAGGCCACGGGTTCGGCTGGCCAAAGTCTGGGCGCGTGGCTGGCGCACGGCGTCACAATCGAGCTGGAAGGAGACGCCAACGACTACGTCGGCAAGGGATTGTCGGGAGGACGCATTATCGTCTATCCGCCCAAGTCGGCCACCTTCTGTGCCGAGGAAAACATCGTCATCGGCAACGTCGCGCTGTACGGCGCGATTCATGGCGAAGCCTATTTCCGCGGTCAGGCCGCCGAGCGGTTCTGCGTGCGAAATTCGGGAGCGCTGGCGGTCGTCGAAGGAGTCGGCGACCATGGTTGCGAATATATGACCGGCGGTTGCGCTGTAATCCTGGGACCGACCGGACGGAATTTCGCCGCGGGAATGTCGGGCGGAATCGCGTATGTCTACGACCCCGACAATGAGCTGCTGCTCAATTGCAACATGGAGATGGTGGAACTCGAGCCGGTCTGTGAGCCGAAGGATGTCGAGGAGCTCCAGCGCCTGATCGACAATCACCGCGAATACACCGGCTCCGAAGTCGCCACCCGGCTGCTTGCCGACTGGGAAAGCTGCCTCGCCCTGTTCAAGAAAGTCATGCCGATCGACTACAAGCACGCCCTGCAAGGCCTCGCCGAGGGGCGTGCCGGGGCGCATGCCGACGAGAACGGCGCATCGTCCAATTCTCAGCACCCCGCCGCCGTGGCGGCGTCACAGGCGCAGGTTTAGAGCCGACGCAGGTTTAGAGCCGACACACGGTCCCCCGAGCACCGACCCCTCGCTAGAGCATTACCGACCAAGATCAACTTTAAGCACAGAACCGAGCACCGTACGGATGGGAAAGCCGACCGGCTTCACCGAATTCTCGCGCCAGCTGCCGCAGGATCGCGATCCTGCGCTGCGCGTTCTCGATTGGAACGAGTTCCACGAACACCTCAGCCCGGGCGAGTTGCGCGATCAGGGTGCGCGCTGCATGGATTGCGGCGTCCCGTTTTGCCACACGGGCGACTTGATGGCCAACATGGCGGCCGGTTGCCCCGTCAACAACCTGATCCCCGAGTGGAACGATCTGGTTTATCGCGATCACTGGCGAGAGGCGCTCGACCGGCTGCACAAAACCAACAACTTCCCCGAGTTCACCGGGCGCGTTTGTCCCGCTCCGTGCGAAGGTTCCTGCGTGCTCGGCATCATCGAGCCGCCCGTGACGATCAAATCGATCGAGTGCGCGATCATCGACCGCGGATTTGAGGAAGGCTGGGTCACAGCGCAACCACCCCAGACGCGAACGGGAAAAACGGTCGCCGTCGTCGGCTCCGGGCCGGCGGGATTGGCAGCCGCCGCCCAACTCAACAGTGCCGGCCACAAAGTGACAGTTTTCGAGCGGGCCGACCGCATCGGCGGACTGCTGATGTACGGCATCCCGAACATGAAGCTCGACAAATCGATCGTCGAGCGCCGCGTGAAGCTCTTGTCCGAAGAGGGGATCGAGTTTCTGGCAGGCAAGGAGGTCGGTCGCGATCCGACGGGCGAACAACTGCTGGCGGCCTTTGACGCGGTCGTCCTGTGCACGGGAGCGACGCGGCCACGCGATTTGCAGATTCCCGGGCGCGAGCTGAAGGGCATCCATTTCGCGATGGAGTTTCTCCACCGCAATACCAAGAGCCTGCTCGATTCGGGCCTTCGCGACGGGCACGCGCTCAGCGCCAAAGACAAACGCGTGATCGTGATCGGCGGCGGCGACACCGGCACCGATTGCATCGGCACGTCGATGCGGCACGGTTGCCGCAACCTGGTCAACTTCGAGATCGTGCCGATGCCGCCCGAAGCGCGGGCCGCAAACAATCCCTGGCCGCAGTGGCCGCGAATTTTCCGCGTCGACTACGGACATGCCGAGGCGGCCGCCAGGTTCGGCCGCGATCCGCGCGAGTTTGCGATTTCGACGGTGGAGTTTCAGTCAGACGGCGCGGGCAACGTCCACGCGCTAAAGGCGGTGCGCGTCGACTGGTCCAAGCCTGCCGGCAAGGCTCCCTTCAGCCTGGTCGAGGGCTCCGAAGAGTTCTTTGAATGCGACCTGGTGCTGTTGGCACTCGGCTTCTTGGGCCCCGAGACGGCTGCCTCGGAGCAACTGGGAGTCGTGCTCGACGAGCGGGCCAATTACAAAGCCCTCTACGGCAAGTTTCGCACGAACGTGGAACAGGTGTTTGCCGCCGGAGACTGCCGCCGCGGCCAGAGCCTGATCGTCTGGGCCATCAATGAGGGTCGCGGCGCGGCGCGCGAATGCGATCGCTTCCTGATGGGCTCGACCGATCTTCCCTAAGCCAAGGTCGGATGAGCCGCAGTCTCACTCGCGCAAAAAAAGGCGATCGCGCGCCTCATCAGCCTACACGATCGCTTTTCAGTCGAGATTGGTAATTCTGCGGCGGAGCAGCGCCTTAACGCATCTGTGGCCTACAGCCACTGGCCGTTGAAATTGATCTTGCAGTTCTTGAGCTTGCTCTTGAGCTTCCGAGCACCCGCTTCGGTGACGGAAGTTTGCGAGAGCGTGAGCGCTTCGAGCGACTTCAATTTGGCGAAGTATGGCAAGGACCGGTCGCTGATCAGCTTGTTATTTTGGAAGTAAAGCTGCTTGAGCTTCCTGACTCTGGGGATGGCCGCCATCGCATCGTCGCTGAGCGCGTCGTTTTCATGCACGGAAAGGGCTTCGAGGTTCTTGAGCGGCGGCATCGCGTTTTCGAAGACCTCATTGGTGACGTTGGCCTTCCCCACGTCGAGCACCACGAGCGATTTCAGATGTGAGATCCCTTCGTAGGCCTCGATCCCCATATACGGGTTGTCGTAAAGGGACAATTGGCGAAGCTTCTGCAGGCCCTTCTCGTGCATGATCAGTTCCTTCAGTCCCCGACCGCGCACCCCCAGCATCTTCGACATTCCCAAATACTCCAGCTCCGTAAAGGGCTTGAGATACTTCAGCCCGTCGTCGCCCACGTGGCTGGCGGTCAGGTCCAGGCTCTTCAAATTCACCAGCGGCGCCAGTGTCTCCAGCTGCTCGTTCGTGAATTGCGAAACCATGGCCAACGACAAAGTTTCGAGCTGGGTCATCTTGGCTATTTCGGCGATACCTGCCGGCGAGAACTTCGTCTGATCGACATGCAGCTCGATCAGTTGTTTCATTTGCGTCAGATTGGCAATGGCCGCATCGCTGTTCTTGTCTTTTTGAGCGCCGCGCCACATCCAGAGGGCCGTCACGTTCTTCATTTTCGCCACGTTGGCCAGACCCGCGCTCGAGTAATTGAGTGTGTTGATGTTGAGCTTTTCGACGTGGTCAAACTTGGGCAGCACGGCCAGCCCGGCGTCGTCGACCGTGCTTCCCTGCAGTTCCAAGACGGTGATCTGGTCGCGGGCTTCGGGCAGTTCGGCCAATTCCGTCAGCTGTGCGTTGGTCCGCCGGAAAACGGGAGTGCCGTTGAATTGGGCGAGTGCTTCCTGAGCGGTCTTTTTCGGCGCCTCGACCACCTTCGGGGCGGCTTGCGGAGTCACGGGAGCCGCGGCTGGCTTGGCGACCGGCTGCGCCGGCGCTGGCGGAGCCTCTTTTTTGCCGCTGATTAGTTCGCTGAATTTCGGCGGCTTCTCACATCCGACAAGCCCGAACAGCGCCGCAGCAACCAAAGTCGCAACGACGGTCTGCATAAAACTCGTTGAACCCGGTCGCTTGCCGTCCGGCTTCCGCCGCGCAAGCTCTGCACGTGATCTGGTGGCCATGATCGAAAGAACTCCTTCGTGACAAGACGCCGTCAAATAATCGCCACGGATACGAACGATCGCGGCGTGAAAATAGCGGATGAAGGCGCTTCCATCGCTGATGCCGAGCGGGCGGGCCGAGCGGCAGCGGCTTCATCATATCGGCGATTTTTCGCCGACGCAAAGACTTTGTCCGCACTGCCACAAAGCGGACAGAACGCGATCGGCACCTGCGCTTGCGGCTACCCGTCGAGGCCTTTGAGCATGCCCGTGCTGTCGCCAATTTGGGGCGTCGCCGCACCCATGCGATCGAGCATCGCCACGAACAAATTGTTGAGCGGCGTTTCCTTCGGCGCTTTTAAGTGACGTCCGGGAAGGATGCTGCCGCCCGCGCGCCCGGCGAGCAAAATCGGCAGGTCGTGATGCGAGTGCGCGTTGCCGTCTTTGATGCCGCTGCCGTAGAGCACCATCGAGTTATTCAACAGCGTGCCGTCCCCTTCGCGAATCGAGCGCAGCTTGGAGACAAAGGCCGCGTAGTGTCCGACCAGGTAGCGGTCGATCTTCTTGATCTGGGCGATCAGTTCCGGGTTGTCGCGATGATGCGACAACGCATGGTGACCATCTTTGGCGCCCACCATGGAGTAGCCACGGTTGCTCCCTTCGTTGGCGAACATGAACGTGGCGACGCGCGTCATGTCGGTCTGGAAAGCGACCGCCAGCAGATCGAACATCAGCCCGACGTGCTTGGCGAAGTCATCCGGGATGCCGATCGGCTCGGTCGCGCCCGCCGGCCGCCGCGCTGCGGCTTGCCCGGCCAGTTCGATCCGCGTTTCGAGTTCGCGAATGCCGCTGGTGTACTCGTCCATCTTGCGGCGATCGGCGAGACCCAATTTCTTGTTCAACCGGTCGGAGTCATCGCGGACGACGTCGAGAATGCTCTTGCGCAGCAAGTTGCGCCGCTCGCGCTCTTGCGGCGCGACGTGACCGCTGCCAAACATCCGCTCGAAGACCAGCTTGGGATTGATCTCCTTGGCCATCGGCGTTGTCGGCGTTCTCCAGGAGATACACGACGAGTACGCGCAGCTATAGCCCGAATCGCAATTCCCCGCGGTCGCGCCGTGCTCGATCCCCAGCTCCAAAGACGGCAGCGGCGTGCGGCGGCCGATCTTCGCCGCAGCGATCTGGTCGACGGAAACTCCAACCCGAATGTTGGCTCCGGACGTCTTATAAGGATGAGCGCCGGTGAGGAAGGCAGAGGCCGAGCGGGCGTGATCCCCTGCCCCGTCGCCCAGAGCTTCGGCACGGTGCTGCGACAGGCCGCTCAGCACGAGCACTTCGTTCTTGACTGCGGCCAGCGGCTCCAGCGTGGGAGAGAGCGTGTAGTTTGCGCCCACGCCTTTTGGCTCCCAGGCCGAGGGAATCACTCCGTTCGCGGTGAACAAGAAGGCCATTCGCACGGGCGGCTTGCCCGCAGCGGCGGCCGCGCCGGCGACCGAGCGAGGCAACATGGCCTCGAGCCAGGGCAACGCCAGCGTCGCGCCGGCCCCGCGCAAGAACGTGCGGCGAGGCAACGGGCCCTTGGCTAGCGATCCCAACGGCCCGAATCCGGCGGCCTGTGAACTGCTATTGGTCATTTCGGTTCGAGCCTCCGCGCCGCAAGAGAAAGGGATCGCTTCGCACAATCTCGGTAACTAGGGCCGAAAAACGGTCGTCGCCGCGACGCGCGCCCTCCACGATTCGCTCGAGTGCGCAGCGATCATAATACTCCACTCCGCGCCCCAACGCATACGCCAACAGCGTCTCAGCAAAGTGCCGGCGGAACGCATCCTGCCGTTTCGACAAGACGCCAATCAGTTCGACCGGTCCCCGAAACGACTGTCCACCGGGAAGGCTGCCGCTGGCGTCGATCGGGTGATTCTTTTCCTTCTCGCGCCATCGACCGATTCCGTCGAAATTCTCCAGTCCGAGTCCCAGGGGATCCATGATTTTGTGGCAAATCGCGCACGAGGCGCTCTTGCGATGCAGGGCCAATTGATCCCGCAAAGAGGCGCGGGGGTTCGACTTCTGCGTCTCGGAGAGTTCAGGCACATTGGCCGGCGGCGGAGGGGGAGCCTCCCCTAAAAAAGTGTCGAGGATCCACTTGCCGCGTTTGACCGGGGAAGTTCGCGTCCGCTGTGAAGTCAGGGTGAGAATGCTCGCCTGCGTCAGCACACCGGCCCGAGGCGAACCTTCCAAGGAAACCTCGCGAAACTGGTCGCCCGTGATCCCTTTGATGTTGTAGAAATCAGCCAACCGCTCATTGAGAAACGTGTACTTCCCGTTGAGCAAATCGAGCACGTGACGATCGTCGCGGACGAGGCTCTGAAAAAACAGCTCGGTCTCGCGGCGCATGTCCTTGCGCAAGTCGTTGTCGAACGTCTTGAACACGCGCGTGTTGGGACTCGCCAAATCCAAAAGCCCGAGGTTCAGCCATTGAGCTGCGAAGTTGGCAACCAGCGCCTGCGACCTTGCGTCTTTCAACATGCGACGGACTTGGGCCGCCAACACGTCGGTCCGCTTGAGCGTTCCGTCGCCCGCCAAACGAAACAACTCTTCGTCCGGCATGCTGCTCCAGAGGAAGTACGACAGCCGCGAAGCCAGCTCGAAGGCACCGATCGGCGTCGGGTCGTTCCCCTCGGTCGCAGCGCCCGGTTGTTCGACGCGAAACAGAAAGTGCGGCGACACCAGGACCGCCGTGATGCCGGTCTGAATGGCGCGGTCGAGCGGACCATCGGGCGCCGACGCAATTGCCAGGTCGACGTACGGCTTGATCTCAGCCGGCTCGACTGGCCGACGAAAGGCCCGCGTTGCAAAACGGGTCAGGATGCGAGCCGCGCATTGAGCCGGCGATTGATCTGCTCCGGGAGCGCAAGACAGGATCCGCTTGCGCGTCTCGAGCGACGCGAAGCTCGGATCTCGCGAATCGATGGCAAAAGGTCCTTCAAGCTCGAACCGCTCAATCTCGATCTCGCGCGCGAGTCGCGGACGATCCGCTTTCTTCGCGGCTTTACCTCTAAGTGCAGCCTGGGGCAATGCCGGCGGCGACGGCGGCTCGGCAGGCGGGTTTGTAAACGAGGCCACGAACTTGTGCGTGCCGTTCGATAGGTGCAGTCGTAATTCGTAATGGCCAATGACGGCTTCGCCCGACAATTCAAAGACCTGCCGCGCTGCGCCATCGACTCGCACCTCGAGCCGGGCTCGTTCATTTCCGAGTTGCCGCGCCATCGCGACGACTCGCAGGACGTAGTCGCCGGTCATGGGGCAACGAAATGTTCCGTCGACCGCACCAACCGACGGCAGCAAGAAGTGCTTCTCCCGTGCGTACTTCTTGCGAGTCAACTGGGTCGCCCCCTCGAGCGTCATTTTGCGGTTGTCGAGACGATTGAGAGGCGGGTTTTTCAGGTCAACGCCGTACAGGGCCACCGACGAAATGCGTTCGGCGGCGGACAAATAGCGTTCCATCAAGAGGGGTGAGATCGACAGCACTTCTCCCTGGTTGTCGAACCCGTTCCCGACGTCGTCCGAGGGGAAGTCGTCGGCCGGTCGAAACTTGACGCCAGCCAGATCGCGAATCGTATTGTTGTACTCAGCCCGGTTGAGCCGGCGGACAGTGACATGGCCCGGATCGCGAACTTTGCTGCAATCGTCGTCGAAGACGGACTGGTTGACCCAGCGGAGGACGTCCGCGATCTCTGGCTCGGTGGGACGCGTCGGATGGTCGGCCGGCGGCATCGCCGTCGTTTCGAGCATTTTGCGGGCTTTGTCCCACGTCTTGCGGGCGGCAACTGCCGTCGAAAAATCTGCCAGCGTCTCGAAGTTCACGGCACCGTTCGTGGTGTCGTTGCCATGACACTCGATGCAATATTTCCGTACGAAGGGCCGCACCGTGTCGCGATAGGTTTTCGCCGAGCCGTTCGCCGTCTCTGGCTTGGCAGCGGTGGAAGCGACCGGGGCGGGCGTCGGTTTCTGCTGGTGCTTCTCGTCCGCACGAACCGGCGTTTCCCAGGCAGCCAAAAGGAAGATGACGGCGATCGCTAAGCGGTGGCCCGCACAGACAAACGACCGACCCCTGCCTTGGAGGCTTGCGCAAACCGACGAGCGGATGCGACTCGCGAAAAGGCGGGTGGCGGTCAAATCGCACCTTCCAGGAAGCTGGCGTCAATCCGTGTGGAGCTACGGGCGAGATCGCGGCGGGGCTAAGCAGGCGGCTAAGCGTATTCTTATGCGTGGACCACCCTTAGGACAAGCTTACCTTCCATTTTACCCGGTCCGAGATCCGTTTGTCGGCCCCGTGCGTTGGCGTTTCGGCGGGCCTTTTAGGCAGCCGCGGCGGCCCCCGTCGCCCCGGAGCCGGCTGGACGGCGGCGAAGGTAAGCAATTTTCCAGGAAAACCGTTAAACAAAAGGCCACGGCGAACCGCTCTTACAGGGCGGGTTCTACTGGTGCGATGTTTGGCTTCGCGTCGAAGGGGAGTCGGGTCATGAAGCGGTCGTTTGCCTCGCTGAAGGTGATCGTTCCTTTGGTGCTCGTGCTGCCCTTCGCCTACCGCGGGGTCACGTGGCTAACACGCTCTACGCCGCAACCCCACTACGACGCGACCGCGTCGCAAGCCGGCCGCGAACTCTTCGTCCACGAGTGGACTCCCGGCGACCCGCTGGCTGCTGCGGGGGACGGACTGGGCCCGGTCTTCAACGCCAAATCGTGTGCTGAGTGTCACAAGCAAGGTGGCCTGGGCGGCGGCGGGCCGCTCGAGAACAACGTCACCACCTTCACTCAGATCGACAATCCGATCGCCGACGCCCGAGACTTGGCCAACCGCTCGATCCGCAACGTTCGCAACGCCTCGGCCAAGCCCGCCGAAACGAGTGGCTCCACAAAGGGATCGCGCCAAGGAGTGGTGCACTCCTACGCCACCAGCGACGAATTCACCGAGACCCTCTCCCTCTTGTCGCCGTCCTTTCGCGGCGTGAGTCGTCCGCCGCTGAGTGATTTGCTGCCGCGAGTTCAAGGGGATTGCACGACGGCTCCGAATATCGGCATCGTCGTGGGGATGGATGTCTCGCAGCGCAACACGCCGGCTTTGTTTGGTGCCAATCTGATTGACGCCATTCCGGACGAAACCATCATCGCGAACGAACGGACCGAGCGGATCAAATGGGGTCTTGCCGACTCTGACACCGACACGTTTCCGGTGGGGCGAGCGCTGCGTTTGGTCGACGGCCACGTCGGCCGCTTCGGCTGGAAAGCTCAGACTACGTCGCTCGCGGGTTTTGTGCGGGCCGCCTGCGCAAACGAGTTGGGATTGGGCAATCCGAGCCAGGCACAGCCGGTCTCGATGGCGAAGCGCGATTATCGGGCGCCCGGTCTCGATTTGACCGACGCCCAGTGCGACCAGTTGACCGCATTCGTCGCCACGCTCGGCCGACCGATGGAGGAAATTCCGGAGTCGCCCGAGGTGGCGCAGATCGTGGCCGCCGGCAAGAAACGCTTTGACATGATCGGGTGCTCCGACTGCCATAAGGCCGACGTCGGCCCCGCCAAAGGGATCTACAGCGACCTGCTCCTGCACCGCATGGGTCAAACGCTCGTCGGTGGCGGGACCTACGGCGATCTGCCTCCGAACTTGCCCGATTTCGACGAAGGCGGCGCGCCGCAATCCAGCGAGTGGCGGACGGCCCCGCTGTGGGGCGTTGCCGACTCGGCTCCTTATCTGCACGACGGCCGAGCGCAGACGCTGCACGAAGCGATCGCACTGCACGCCGGTCAAGGTCAGGGCTCAGCCGACAAGTTCAAGCAACTCAAGACGTCCGAGAAGGACGAACTCCTGGCCTTCTTACGAACACTGCGCGCTCCACGAACAGCGGAATGAGTCCTCGCGTTCGGGGAACGACTGGCCTAACATGACGGGGCAGCGGTTTCAGCTCGTGGCGTTGGAGTAGTCCGCCGGAAAATCCGCGGCACACGCCGCGATTATCGAGTGTCACCGGCACTGAGCGCATGGCGATCGAAGTTGTTTGCGACTGTGGAAAGCGGCTCAAAGCCCCCGATTGGATGGCGGGGCGAAGCACTCAATGTCCGGCCTGCTGGGCCCCCGTCACCGTCCCGAAGCAGGGCTGGATCCGGGCCTTTGGCGGCAGCTCGAAAGGGAAGCGCCAGCGAAAGCAGCGGCGCGCGGCCGATCGCCGCAACCGGACTGTCGAGTCCGAGCCCCAGCGCGATTTCTCCCCCCCGCCAGGCAATGCTGCGTCAAGCAGCGTTGCGTCAACCAGCGCCGCGGCGGTTGGACCGGGTTCACCCCCGGTCCACTCGATCGTCCTGCCGCAAAACCGAGCCACCCCGACGAACCGGAAAACGACGTTCGTCCCGACACGTCGCGTCACCGACGGCGACGACTATCGGCCCAACAGCGTGATGCTCCGCACCCAGCCCCGTTGGGTGAAGCTGCTTCCCGGTCGCACGGAACGGCACTGGTACTCCAGCCTGATGTTCCCCTTCAGCCAGTTGCCGGTGTTCTTTCGGCTGGGCTTGCTGCAGGCGGTGTTGACGACTGCCGCCCTGATTTTTTGGCTGTCGATGGAGCGTGACAATCCGGCGCGGCAGCAACTTGTTGTCTGCCTGATCGCGTGCCTGGGCGGAGTCTTCTTCGTCATGGGCCACACATTCCACTACTTCAACGCCATTCTCGAGATGGCCGCTCACGGTCACACGAAGCACGAGCCGGGAATTGGTTGCACGGCGGTGGGCTCGCTCGTCAGTTGCGGCCATTGGCTGAGCTGTTTTGTCGCCGGGCCTGCTCTGCTCTTTGCGGCCGCCGGGGGTTACTGGCTCTATTGCGGCGATCTGACGATTGTCGACTGGTCGATCGTGGTCGAACTGTGCTTCGCGGGGGTCGGGTGGTGGTTGATCGCCCTCTTGTTGACCAACCTCGACGAGTCATTGCGCGTGGCTTCGCCCGTGCAGGTTCTGCGGACTGCCTTCTCGATGCCTGCGGAGTGTGCCGCGCTCACCCTTTTGGCCGGGGCCGTGCTTCTCGCCCATGTCTTCGCCGCCGGCTATGCCATCGCCCAGTTACATGTCACACCGCTGCTTGCGTTCCCCTTGCTCTGGGCTTGTTGGAGCAGCGGGTTTTATCTGACGGCGTTCACCTTCCGCCGCCTGGGGCTGACCTATTACCGAGCCCAACTGCGAATCGGCGACCGCCAACAGTCCCGCAGACATTCGGCCGCGACCAAGGCGCACCAAGCGATGGAGGATCGCCGCGAATCGAGCACGCTGGTCCAGCAACATCTCGCACGCCAGCCGAAGTAGCGTCACCGTGTGCTGAGTGCCAAGTGCTGCGTCCCGAGTGCGACGACCGCGGACCGACGCTCGGCAACGTGGTCACCCGTCTTCCCCTCGGATGAGCAGCTGGCCGTCTTTGACCCGATAATCCAGCATGGCCAGAGGAGACTGTGGCGGTCCCGATTTGCGATTGCCTTCCGCGTCGAAGGTCCCGCCATGACACGGGCAGACGAACAAACTGCGATCGGCCCGCCACTTGACGATGCACCCCTGGTGCGTGCAAATCGGCGAAAGAACGCGAAACTTCTCCGGCTGATCGCGGTCTCTCTGCACCCAAACGGCCGGACCCTCTGTCTTCGATTTCGCGTCGGCAGTGTCGGCCGTCAACGGAACCAGCTTCCATTCGCCCGGCGGCAGGCTGTCGATCGCGGCGATTGGCCGAAACGGCGTCATGAACGGCGGCAATCGGATCCATCGTCGCAGAGGTGGATAGAACGATCGCGCCACGACCAGCACCACGCCGACCCCCACCAGCGAACCCGCGACTTTGCCGCAAACCGCCAGGAACCGCCGACGTGGCAGAACCGACGCAGCACCACTTTCAGCCTGTAACGGATCCAAGGCAAATCTCCGCGGCGGCAACAGACTCTGACAGCGAGGGAGTCTTACGGCAAAAAGGTCGACTAATTTTTTAGCAGCCTACCGCCCACGTGCGAAGAATCCATGAAGAGACCAGACCGCAGTGTGCGCGTGCCTAAGCCAGTCCGTTGTGGCGCAGCAAGGCCTGCGGATTAGGCTCGCGGCCGCGGAAGTCCTTGAACACTTCCATCGGGTGACGGCTGCCGCCTTCGGCCAGGACCGTGTCGCGAAACCGGCGTCCGATCCGAGCGATGGCTTGCTCGTTCTCCAGCCCGGCTTCTTCGAACGCGCTGAACGCGTCCGCGCTTAACACCTCGGCCCATTTGTAGCTGTAGTAGCCGGCGGCATAACCGCCGGAAAAAATGTGCGTGAACGCGCACAGCGAGCGATCCTCCGGCAACAGGGGCAGCACCGAGGTCTGTTCGCTAATGCGCCGCTGCACCTCGAAGATCGATTCGCCCGCGGTTGGGGAATAGCTGCCGTGCAACGCCATATCAGTCATGCCGAACAAAAGCTGTCGCAGCATCGCCAGGCCGGCCTGAAACGTGCGGGCCGCACAGAGCTTCTCGAACAGGTCTTCCGGCAGCGGCTGGCCAGTCTCGTAGTGCGCGCTCAGGCCAAGCAGTGTCGGCCGGTGATAACACCAGTTTTCCATGAATTGGCTCGGCAGCTCGACCGCGTCCCACTCCACGCCGTTGATGCCCGCCGCGTCGGCGTAGTCGACAGTGGTCAGCATATGTTGCAGGCCGTGCCCGAACTCGTGGAATAAAGTCTCGACCTCGCGAAAAGTCATCAGCGATGGTTTGCCCCCGGCCGGCGGCGTCGAATTGCAAATCAAGTGCGCGACGGGCAGTTGCAACTTCCCGTGTAGAAACTTGCGGCCCAGGCAGTCATCCATCCACGCGCCACCCCGCTTATTTTCTGGTCGGCTGTACGGATCGAGATAGAACGCGGCGATTTGTTTGCCGCTGTCGTTCGAGACGCGGAAGAAGCGCACGTCCTTGTGCCAGACGGGAGCTTCGCCGTCGGCCGGCGAGACATGGATGCCGAAGATCCGCTCGGCCAGGCTGAACATGCCCTTCAGCACCGACTCGAGCGGAAAATAGGGACGCAGTTCTTCGTCGGTGAACTGAAACTTCTTCTCGCGCAGCCGTTCCGACCAGAAAGCGATGTCCCAATTCATCAGCGGCTGGCCCCCCTGCCCCAACTCAGCGCCCGACTCGGCAGCCAGCGCGCGGACTTCGTCGAGCTCGCGGTGCGCCGCCGACCACGACGCGTCGCGCAGCGTCTTGAACATCGCGCCGACCATCTCGACGCTGGGCGCCATCTTCTTGGCAAGGCTCAACTCGGCGAACGTGGAAAAACCGAGCAACTGGGCTTCTTCCGTTCGGAGCGCGAGAATCTTCGTGATCAGAGGCGAATTGTCCCAGTCGCCCGATGCCGCGCGCGTGACGTAGGCCCGATACATCTTCTCGCGCAGATCGCGCCGCCGGCTGTGCTGCATGAACGGTCCGAAGCTGGGGAACTCCAAGGTAAACCGCCACGGGCCGGCTTCCTCAGTGCCCAAAGTCTGATCGCCTTCGAGAGTGCTGTTGTGGGCCTGCGATGCCAGTCGCAACAAACTGGGGGGCAGACCTTCGACATCGGCGGGGTCGGTGAGCGTGATCGAAAAGGCCTTGGTCGCATCGAGCACATGATTAGAGAAGTCGGTCGTCACTTGCGACATCTCTTGCGCGATGGCATTGAATCGTTCTCGCTTCTCTCCTGTCAGGCCGATACCGGCCAGCTCCGCATCGAGAAGCTTGTGATCGACAATTCGCCGCTGTGGACCGGACAGCGACGCCCAGGCCGGTCCCTCCTTCAACTCTTTGAGCGCTCGATAGGCCGGCTCGCTCTGACTCACGCGCAGGCTGAAGGTGACGACCTCGGGCAGCACTTCTTCGTGAGCCTTGCGCAACTCGGGCGAGTTGAGCACGCCCAGAAAATGCGAGACGGGACTCCAGCCGTACTGAAACGGGGTGTTCAATTCGTCCAGTGATTCGACGGCACTCGCCCAGGTTGGCTTAACATTCTTCTCGATCTCGTCAAACCGAGCCGACGCGTCGGCCAGGATTTTGTGAATGGCCGGCACGATATGCTCGGGCTTGATGCGATCGAACCGCGGCAGGCCGTCGGTGACGAGCAACGGGTTATCGGCGAGGTCGGACGTGGACACGAGCGACTCCAATCGAAGCGGAAGAAGTGTTGGGATGCGTCTATCCACCCTTGAGAAGGTTTGCGTCATTGAGCTTTTCAAATAACTTGGCGCCAACGTCCGCGCAATCCTCGCGCGGAAATCCATCATCGCCGAACGCGCCCGAGAACACGCGATTCAAAACGACCGTCGCATCGGCTGCCGATCGAATTCTTCCTACCTCCTTGACGACTGCCGCAATTTCAACATCGAACTCATCGTGCGGCGCGCCTAACGACATGAGGCTATACGGATCCCATTCGCGGACAATGTCCCCGACAATTTTAGTTGCTAGTTTCCATTCGACGAGAGATCGCACCACAAGGCCTGACTCCCCCTGCACATGAGTCACAGGTTCGTTCAATCCGCGCTGAGTTGGCGGATGATCTCCTCGACACTCTGGAGCTGCTTGTGCAGCGCGGCCAGGTTCTCCCGTGCCTGGGCGACGACTTCAGCGGGAGCGCGGCTTACAAACTTCTCGTCGGCAAGTTTCTTTTCGCTCCCGGCGATGATGCCACGCAACTTTTCCAGCTCCTTGCGCTGCCGTTTGAGTTCCGCATCGCGATCAATCACGCCTTCCAGGGGAATGAAACCGTCTGCGTCTGCGAGTGCAAAGCTGGCCGAGCCCTTGGGCCGCGCCACCTCGGCGCCGGCCGCCTCGAGCATCGTGCGGGCCAGGTTTTCAAACTGTCCCGAGACATCCTGCAGGTCGCTCGCCACTTGCGGCGCGCACCGCACGTGGAGCGCTAGCGGCGTCGCCGGCGGAATTCCGTACACGGCCCGCACATTGCGAACCGCGACAATCGTGTCTTGCAGCCGCGAGAAGCGCGCTTCGAGCGCGGGATCGCGCCAGTCCGCCGGAATGACCGGCCACGGCGCGATCATCACGCTGGCTGCGGCCGGCGCCGGCGAGGGAACTCCGCGCTGCGGCGCGATCTCGGCCAGGCGCTGCCAGAGCTCCTCGCACAAGAATGGGGTGAACGGCTGCAGCATCCGCAGAATGACATCAAGCACGCTCACCAGCACGCGCTGGGCAGCCGGCCGCAAGGCCTCGTCGCGCAGCCGCGGTTTGATCATCTCGACATACCAGTCGCAGAACTCGTTCCAGATGAAATCGCGCAACGTCCGCGTGGCCGCATCGAGTTGATAGCGGTCGAGTTGTTCCGTGAGTTCCGTCGCGACCACGGACAGGCGGCTCAATACCCAGCGATCTTCCAGTTTTAGCTCCTCCGGCTTAATAGCTGCCGGAGTGTAGCCTTCGAGGTTGAGCACCACGAACCGCGCCGCGTTCCACAACTTGTTGCAGAAGTTGCGGCCGTACTCGAACCGCTCGCTGACGATTCGCGCCACCGGCTCGCCCGCATCGGGCTCGTAACGCGGGCTCGAAAACTGGAACTTCTTCTTGCACTTGGGGCAGGCAATCGTCGGCTTGATGCCGTCTCGCGGCGCCGCCTTCTGATGTTCGAGTGTTTGCGGAATCAGTGCCCCGCAATGCGGACAGACATAACTCACGGGAAGACGCACGTCCTGCGTCTCCCCGGCGAACGACGCGATCGTAAAGCGGACCGCGTCGGTCCCGAACGTCTCGAACAGGTCGAGCGGGTCGACGCCGTTCCCCTTCGACTTCGACATCGTCTGCCCGAAGCCGTCCAATAATTTGGGATGCACAAAGACGTGGGCAAACGGGACCTGTTTCATGTTATAGAGGCCCATGATCACCATCCGCGCGACCCACAGTGTGATAATGTCGCGGCTCGTGACCAGGACGCTCGTCGGATAGAAATAGGCGAGGCTCGCCGTCTTCTCAGGCCAACCGAGCGTCGCCAGCGGCCACAGCGATGAGCTGAACCAGGTATCCAAAACGTCCTCGTCCTGCTTCAGCGTATGCCCCGGCCCCAGCGCGTCGGCCGCCAGATCCGTTTCGCCGCAGATCAGCCACTGATTCGTTTCGGCATCGTGCCGCCAGGCCACATCGGTGCGATCGGCGAAGGCACGCTTCAAATCGGCCTCGGTGCAGGTCGCGCAATACCAAATCGGGATGCGATGCCCCCACCAGAGCTGACGGCTGATGCACCAATCGCGTTTTTCGCCAAGCCAGTCGAGATACGTCTTCGCATACCGCGCAGGGTAGAAACGCACGCGACGGTCGTTAACCGCATCCATCGCGCTCTGCGCCAGGTCCTCCATGCGCACGAACCACTGGTCGGAGAGATACGGCTCGACCGGCGTCTTCGAGCGATCACTGTGCGCCAGCGGAATCACCCGCTCCTCAACGCTCACCAGGTGCCCGAGATTCTGCATCTCCTCGACGACGAGTTCGCGGACCTTGTACCGGTCCATCCCCGCGTATTCGCCGGCGTTTGCGTTCAGCGTGCCATCCGCGTTGAGGAGGTTGATCATCGGCAGCTTGTTGCGCTGGCCGGCGGCATAGTCGTTCGGATCGTGAGCCGGCGTCACCTTCACAGCGCCAGTGCCCATGTCCATCTTCGCCAGAATCGCGTCGGCGATGATCGGAATCTCACGGCCGTTGAGCGGAATGCGGACCTTCTTGCCGACGAGATGCTTGTAACGCTCATCGGAAGGATGCACGCAAATCGCCGTGTCGCCGAGCATCGTCTCGGGCCGCGTGGTGGCGAAGGCGATCGTTTCGGTCGAGCCGACCACGGGATACGTGAACGTCCAGAAGTGTCCGGGCACGTCCTCGTGAAATAACTCATCGTCGGCGACCGCCGTCTGGAGATACGTGTCCCAATTGACGAGCCGCTTCCCGCGATAGATCAAGTTGTCAGCGAACAGCTTCAGGAAAGTGCGGCGAACCGCGAACGAGCAAATGTCGTCGAGCGTGAAACGTGTCCGACGCCAATCGCAGCTTGCCCCCTCTTGCTTGAGCTGGTCGAGGATTCGTTCTTCGTACGCGTCTTTCCACTTCCAGATCCGGTTGACGAGCGCTTCGCGACCGATGTCGTGCCGCGTGAGGCCTTCTTCCTCGAGCATGCGGCGTTCGACCACGGCCTGCGTGGCGATGCCCGCGTGATCGGTGCCGGGCATCCAGAGGGCTTCAAAGCCCTGCATCCGGCGGTAGCGCGTGAGCAAATCCTGCGGCGTGTGATTGAGCGCGTGCCCCATGTGCAACGCTCCCGTCACGTTCGGGAGCGGAATCATGATCGTGTGGGGCTTCTTGTCCGGATTGGGGTCGGCGTTGAAGTAGCCGGACTCTTCCCAGAACCGGTACCAGCGGGCCTGAGCGTCCTTCGGATCGTATTGCTTGGGCAGCTCGCGGGTCATTGTTTTTCTTTCAGCGGCGGCCACATCTTGCGATTCCCCCGCAAGTT